>VOFH01001001.1_pt1 | contig 28001 bp, 29 predicted proteins | sample 5384091 | NCBI WGS metagenome assembly VOFH01 (sample SAMN12384727, study PRJNA508395) | human gut metagenome | isolation source: healthy gut G | host: Homo sapiens
CTGTAGCATCTGTTTTGCCGTATCAGAATGCCCATTCACCGTTGGTGAAGATGGTCACTTCTTTGCCGTCCTTGGTGGTGCCGATGACGTTGGTATCCGGCGCGCCGATCATGACATCCTCATGGATAGCGGAATCGTTCAGGCCCTTGGCCAGCAGCTCGGTGCGGTTCATCTTGCTGCCGCCCTTGACATTGGTCGGGTAGCCCGCGCCAAAAGCAATATGGCAGGCAGCGTTTTCATCAAACAGGGTGTTGTAGAACAGCACGCCGCTCTGGTTGATGGGGCTGGATACCGGAACCAGGGCGATTTCGCCAATGCGGCAGGCATTCTCGTCGGTGGAGAGCAGCTCGGCCAGCAGGCTGGCGTTCTTCTCCGCGCCATGCTCAACAACTTTGCCGTCCTTGAAGGTCACATGCCAGCCCTCAATCAGCTGGCCGTTGTACACGTAGGGCTTGGTGCCGTAGACCGTGCCGTTGACCCGCTCGCGGTGGGGTGCGCAGAACACTTCCTCGGTGGGCACATTGGCGATAAAATCGGTGCCGTTTTCCGCCTTGCTGGAAGCACCCTCCCAGGTGGCATCATCTGCCAGGCCAACGGTCAGGTCGGTGCCGTTGGAGCTGGTCATGTGGATATGGTCCAGGTTCCAGGCGTTCAACTGGTCGCGGTGGCGGCGGCCTTCGGCCACATGGGCTTTCCAGGCGCTGACAGGGTCGCGTTCTTTTTCACCCACTCGGCGGCGGATTCCAGCCCGTCAACCACAATGCTGCCGGGAATCTTGGCAGCCAGGTCCTCGCTCTTCACACTGCCGTCGTCAACCTCGCGGCTGCCCATGATCGGCAGCAGCACCACCTGATCGGCCACACTCAGAACTTTGGCAAAGTCATCCATCAGGGCCTTGGTGCGGCTGTAGGTGAACGGCTGGTGCACAGCGATAATGCGCTTGTAGCCCATCTTTTTGGCGGTTGCCATGGTGGCGGCAAGCTCGGTGGGGTGGTGGGCATAATCATCTACCACGGGGGCACCGTTGCATTCGCCCTTAATCTCAAACCGGCGGCCGGTGCCGTGAAACTCTGCCGCGGCGCGCTCGGCATCGGCGGGCTGCAGGCCCAGCGGGCGCACGCAGCAGCACATGGCCAGCGCATTGTAAATGTTGTGGTAGCCCGGCACACCCAGCTTGATGTGGGCAAACTGCTCGCCCAGCTCCAGAACGTCAAATTCATAGAAACCGGGGCTGGTATTCCTGAATGTTCACTGCACGGAAGCGGGCTTCCTCATTGATGCCGAAAGAGAGCACCGGGCGGTCAATGGAACTGACCACATCCACCGTGTTGCGGTCGTCCATGTTGAACACGACCGTGCGGGAAAGCAGGGCAAACTTCTGGAACGCCATCTTCAGGCGGCCCATCGTGCCGTAATACTCCAGTGATCGTTATCAATGTTCAAAATAACGCCTATAAACGCGGGTCAGATGCAGGAAGGTCTCACTGTATTCGCAGGCTTCGATCACAACGTCATCGCCGTGGCCAGCTTTGCCGTAACCGCCGATCAGTGGCAGCTTGCCGCCGATTACGGCGGCGGGGTCTTTGCCGGCCAGTTCCAGCATGGTCGTGATCATGCCGGTGGTGGTGGTTTTGCCGTGGGTGCCGGAAACGCAGACGCTGTGGGAATACATGCGGCTGACATAACCCAGCATCACGCTGCGCTCCACGGCGGGAATGCCGCGGGCGCGGGCAGCTTTCAGCTCAGGGTTTTCATCATGGATGGCGGCGCTGTAAACCACCAGCTGGGCATCGCCCAAATGGGCGGCGTCATGCTCCAGATATACTGTCACGCCCATGGCGCGCTCGGCCTTGGTGATCTTGGTTTCTTCCACATCGCTGCCGGAAATGGTCAGCCCGCGGCTGTGCAGGATCTGGATCAGCGGATAGGTGCCGGAGCCGCCGCAGCCGATGAAATGCACGGTCTGCACGCCGTCCAGCAGTTTGGGATCAAACATTGTATAAACCATCAGTGGTCACCTCAAAAATACTCCGTGCGCCGGCAGCGGGCGCGGTTCTATGGCAATAGTTCGTTTGGCGCATGGCGCTATGATTTTTATATTATAAAGGTTTTTTTGAAATTTTTGGACTTTTTGAAAATTTTTAGCTAAAATATACAAAAAACGTCATGACCAAAGGGCATCCAGGAGGGGTGTTTTGAAACAAAAGGATTTTTGTTTACGATAAACTGCCCGCAAAACCCGGTGCTTTTCCTTTGCGCTTTGCTGACTTTTTTGGTATAATATCGATAAACCTGCACAAATTTTGGACGTTTCCAGCGCAAACAGGAGGGCTTACATATGGCAAAAGTGCTGTGGGGCGTGGACCCGCTGGCGGCATCGCGGACCCTGGGACAGGACCGCAAAATGGTGCTGCAGCTTTGGCCAAAAGGCAGATGGCGCGTATCGGCATCCCTGCGCACAAGATCGACCGCGTGCAGGCCGAGCTGGCCAGCCTGGCCGCTGACAAGACCCTGACCCGCGCCGAACTGACCCAGCTGGCCAAGAAGATTGCGGCGGTGTTATCTATTTTACCTCTTGGCCCCTGCCGCACCTCGCTCGCCGTATCGACACTTAGAATTATGCGGTATTGCCATAATTCAGCAGTTGTGCCAAATTTGTTCCGGCTTTTTTTTTGGCGGCAAACTGCCTTGTCCCCGGCCCCTACTATAATATAATGACCATATCGTGACGGCGCACCGTGCGCCGGTTAAATCGCTTTGTGTGGCAGCCAGCCATGCGGAAGGAGTTAGAAAATGAAGAACAGCGAAAAGACCCTGGACATGATCGTCAACCTGTGCAAAAATCGTGGTTTCATCTACCCTGGTAGCGAAATTTACGGCGGCCTTGCCAACAGCTGGGACTACGGCCCCCTGGGCGTTGAGTTCAAAAACAACGTCAAAAAAGCATGGATGAAAAAGTTTGTGCAGGAAAGCCCCTACAACGTCGGCCTGGATGCCGCTATCCTGATGAACCCGCAGACCTGGGTCACCACCGGCCATGTGGGCAACTTCAGCGACCCGCTGGTGGACTGCCGCGCCTGCAAGAGCCGCAACCGTGCGGACAAGCTGATTGCCGACTGTGAGCAGGGCCAGAACGTGGATGTGGACGGCATGACCTTTGACCAGATGGATGAATTTATTGCCACCCACCCCGAAGTTGTCTGCCCCGTCTGCGGCAAGCATGACTTTACCCCCATCCGCAAGTTTAACCTGATGTTCAAAACGGCCATCGGCGTAACCGAGGATTCCTCCTCCACCTGCTATCTGCGCCCCGAAACCGCACAGGGCATTTTCGTTAACTTTGCCAACATCCAGCGCACCACCCGCCGCAAGCTGCCGTTCGGTGTCTGCCAGGTGGGCAAGGCTTTCCGCAACGAGATCACGCCGGGCAACTTCACCTTCCGTACCCGCGAGTTCGAGCAGATGGAATGCGAGTTCTTCTGCAAGCCGGGCACCGACCTGGATTGGTTCGCCTACTGGAAAGATTACTGCGAAAAGTGGCTGCTGTCCTTGGGCATCAACAAGGAAAACCTGCGCCTGCGCGACCATGAGCCTGCCGAGCTGGCTTTCTACAGCCGCGCCACCACCGATATCGAGTACGCCTTCCCGTTCACCGACTGGGGCGAGCTGTGGGGCATCCTGCGGTTGTTGTAGTAATCTAGATATTCGATCAGTTCCAGTTTGAAGTGTTCCATGGAGCGGAACTCCTGCAAATACAGCAGCTCACTTTTGAGCAGCCCGAAAAAATTTTCTATCACAGCATTGTCCAGACAGTTTCCCTTGCGGCTCATGCTCTGGCGAACACCTTTCTCCCGGAGCATCTGTTGGTATTGTTTGTGTTGGTACTGCCAGCCCTGGTCAGAATGGAGAATCAGGTTTGTTTCGGCCGGGATCTTTGCAAACGCCTCGTCCAGCATGGTGGTTACCATGCTGAGTGCAGGACGATCCGATATGGTGTAACTGACCAGATCGCTGCTGCACAGATCAAGGATGGGAGAGAGATAGAGCTTCTCTCCAAACAAACTGAACTCTGTCACATCGGTGACCCACTTCTGGTTCGGCTTTTCGGCGTGGAAGTCCCGGTTTAACAGATTTGGCGCAATTTTGCCCACTTCTCCCTTATAAGAGCGGTACTTCTTCATCCTGACACGGCAAACTAAGCCCAACTCTTTCATAAGCCGCTGGACAGTCTTGTGGTTCAGGAGGAAATTGCGCTTGCGAAGTTCTGCCGTGATCCGGCGATAGCCGTACCGGCCCCTGTTTTCGTGGTAAATCGTTGTGATTTCTTCCTTAACAGATGCATATTTGTCTTCTTTCTGCATCTGCTTCAAATGATAGTAGAAAGTGGCACGGGGCAGTTGAGCGATTGAGAGCAGAATACTGAGTGCGTGTTTTTGCCTTAGCTTCTGAACTACCAGCGTTTTTTGTGCTGGCGTCGCTCGTCTTCCAAAACCAAGGCTTGCAAATTTTTTAGGTAGTCATTCTCCGCACGCAGTCGCTGCACTTCGGTCAACAGATCTTCTTCCACCTCTTTTGGCAGCTTCTTTGACCGACCGGTGCTGCTGCGGCCCCGTCGCTCAACCGACAAGGCTTCCGGCCCTTCTTCCAAATAAATGCGTTCCCAGCGCTCTATAATTTTATGGTCGTTAATTCCAAATTCCTGCATTGCTGCATAGATACTCAGATGTTCTTTTTTCATGGTTTCTACAACCATTTTCTTGAACTCCGGCGTATATCGTTTGTTTGGGACCTGCTGCTGGACTTCATCCAGGACGAGCAGCACAGCGTACTGATGAGCAGCCACATTACCAGCGATTTGGAACAGGTCGCCGATGCCATCGCCTACCTGCATCACGGCCAGCTGTTGTTCTGCGAAAATAAGGACGATCTGCTGCAGGAATACGGCCTGCTGCGCTGCGCCGAGGCCGACCTTGCCCGCCTGCCCGAGGGCTGTGCCATCTACACCCGACGCGGGGCGTTCGGCTGCGAAACGCTGGTCAAGGACCGCACCGCCGCCCATACCGCCCTGCCCGATGCCGTCTGCGATAGTGCCAGCATCGATGACATCATGCGCTTTTATAGCGGGAGGGATGCACAATGAAAGGACTTTTGTATAAAGATATCAGCATTATGACCCGCAGCTTCAAGGGCAACATTCTGCTGCTGGTGGCGCTGTACGGAGTGCTCATTTTGGTCACGAGAGAGGCTTACCTGGCCTATGCCATGACGGTGGTGTGGGGTATCTACGTGGCCTCGACCATCAACTACGATGAACAGGCCCATTGGGACGCCTACGCCGCTACCCTGCCGGTGACGCCGGGGCAGGTCATCGCCAGCAAATATCTTCTATGCGCGGCCAGCACGGCCATCGGCGCGGCGCTTTCGCTGGCGTTGGTTTTGCTGGCAGGCGTTGGTGGGGCCGAGTACGCCCTCGGCATTCTGGCCTGCGCCGAAGTCTCGGTGCTGACGAACGCTCTGCTCATGCCCATCACCTACCGCTTCGGGGCAGCCAAATCCCGCGCATATTTAATGGTCATTGTGTTTGCTATCGTTTTCGGGGCGTGTTTTGCCGCACAGGAGATTCTACAAAACCAGACGCAGGTGGGCATTGCCGGCATGAATACCGCATTGCAAGCCAAAACCGCCCTTATAGCGGGCATAATTGCCCTGTCGCTCTTGTTGACTACTGTGCTTTATGCCATCAGTTACACCATTTGTGTGCGCGTCTACGCGAAAAAGGAGAAATGAAAAACCTGCGCTCTGCTTTCACACAGGGCGCAGGTTTCGTTTATCGCAGCATTGTAGGGGAGGATGCTTGCATCCGCCCGCGGGTCGATGCGAGCATCGCCCCCTACAAAATGAGAGGCACCATATTATAAGTATCCCCGCTCCTTAGCAGAAAGATCCACCCCGTTAGCGTCAGCGCCGAGAGCAGTGTCGTGGTGGCAATGCAGCTTGACGTCAGCACACCCTCATGGCCCATGTTCTTGGCCATAACGTAAGAGCTTGGCGTCGTGGGGCTGCCCAGCATAATGAGCAGCGCGATCAATTCCTCATTTCGGAACCCCAGCACCACAGCCACCGGCACAAACACCGCCGCCAGCCCCACGGTCTTCAGCAGGGCTGCTACCAGCGTGGGCACCAGCTTTTTGATGGCCTTGGCCCCCTCAAAACTTGCACCGATGGACAGCAGCGCCAGCGGGGTAGTGACGGAGGCCAGATTGTTCAACGTTTTAGTGGCAACAGCAGGCAGGCTGACCGGCAGCAGCGCAAACACCGTGCCGGTGATAATGCCCAGCAAGATCGGGTTGGTGGCCACGCCTTTCAGCAATTGCTTCAGCGAGGGGGCACCTTTCTGTTCGGGCGATTCCAGCATCAGAATCAGCACAGCAAAAATGTTGAACAGCGGCACACTGCCCAAAATCATCAGGGGGGCCATGCCGGAAGTGCCGTAAATGTTCTGGATGAACGCCACGCCCAGAATGGCCGCGCTGCTGCGGTAGCTGGCCTGTACGAACTCGCCTACGATGGACTTATCACGGATCAGGACATGCGCCGCGCCCCAGATCACTAAAATGCCGGCCAGCGTGGCCGCAAAGCAGAACAGCACAAACTTCGGCCGGAAATCATGCAGGATATCCACCGCCGACATGTCCAAAAACAGCATGATGGGCAGTGTGATTTTAAAGGTCAGCCTGTCCGCCGCCTTACAGAACTCCTTGGGCAGAAAGCCCCACTGCCGTAGCAGCCAGCCCGCCACCATGGTCAAAAACACCGGCAGGGTGGCGTTTAAGCTGAAGATTAAATTTTGCACAGGTATCTCCCCTTTTGTTCCCCTATAGACAAAATTCTACCACCCGCGCCCACGTTTGACAAGCGCAAAAAATCTGCGCGACAGGGCCGAAAACGCAGGATTTGTGCCTTGACAAAGTGCATGGAAATTGATATAATAAATTGCTGTGCTGAGAACAGCACAGTTATCCTTGCCTTTCGCATAAGTCGGAAGGCCAAAAGTCCAAAAGGAGGTGCTACAGAATATGGCAAAGTACGAAACCATGATGGTTACCACCGCGAACCTCGACGAAGAGGCTTCCAACGCTCTGATCAACAAGTTCAAGAACCTGATCGCAGCGAATGGTACGATCGATTCTGTTGATGATTGGGGCAAGAAGCGTCTTGCTTACCCCATCAACGATGAGACCGAGGGTGTGTACACTGTGATCAACTTCACCAGCGAGCCCGATTTCCCGGCCGAGCTGGATCGCGTTTTCAAGATCACTGAGGGCGTTCTTCGCAGCATGACTCTTGCTGTTGAGGAGTAAGGAGAAACCGAAATGCTGAATGTTGTTGCAATTATGGGCCGCCTTGCGCGTGACCCGGAACTGCGCCAGACCACGACCGGCAAAAACGTCGCTTCTTTCCGCATCGCTTGCGATCGCGGACGCCGTGACGCCAACGGCCAGAGCCAGGCAGACTGGATCGATGTGGTCGCGTGGGATCGCCAGGCAGAATTTGTCTGCAAGTATTTCCAGAAGGGTTCCCTGATCGTAGTGGACGGCCGTTTGCAGAGCCGCTCCTACCAGGATAAGACCGGCGCAAACCGCACGGCTGTTGAGGTCGTGGCAAACAACATCAATTTCGCGGGCCCCAAATCCTCGAACCCCGCACCGATGGGTGATAACGGCTATGCCGCACCCATGGCAGCCCCCGCCCGCCCGGCAGCGCAGCAGGCACCGGCGCCCAGCTATTCCGCTGGCAGCAACGATGACTTTGCTCTGATCGAGGACGAAGGCGACCTGCCCTTCTAAGAATCGAAAGTATCAATCTATAAGGAGGTTACCACAATGGCTATGGATCGTTCTTCCCGCCCGATGCATCGCGGCCGTAAAAAGGTCTGCAGCTTCTGCGTCGATCGCGTTGAGCACATTGATTACAAGGATCTGCCCCGCCTGCGCAAGTACATTTCCGAGCGCGCGAAGATCATTCCCCGCCGCGTTACCGGTACCTGCGCTTTCCATCAGCGTGAGCTGACCGTCGCCATCAAGCGTGCCCGTTATATGGCTCTGATGCCCTACGTGAGCGACTAATTCGCGCGTCTGGTATTCACAAGCACAAAAAATCCGAGCAGCCCGTTTCGGCGGGCTGCTCGATTTTTGTTTATAAATGATTTGGCTGCATGTAGGGGTCGATGCCAGCATCCACCCTTACAGAACGTATACACAAAATTAAAAAGGGAGCCGCACGAATGTGCGGCTCCCCTGCTACTTATTGTCTAATTATTCTTTCGCTTCCGCTTCTGCCTTTTTGGCGGCTTTCTTGGCCTTGCGGGCTTTGCGCTTTTTGTGGATCAGCGCCAATACCAGGAGCAACGCCGCGGCCCCGCCTGCGCAGACAGCGATCAGCGGCACCTTGCTTTCCGGCAGGCGGAAAGCGGCCAGGCCGGTGGTACCGGCGGGAGCGGTGAACTTCAGGTAGCTGCCGTCCACGGTGGTGTCCACCTTCTGCCAGCCGTCCGCGGTCTGCAGGTACACTTCCACATTGTCCGGGCCGTCCGGGGCCAGGTAGCGCATCGTATGGCTGGTATCGCCGTCAATGTCGAAGAAGCTCCAGCTCTCCAGATAGCTGCCCACCGCTGCCGGTGCGTCGCTGCTCTCGGTCAGGTCCAGGGCCTCAGTGGTGGCAAAGGTGCCTTCCACCAGCAGGATGGCACGGCCGTCGCGCTCGGCGCTGCTCTCGCGGGTGGTGTTCAGCTGCGAATACTCGGCGTTGATGGTCATATCAAAGGTGATGCTGCTGAAATCGGTTGTGTCCCACTCGCCGTAGCTGCCCTCTTTGGCGGGCACAACGGGGACATCCTTGTCGGCCAGGCTGCCGCCGTAGGGTACGTCACACTGGGCCACCAGCGTGTCGCCGTCCATAAAGCGCAGCGTCAGGTTCGAGAAGGCCAGCGGCACATCGCCCTGTGCCAGGAAGTCATCATAGCTCATCGGCTCGGCGATGCCGGCGTAACTCACGCCGTCGATGCCGGAGGAACCCTCGTCCACGAAGGTGTTGCCGGTTACATCGCCGCCCAGCGGGTCCTCCACATAGCCGGCGATGGCACCCATCTGCTCGGTGGCAGTGTCGATGACGACCATTGCGCGGCAGTTTTCCACGGTCTTGCCGCTGCCTACGATGCCGCCGACCTGTTTCGAGCCGGAAAGGCGGCACTTGGAGCCGCTTTCGCGCACGATCGACTTGCTGGAACCAGCCACGCCGCCCACACACTTGGCGTCCTCGGCGTCCACGGCGCCAAAGCCGTAGCAGCTGATGGCAGAGCCCATCTCCATGCTGCCCACGATGCCGCCTGCGTTTTCCTTCTTCGCGGTCACGGTGCCGTAGTTGGTGCAGTCACGCACGACCACACGGGATTTAAAGGTAAAGTTCAGCGATTGGCTGCCATCGATGGTAAAGTCATCCTCGGGGTCCAGGTCGTTCTCGCGGGCCATGGCACCGGTGATGCCGCCGGCGTTGATGTCGGCGTTGACATTGCCCTCGTTGATGCAGTTGGTGACCTTTCCCTCCACGTCCTCCTCGGTGTCCTCGTCCGAGACATCGTTGATGAGGTCGTCCGTGTCGGTGGTAACGTTCTGGCTGGCGCCGGAAAGCGTCTGGCCGATCTTGTTCATCTGGGCCGTGATGGCGCGGATGTCGTTGATGAGGGCCTGCAGGTTGTTGTTGGTGTCGCTGCTCAGGCCGCTGACCGTATCGGTGATACTGGTCAGGCTGCCGCTCAAGTCATTCTTGGCGGCAGTGATGCGGTCAGAATCCACCGCAATACTGGGGATGGTCAGCGAGAGCGAACCATCCGCGCCAGCCACGGCGCTGGCATCCAGACTGCCGGAACCGTTGTGATCGATGTCGATGGAGAGATCAGGCTGGCCGTGCACGACGCGCCCGGTCTCGTCCATGGCCTGGGTGTCAGTAGAATAGTCGGCCTCGGCGCTGGTGTCGGGCTGTGTTTCAGCGGGCACTTCCGGCTCCGGGACGACCGGATCGGGTTCGGGTGTGGGTGCCGGCGTGGCGGGGGTATCCGGCTGGGACGGTTCCTCGGGGGTGGGGGTCTCGACCGGCGTGTCGTCATCCGGCAGTGGGGTCGGTGTCGGTGTGGGGATCGTGACATCCAGGTCCCAATGCTGATTGCCCTGATTGTTTTCAGAGCCGGAAAGGCTGCCGTTGATCAGGGCGCTCAGGTCGGTCTTGAGCCGGTCTGGCTGCCGGCAATACCGCCGACATTATAGCCAATGTGGCTGTAGCCAATGGTTCCGCGGTTGATGCAGGCGCGCAGCACACCGGCATTGTTGCCCGCAATGCCGCCTGCATCGGTCACATCGTTGGCCTTTTCGGTTTTCAGCACATCGTCCAGGGTCAGGTCATTCAGCTTGACTTCGTTCTGGCTCACGGTGGTATTCACGCTGGCCACGTTGGTGCAGTTGGCAGCTACGCCGTCATTCTGGCCCACAACGCCGCCCACAAAGTGGCTGCCGTACACTGTGCCGCTTACCGTGCAGCCATTGATGCTGCCCTTGACCGTATTGACACCGGCAATGCCGCCAATCTGGCTGGTGCCGGATACCACGCCATCAAACGCGCAATTTTCAATCGTACCGGCGTTGCTGCCCGCAATGCCGCCCACGCTGGCGCGGGTGCCGCCCGGCTTGATGCGGCCCTTTACCGTCATATCGCGCACCAGGGCCCCCTGCTGCACATAGCGGAATAAGCCCTGCACGCTGCCGTCCTGGCTGAGGGAAAGGCCGGTAATGGCGTGGTTCTGGCCTTCCCATGTGCCGCCAAAGCTGGGGATACCGTTAAAGTCAACGCTGGAAAGGTCAATATCGGCTTCCAGCACAACGGCGCGGTTCTGGCTCCAACTGTCCAGGCGGCAGTTCTTGGCCAGCTGGATCAGGTCATCCGCACTGGAAAGGTAGACCGTATCTTTTGGGGCCGTATCCTGCACGATTTCGGTCTGGGCGGTGTCGGCTTCCTCGGCAAACACCTGGGCGGGCAGCATGGCCCCCAGCATACACAGGCAGATACACACAGAGAGGAGTTTTTCCAGCGTGCGTTTTGCTGTATTGCGTTCCATCAGACTTCCTCCCCTTCCGTATAATGTTCTGCCCATTCAGCCGCCGCTTGTTCCTTGCTTTCCGGCAGATAAAAATCAGGCTTTGTTGGTTCTATCGTTGTGCCGCTGGTAACAGAGGCTTTCAGCGTACCGTTCAACGTACCCTTGATCTCGGCATCGATCACACCGTTCACATAGCCGCGCACCCGGCCGCTGACGCGCATGTTGCCGCTGGCCGTGCGGTTGACGCGGGACAGATCCACAGGAACTTTTACATCAAAGCTGGTGCGCTCCACAATGGTATCGCCGATAAGCAGGATCTGGGGCAGAACCGCCATAACCAGCACAATGGAAATGACCGTGCCGCGGCCCAGGCAGGTGCCGATGGCAGCGATGACCGGATTGGTGGTCATAACGCCGATCAGCGCACCGGCCACCGCCAGAATGGTGCCGGATGTAAAGATGGTAGGGAACGCTTCGTTCAATGCGGCGACAATTGCCTCTTTGGGCCGCATTTCTTTTTTCAGGTCAGTGTAATGGCTGGAAATAACGATAGCATAGTCAATGTTTGCACCCATCTGGATGGAGTTGACAATCAGGTAACCCAGGAAGTACAGCGATTCATGTTGGATGGTCGGCACCGAGAAGTTGATCCAGATACTGCCCTGAATGACAACGATGAGCAGCACCGGCAGACCGGCCGATTTGAAGGTGAACAGCAGGATAATGACAACAAACAAAGCGGACAGCACACTGATCAGCATATTATCCTCGCCAAAGGAGCTGGACAGATCTTTGACGTTGGTGGAGTTGCCGACAATGTAGGTATCGCTGCTGTAATATTTGGCGATCATAACGTGCATCGTATCCAGGAAGTCCATGGTCTCGTCACTTTCTTCCGGCAGGTTCAGGTAGACAACCAGGCGACTGTATTTATCGCTTTGCAGCTGCAGCTGTGCCTTGTTCAGCTGTTCAAACAGGTCATCCAGCGTTTCCTGAATGTCGCCGTCCAGCGTAATGTTGCCGTCTTTCATCTCCCGCTGCAGGAACATGAACATATCAAACAGCGGTACTTTATAATCGCCAAGGCCGCTGATCAACTTGCCGTATTCGTTCTGGTCCACGGCATAGGCGGCGTACAGGGCTTCGGCCACCTCGTAATCCAGCCCGGCCAGTTCCGACATCTGGCGCGGGGTCAGGGCATCGGCCAGTTTGTAGCCATCCATAGCGTCAATGTTGGCCAGGCCCTGGGTGGATTTTACTTCCGCGCAGGAATCCAGGTCCTTGAGCAGCTGGCGTTCGGAATCATAATCCCCTGTCGGCACGATCACCGCCACCATGTTGTTGACACCAAAAGTGTTCTTGATTTTCTGGTGGGCAATCTGGCTTTCACTCTGCTTGGCGGTGACCAGGTCTGTATAGCTGTAGCAGTAGGGGCACTTGTTGGCCAGCACTGCGGTGACTACAACCACAACGGCAAAAATCGGCGGGACAATAAACCGGGTGGCGACATCAAACTTGCCCAGGAAGGTGATCTTGGGGATCAGGTTTTTATGGCGGGTTGCATCGATCTTTTTGCTGAACAGCATCAGCAGGCCGGGCATCAAGGTAAACACCGACAGCAAGCTGAACAGAATAGCCTTGATCAGCACGGTTGCCATATCGCGGCCAATGCCAAAGTGCATGAAAGCCAAAGCCCCCAAGCCGGAAATGGTGGTCAGAGAGGAAGAGCTGATTTCGGGGATTGCCTTGGACAATGCCGCGATACAGGCCTCCCGCGTATCCTTGGTTTCGTGCTCATCCGAGAAGCGGTGGCACAGGATGATGGCGTAGTCAATGGCCAGTGCCAGCTGCAGAATAACGGTAACGGAGTTGGAGATAAAGGAAATGGTGCCACACAGGAAGTTGGTGCCCATATTCAGCAAAGCCGCCGCGCCAAAGGTCATAATCAGAACCGGAACCTCGGCATAGGAACGGGACGTAAGGGTAAGCACCAGCACGATGACGATGGCCGCCAGTACCAGAATGACGCTCATCTCGCTTTGCAGGTCTGCGGAGGTATCCACGCCGACTTCGGTATCAATATAGGTATCGTACCCGGCCAGCATATCCCGGATGGTATGCAGCGCATGGACGCTGATATCGTCCGTTGTGGTACCGTCAAACGTTACGCTGAACAGCGCCGAAGCGGATTTGTAGTGGTCCGTGGTATCATCAAAATCCACGCTGGTAACGCCATCAATGCTTTTCAGGTCACTGCAGATATTCTCGGCGGTTTCATATGTAACATTGGAAACCATCACGCGGGCTGTGCCGTATGTAACAAAGTTATCATTCATCACGGTCAGGCCCTGGCGGGTTTCGGTATCCTCCGGCAGGTAGGTAGTAATATCATTTTCCACCTTGACCCAGCCGGTTGCTACAATACTGAAAATTAACGCAAATGCATAAAGCAGAAAGAACAGGTTGCGCTTATCCACAATAAAGGTAGCGATTTTTTCCATACCGCTGCCTTTTGGCTTTTGCTCCTCCATATACACACTCCTTACCTGATTAACCACAGTACCAAAAGTACAAAACCAACAGCACCGTGCATGTTTTGCCGGTGCACGGTGTGTGGCTGTGCCTTTCCCGTACTTAACACCCAATCATTTTATCGGCACTCTCCTGCCCTATTTTTATATGGAACCGGGCGCAGAGAGCACTTTATTTATATCATTTTTATTATAAGGATTTTTGTGTCAGAAAGAAATGGATATATCTTGAACATTTTCAAAATCACACTGTCAAATTCTCGTTTTTGTACAAAAATAAAACCGTGATTTGTGTATTTCGCGCAAAGGGGATCCAGGTGGCTGACATACAAAAACCGCCCCGCGGTTTACACCACGGGGCGGTTTGGAAAAGATTCAAGTAAGAAGAATTACTTCAGCTCAACCTTAGCGCCGACTTCTTCCAGCTTCTTCTTCATTTCCTCAGCGTCAGCCTTGGAAGCCTGCTCCTTCAGCTTAGCGTTGGCAGTCTCAACGAGCTTCTTAGCTTCCATCAGAGAAGCGCCGGTCAGCTCCTTAACGGTCTTGATGACCTGCATCTTGTTGGCGCCAACATCAGCCAGGATGACGTCGAACTCGGTCTTCTCTTCCTCAGCGGGAGCGGCAGCGCCGGCAGCAGCGGGAGCAGCAGCAGCAACAGCGGAAACGCCGAACTCTTCGCAAATGGTATCAACGAGCTCTTTCAGCTCGAGAACGGTCATAGTCTTGACAGACTCGACAATGGCAGTGATCTTTTCAGAAGCCATGGTAGTTACCTCCATAATTTTTATAATTGTTTGTGTGCGGCGGTTTTGTTGAGGTTTACGCCGCTTTCCTCATGCTGCAAGATAAATCAGGCAGCGGGGGTTTCTTCCTGCTTGTCGACGATCCCCTGGATCGCAACAGCCAGACCGCCGATGATCCCGTTGAGGGAGCCAGCCAGCATAGAGAGCAGGCCTTCGCGGTTGGGCATGGTGGACAGGCTCTTGACGCCAGCGGCATCCAGCACCTGGCCGTCGCAGAAGCCACCCTTAACAGTGAAGCGCTTGGACTTGTCTGCGTCAGCAACCTTGCACAGGATGCGGGCAGCAGCAGCCGGGTCCTCAGCAGACAGAGCAATTGCGGTATCACCCTTGAAGTACTCAGCAAGAGCTTCGTACTGGGTGCCAGCAACAGCACGGCGCAGCATGGTGTTTTTGACAACCATGTACTCAACGCCAGCTTCACGCAGTTCCTTACGCAGCTTGGTGTCGTCAGCAACGCTGATGCCGTTGTAAGCAACGACAACACCGGCCAGAGAACCAGCGATCTTGGTGTTCAGTTCTGCAACATAAGCCTTCTTGGATTCCAGAATCTTTGCACTGGGCATTTGATTTTCACCTCATTCCGCTTGTAAGATACAGGCAAGCGGCTCTATCAAAAGAAAAAGCCACTTTCCCGTTGCCGGGAAAATGGCTTTGAAGCAAATTCAAAACGCACGTTTCTCGGCAGGTGGGTCAAACCCGTTAGGCCCCAAAGGGCACCTGCTGTCTTAAAAACAGCTTAATTATAGTAGCACGGGAATGTGCGTTTGTCAAGCATTTTTTTAAGAGAAAATTCTCTTATACACCATACTTGTTGGTGGCAACGCGAACGCCGGGGCCCATGGTGGTGGCGATGGTTGCGCTCTTGAAGTACTGGCCCTTGGCAGCGGCGGGCTTAGCCTTGGCGATGGCATCCAGGACGGTGTCCAGGTTGGTCATCAGCTTCTCGGCGCCGAAAGAGGCCTTGCCGATGGGCACATGGATGATGTTCTGCTTGTCCAGGCGGTACTCGATCTTACCAGCCTTGGCATCGGTAACAGCCTTGCCAACATCGGGGGTAACAGTACCGGCCTTCGGGTTCGGCATCAAACCACGGGGGCCGAGGATCTTACCCAAGCGGCCAACGCGGCCCATCATATCCGGGGTAGTAACCAGAACATCGAAGTCCAGGTAGCCGCCCTGGATCTTGGCGATCAGATCATCATCGCCAACTTCCTGAGCACCGGCAGCCTCAGCAGCCTTAGCAGCGTCGCCCTTGCAGATAGCAACAACGCGAACGTTTTTGCCAGTGCCGTTGGGCAGAACAACAGCGCCGCGGACCTGCTGGTCAGCGTGGCGGCTGTCAACGCCCAGGCGGACGTGCAGCTCAACGGTCTCGTCGAACTTAGCGGTAGCGGTCTTGCAGCACAGCTCCAGGGCTTCCTGGGGCTCGTAGGTCTTGGTACGGTCGATCAGCTTAGCGCTGTCGACATAATGTTTACCGTGATTCATTACTTTATTCCTCCATTGTGGTAGTTATCGGATTTATCCTCCCACGCAAAAGAGCTTGATCAGCCCTCGACGGTGACGCCCATGCTGCGGCAGGTGCCCTTGATCATGCTGACGGCAGCTTCCAGAGAAGCAGCGTTCAGGTCAGGCATTTTGGTCTTGGCGATCTCTTCGGCCTGAGCCAGAGTGATGGAGCCAACCTTGTTCTTGTTGGGCACGCCAGAGGCGGTGTCGATGCCAGCGGCCTTCTTGATCAGGACCGGAGCCGGCGGGGTCTTGGTGATGAAGCTGAAGGAACGGTCAGCGTAAACAGTGATGACAACGGGGATGATCATGCCCATCTGGCCCTTGGTACGTTCGTTGAACTCCTTGGTGAACGCCATGATGTTAACGCCCTTCTGGCCCAGAGCAGGACCAACAGGGGGAGCCGGAGTTGCCTTGCCGGCGGGAATTTGCAGCTTAATGTAGCCAGTGATTTTCTGTGCCATGATAAATTGCACCTCCAAAATTTGTGGTGAGTTGCGGCCCGCGGTGCAGGCCTCCCACGAGCATGCGACCCTCGCACGCTCTATAAAAACTGCTCATGCGCAGTTTCTACCGGAATTACTTGCCTGTTGCCAGGCGATTTGCGCTAAGTTCCGCTTACAGAAGTTTGACTTCGTGCAGACCAAGTTCTGCCGGAATTTCGCGGCCAAACATGTTGATCTTGATGCGGACCTTGCGTTCGTCGAGATTGATCTCTTCCACCGTACCGACGGAACCTTCCATTGTGCCGGAAGTGATCTCGACACTGTCGCCCACGGCATAATCGACTTCGGGCGCGGCAACGCCGTTATCAACGCCGAGCTTGGCGACTTCCTCCTCCGAGAGGGGTTCCGGCTTGGAAGCCGGGCCGACAAAACCGGTGCAACCGCGGGTGTTGCGGACAATGTACCAGGTATTATCGTTCATGACCATTTTGACAAAGACATAGCCGGGGTAGATCTTGCGCTGAACTTCTTTTTCGCCGATCTTATTGCCGGTTTTATCAAACTGATCCTCCATCACGGTCTCGGTGGGGACCTTGACATCGCAGATAAGATCCTGAATGCGGCGGTTTTCCACCATGGTCATCAGATCCGTTGCGACTTTGTTTTCATAGCCGGAATAGGTATGCACAACATACCAATATGCTTGTTCAGCCATAGTTGCCTCCGCTCAAAAGTCGGTTCACGCGCCGATCAGCAGGTGAATGATACCGCCAAACGCCATGTCCAGCAGCACCAGCACAACAGCCGCGATTACCACAACCACAATAACGGTAATGGTGTTGTTGCGGGTGTCTTCCTTGCTGGGCCACACAACCTTTTTCAGCTCGCTTTTGGTATCACGGAAATACTTGGTGATACGGCCAAAAAAAGTTCTTGACCTTGGCAGTGAAGGGAACCTTCTTTTTGCCGTCATTTGCCTTAGCCTTTTTGTCGGCTTTAGCTTCTTCCGGCTTGGCGGCGGTCTGGTTTACCGCTTTGTTATCAGCCATCTTAAAAGCTCCTTCAAACTTACTTTGTTTCGCGGTGAACAGTATGCTTCTTGCAGAAACGGCAATACTTCTTCATCTCAAGACGATCCGGGTTGTTCTTCTTGTTCTTTTCCTTGTTGTAGTTACGCTGCTTGCACTCGGTGCAGGCCAGGGTGATCTTGACAGTCATTCGTTCGGCACCTCCAATTAACGGTTTATACGGGTGCAGCACCGAAGTTAAAGCTTGATGCTTTGCGCTGCGCCCAAAGGCCTCCCTCGTTGTGCAAAGGGTTGCCGCCCTTTGCGCCCGCGGGCCCTGTGCCTAAAAATGGGCACAAAAAAATAGACCCGCAAAAGAGGTATTACTATAATAGCATACCAACCCCCGTGCGTCAAGGGGGGCAGGCAGAAAAAAATCACGTTATCTGCCCAAAAGTTTATCGCCTATTCCAAAGGCGGCATATTCCAGCGGGATATCGATCTCATCCTGCATGGCGAACGAGTAGATGGTCAGCTTTGTTACCGGCACCGGCAAACGCAGGGCAAACGCACGGCGGTACAGCCGCAGCTGCGCGGCATAGCTCTCAATATAATAGGTGGCATTGCGGCTTTTATCGGTTTTATAGTCCAGAATTTCGGCGTGGTCGTCAAACACCAGCACCACATCGGCAATGCCCTGCACCAGCACCGGGGCCTTGGCCGCTCTCCCCTGCCCCGCCGCTTCGGGGACGACTTCTCCGGCTGGCAGCGCGGTAATGAACGGTTCTTCCCGCAGGATCTGGCGGGCAGCGGCAATGCGCTGCCATACCCCGCCGGCAAAAAACGGGCGTACCTGTTCCAGATCCAGCACTTTGGCCAGCTCCGGGTCCAGCAGGTGCAGGTCCAGCTGGCGCTGCACTTCGGCTTCCAGCTCTGGCGGCTGCGGGCCAAAGGGGACGCTCTGCAAAAACGCATGGATGGCCGTGCCGCGTTCCGCCCCGGTCATGCCGGACTTTTGCAAAAAGGCCGGGCGGCGCAGGGTCAGTTCCTGTTTGGTGTGGGTCACGGCGCTGACACTGACTTTAACCGGGATGGTTTCCAGCGCTTTGTTGGGGCTTTGCCATGTAAACGCTTCCAGCAGGCGTTCGGTCAGGGCATCGTCCGGCAGGGCCGGGGCTTCCGGCTCCGCTGCCTGCACCGCGGGGGGCGGGTCCAGCAGGCGGATGTTCAGCGGCGCTTCCGTTGGGATATGATGGGGCAGCAGTTCGCTGTATTTCCACAGTTCCTCGCTGGCCGGGTGCAGCATAGCTGCCGTCAGCAGCCAGAGCGCCCAGTTCTGTGCCCCCAGCATGGCTTCGGCATCCGTTGCCTCGGCGCTGGCAAACATGGCCGGATTTTTCAATTCACTTTCCGGTCTTTTCAGCGGTACCGTAATGATCAGCACATCCTGCGCACGGGTCAGCGCCACATATAAAATGCGCATTTCCTCGCTGAGTGTTTCACGTTTGATCGTCTGCGCCACGGCGGTATAAGGCAGCGTTTGTAGCGGCTGGCACTGCTGCCCGCGCGCAGCATCAGGCCAATGCCCAGCTCCTTATGATACAGCACCGGATAGATGGCATCGCTCTGGTTGAACTTGTGGGAGGTGTTGGCCACAAACACCACCGGGAATTCCAGCCCTTTGGAGCGGTGGACCGTCATAATGGTCACGCAGCCGGGGCGGCTTTGGCCGATGGAAGGCGCCTGCACCCCGCTGCCCGCCTTGGCGGCATCCATTGCGCGCACCAGGGCCGAAAGACCGCGCGCCCCGGCGTTCGCTGCCCACGCGGCAAATGCCAGCAGGTCATCCCGGCAGCGGGCACCGTCCGGCATGGCGCCAACCGCCGCCAGGTAACCCGTGCGGGCAAACAGCTCTTCGATCAGCTGCCCCACCGTCAGGGTACGGGCCAGCTCGCGGTAAACCTCCATATCCTGCAAAAACGGTGCAAAGCGCGGGTCGCTGCCGTGCAGCACCGCCGCATACAGGCTGCCGCCGCGCACAGCCGCGCGCAGCTGCACCAGATCATCCGGCGTGTAAGGGTACAGCGGGCTGAGCAGCACAGCGGAAAGCTCCACATCCTGTGCCGGGTTATCCAGCACACGCAGCAGTGCGGCAAAGGGGCGCACATGAGGGGCGTCCAGCAGGTCAGCCGCCACATCGGCATAAACCGGGATATCCAGCGCGGTCAGGGCAGCTTCATACAGTGCAAAGTCCGAACGGCCGCGCAGCAGAATACAGAAATCGTCATACTGGCAGGGGCGTGTTTTGCCGGGTTCGGCGTCCCGCACGGGGTAACCATCCGCCATCATCTGGGCAATGCGTGCAGCAATGGTGCGGGCATCTGCCGCGGTATCGGCTTCGCGGATCACATCCAGCTCGCACAGGCCGGGGTAGGTTCGTCTTTTCTGCCCACCACAAGGCGCTGGCCATCGCCGTAATCAATGCCGCCGAGCCGCCGGGAGAAAAACGTTTCAAAAAAGTAGTTGATCCCCCCGGATTACATCCGGCGCACTGCGGAAGTTGGCATCCAGCGCAATGGTGGCCGGTTCCGGGTAAGGTACCGGGGCATCGGCCGGGTAGGGCTGCCACGCCGTCTGCTTGCCCACAAAGACGGAGGGGTCCGCCTGGCGGAAACGGTAAATGCTCTGCTTGATATCCCCCACAAAAAACAGGTTAGAAGCATCCGGCGCGGCAAGGGCAAAGTAGATGGCATCCTGCAGCGCGTTGGTATCCTGGTATTCGTCCACCAGCACAGCAGAGTACCGCGCGCTGACGGTGCGGCACAGGCTGGTGCGCTCGTGCTCCGGTGTCAGCAGCAGTTCCAACGTCATGTGCTCCAGGTCTGCATAGTCCAGCACTTTTTCTGCCAGTTTAGCTTCCAGCAGTGTGCGGCGGTACTGCTCCACTGCGCGAACCAGTGCAGCCACAAGCGGGGCGGCGCGGCGGCGGTCTGCCTGATAGTCAGCTGCCGGGCAGAGCAAAAAGTCCGTTCTCAGGGTCGCTATATGTTTTTTGGCGCGGTCCCGCAGCATATTGGCCGACATTGCCGCTATGTTGGATGCGATCCCACCGGGCACCCGCCCGGCTCTGCGCCAGTTATCTGCGTTATCCAGTGCTTCCGGAACGGTGTCCCACGCGCCGTGATCGAGCCGATCCAGCACCAGCAGCATGCGGTCTTCGTCATCCATCAGTACGGCTGTCAGGGCTTTATCCGCCGCCGGGTCCTTCGCTGCAATTTTTTGCGCCGTGCGCAAAAGGCGCAATACGCCCTTGATCCGCGCAGAGGTTTCCCGCAGAACGGCCTGCCCCCACTGGGTCTTTTCCGGTGGGGCATCGCTCTGCCACATTTCAACAAAGCGCTGCAGCGCCTGCGCCGGGTGTGGCAGCGCCTGGGTAAAGTGATACAGTTCCTGCACCGCCCGGCCTGTGGTATCATCCGTCCGGCCGCGGTCATACAGGTCCGCAAAGGCACAGAAGTCAGGATCGGTATATGCCTGTTCCAGCACAGTGGAAAGGGTTTCCTGCTGCAGGCGCACCAGGGTAGCATCATCCGCAATGGTAAAATCCGGCGGAACATCCAGAGCCGAAAAGTTCTGCTGCACAAAATGCAGGCAGAACGCATCCACTGTGCCGATGGATGCCCGCTGCAGCCGCATCTGCTGGCGGCGCAGGCGCACATCCTGTGGATGCTGGCGAATCTCTGCTGCCAGGCGCTTGGTAATATCCGCCCGCAGCTTGGCCGCTGCCGCATTGGTAAATGTCATGATCAACAGAGAATCTGCATCCACCGGGTGGTCCGGGTCGGTGATCAGCCCCGCCACACGTTCCACCAGCACCCGCGTTTTGCCGGAGCCGGCCGCAGCCGAAACCAACAGGCTGCCGCCGCGGGCCTGAATGGCCGCGGCCTGCGCCGGGGTAAATTGAATTTTCGCTTCCGCCATTGTTGTCTCCTTATTCGGCGTTTTTGCATTTTAAGGTATATCTGAAAGCAAAGAAAATAACGACAATTTTACAAACACAAGACGAATTCCAATGCTTTTTAACACAGAATTCAGCTGTGTTTGGTCGAAAGAGGCTGAATTCTTGACTTTCCAGCTGCCCCGCCGGTTTACTCTGCGCCAAACGGGTCGTCCGGTTTAAGCGGTGTGCGCTCCCCTTCGCCGTCCGCATGACGGCAGACGGTGCGGTACTCACACCAAAGACAGGGGCTTTTGCCTGCATTGGGCACCAGCGGGGCCGCGTCGATTTCACCGCTGTACAGGTTCTTGGCCATATCGGTCAGCATTCCATCCAGGTGGTCCCGGATGCGGTTGAACTTTTCCCGGTCCGCCAGCCGCGCTTTGGCCGATTGTGCCGTTGGCTCCCCGGTTTTGGCGCTGAAGTTGAGGGGCACAAAGGCACCGGTGCCCCTGGTATCCATGGCATGGTAAATGCTCGGCTCATCCAGCAGCAGTCCTTCCAGCGGGTAGTTCTGCGCCTGCAAAGGTTCTGCATCATCTGTTTCCGGTCGAATGATATTTTCCGGCGCGGGATCCGCCCACAGGTATTCTACCCCGGCTGCCGTGCCCTGCGAGAACAGATGCCCGCCGTTGCGTTCCAGGGTAAACAGGTAGAGCAGCATCTGGCAGTCCAGGCCGTAATACACTTCCCGCAGGTCAAACTTTTTGGTTCCGGTCTTATAGTCCACCACACGGATGTAGGTTTTGCCGCCCAGTTCCATGGTATCCACACGATCCACCGTACCCACAATACGCACCGTGTGCCCCCTGCCATCGTCCAGCTGAACGGGGTCCACGCGTGGGGCATCCGGGTCATCACTGTCCGGGCGGTCATCAATGCGCAGCTCAAACGCCACGGGCTGAAAGCCGGACTGCCGCACATCCCGCTGGATGAACCCCAGCAGCCCCACCAGGTTGCGCTGGATCCGCCCCAGCAGGTAGTTCATCCGCACCCCCGCGCCGGGCAGGTTGGCGGCGGTGTATTCCTGCACCAGGCTTTCCACCAGCTGTTCCAGCTGCGGCTGGGTCAATTTGGCAAAGGCACTGCCCTCCCGGCGCAGGGCCTGCTCCAACACCCAGTGGGTCAGCGTACCGCTGATATTGGGGGCCAGTTCGGCTTTCTGGCGCGGGCGCGCCCCCAGCACATACTGCATAAAATAGGCAAACGGACAGCTGATGTACCGTTCAAACCGCGTGGGGCTGATGCGCACACTGGGGCCAAGAATACTTTCCAGTGCCTTGACATCCTCCACGCGGGCGGGCTTGCGCTGGGCGGCGCGCTGCACGGCGGCATAGCCGGGTGCGGCCTGCGCGCTGCCCTCCACGGCTGCCAGTGCCGCCTGCACCGATGCCCGCTGCGGGGTGTTCTGCTGCCAGACATCCCCCAGCAGGTCAAGCGCAGCGGCGGGTGTTGCGGCCAGCTCTTCCGGCTGCACCACCGCCGGCGGCACCCGCAGCAATTCCAGCGCCGGGGCCAATGCCGCCGTGCCGGGCAGGCCCGCAGCGCCGCCCGGCCAGCTGAGCCACAGGTATTTCTGCGCCACCGTCAGTGCCTTATAAAAGCAGACCTGCTCACGGATCACACGGTTTTCAAAGCAGTCGGGCAGTTCCGCGCCAAGCGCGATCATGGTATCGCGGTCAGCGTGGCTCAAAAGGCCGGTATCCCCCGGTGTCTGGGGAAACTCCCCTTCCGCCAGCCCCATCACAAACACGGCCTCGGTTTCGGGCAGGCGCATGCGGCCAGCGGTGGTAAAGATCACGCTGTCCATGCTTTGCGGAATATGCCCCATATCCGTGGTGCGCAGCAGCAGGGTGAACAGGTCATCATAATCAGCTGGGGTGATGGGCTCCCCTGCGGGCAGCAGGTGCACCATCTGGTCCAGCAGCTCGGTGATCACATTCCATTCCCGCAGGGCTTCGTCCGCGTTGGGCAGATCCCCGCATGCACGCAGGCCATCGGTCAGCTTCTGCATGGCCTCCTCCGCCCCCAGGCTTTGCAAAAAGTAGTAAATTTGCGCCGTTAGGGTGGCGGTATCCGCATTGCGGGCACGGTCCATAAATTTCTGTACCCGCGGCACCAAAAAGTTGCGGGCTTCCTCGGCGCGCTGCAGGTCCTGCTGGCTCTGCTCGCTCATCCGGTCGGTGTAGCCCTCCGGGTTGCGGGTAAAGGGTTCCCGCCAGTCCTGCGCATGCAGCAGCCAGGTATAGGCATAGTTTTCCAGTGCGCACTGGCTGTCCCGGTCCAGGTCCACCAAGCCGGTTTTCAGCAGGCGCAGCAGCGCCGTGGTGGTCAGACCGCCGCGCAGCAGATCCAGCGCTGCATGGATCGCACGGGCCGGGGCGGTGTTTTCCGGCGTTGTGGGTTCATCACAGAACAACGGGATGTTTTGCAGCCGGAATTCATACCGGATCTGCAGCAGGTACTGGTCGACCGTGCGGCAGATCACCGCCATTTTGTTATACGGCACACCCGCACGGGCACGCGCTTTGACGGCTGCCGCCACGGCCTTGGCCTCCGCCTGGCGGCTGTCCGCCTTATAATAGGTAATAGCCGGGGCGGCGGGGTCCACCTCTGCCTCCGGCGTATAGGTCGGATCCGCCAGCAAAAGGCCAAGCTCCGCCAGCACAGGGGCATCTTTGTGGCGCATATCCTGGGTCAGGCGGATTTCTTTACAGGGCACTCCCGCACTGGCCGCCATGGATTTCAAGGTATTGGCCACCCGCCGCGCACCGCTGAACACGCCATCGTCCGCCTGGTCCGGAGCCTGGTCACAGCACAGGCTTACCGTTACATCGGCAACCGGCAGCATGGCCGCCAGCATGGCGCGCTTGGAGTGGTTGAATGTATCAAATTCATCAATGTACACCGTGCGGCCCGCAAAAAAGGCCTGGTCCAGGCTTTTGGCCGCCAGCTCCACGCGGTCGCCGGGGTCCATGGCCGTTTGGGCCAGCAGGGTTTCATAGGTTCCAAAAATCAGGGCCAGTTCCCCCAGCTTATCTTTGTCCGCACCGGGGGCGTTGGCATAATCCGCCAGGGTCTCCGGGCGGATGCCCGCGCTTTTCAGCTCGCTGATGGTTTCCGCCGCCTTCTGGCAGAACGCAGCGCTGCGGCGCTGGCGGCTGTAATACACCACCTTGTCCATCATTTCATCCATAGCGCGGCGCACCAGCACGGCGCGTCCGGCCTCGCTCAGCGTGGGCACCGCCGCACCGCCATAGCGGCGCAGCAGGGTTTCGGCCAGCGAGGTAAAGGAATAGCTCTCCACATAGGCAGAAAGCTCATCCCCCAGTGCGTGGTAAAGCGCACCTTCGGTCGAAGATGTAAACTGCTCCGGCACAATCAGGATGCTGCGCTGCCGGCTGCGCGCACGCTGGCGCAGTTCTTCCCGCAGGCGCACCGATTTTCCGCTGCCCGAAGGGCCAAGGATTAAGGTCAGCATGGTGTTCCTCTTTCTTTTGCAGAGCTTCTTCTTGCACGCCCTGCCGCCATTTTGTCAATCCGTTATTTTCTGCCACACGCTGCGGGCGGTATCCAACAGAGCAAACCGCACCTGATAGCCGCCAAACACCAGCGCGTTTTCTTCCGTATCCGCATACCTGGCTTCGCTGCTGCCCACGCAGAGCGCCGGGTACAGCACACAGAACCAGTTGTGCCCCTGGGCGCTGCCCAGTTCGATCCGCAGCGCCGTGTAAGTACCCGCCGGCAGCCAGAAGCCGGAATAGCGGCGGGCTGCAAACGGGATTTCTTCCAGCCTGCACTGTACCTGTTGGCTGCTGCCCGCATGGCGCAGCGTCCGTTGGGCTGTGCGCTGCAGGTCCGGCATGGCTGTGCGCAGGGTCTGCACCGCCTGCTGCTTGGTTTCGGCATACTGCGTTGCGGCTGTCACCTGTTCCAAAACAGCATCCCGCACCTGCAATTTCAGCAGCTGATCCTCCACTGTATCGCTGTTGGCTAAAATGTGCAGCCGCAGCGTATCCCCGCACACACGGGCACACACAGTTTGATACCGCACAGCCGCTGCAGTAAGTACAATGGTCAGTAGCAGGCCGCAGGCACAGCCCCATTCCAGAATTTTGCGAATCCTTAGCGGGCTAGCCCCGGCAGATGGTAATTTTTGCAGCAGTTTTTTCATCAGCGTTTCCCCCTTTTGCTGCAAAAGCAAAAAGCCGGCCCGGCAACAAACGCCCGGTGGCCGGCAATGCTTTTGTCTGCACGCTGCGCAGTTCCCTGCGCCGTGCCTTGCCCCTTGACGGCTTGATGTTACAAGCAGTATGGGGCCAAAGGAAAGCTGTTATTCAATTATTTTACGTTATCTACTCTTTATGTGATGTGCCCATGCATTTTTCTACACCACTATACTTTCTTTGTCTATATAGGCAACACCGCACAATTCCCGCCTGACGACTTAAGCACCGCTCCGGCGGCTGCGGCACGGCATCTGCGTTGCCAAAATGCTCGATAATGTCGGGTTGCGGTACCCGCATCGTGCTTCGGGGGCAAAAGCCCCTCGCACTCTGCGACCGCTGCCCCTGCTTCGGTTCGCTGTTTCCGCCACTGGCGGCGCTCACCTTTGCAGCATCCAGTATTATCTGCGCTTTTGGCTTAGCATCTGCCGCACCTCGCTCGCCGTATCGGCACTTAGAATTATGCGGTATTGCCTATAGTTTTTATAAACCATAAAAGGCATAAAATCAAAGACACAAAAGCTATTGGCAGGTCACATGCTGCAGACCTGCAACCAGCAGGCCTATTTTTCCCGCCTGGGTGTGTGGTCCTTTTTGGCAGGGCGCGGCAAAACGCGCGCACCGCCGCGCACCGGGCGAGCCAGATAAACCTGGTCATACCCGGCCTGCAATGCCTGTTGGGCCTGTTTCGCCTTTTGCCCATCATCAAACACACCAAACACCGCCGCGCCGGAACCAGTCATCAGGCTGGTTACTGCGCCTTTGGGCATTCAGCTGCTTACAGATAGCGGCTGTTTCCACCGCGCCGCTGCAATGTTCCAACGCATTGCCTGCAGCGGTGCACATAGCAGCCAGATCGTTTTCGCGGATGGCCTGTTCCTGGCGCTCACAGTCCGGGTGAACCGGGCTTCCCATGATATCATAGCGCTTGAACGCCTCCGGTGTGGAAATGCCAACGCTGGGCATAACCACCACAAACCAGCAGTCCGGGCAGGGCGGCAGCGGCTTAATCAAATCGCCCACACCCTTTACCCGGCAGGTTCCGCCCATCAGGGCAAAGGGTACATCCGCGCCAATGCCCGCACCGATGGCACACAGCTCGCTCATTGAAAGCTGCGCGTTGTACAGCTCATTCAGGCCAACCAGCACACCGGCAGCATCCGCACTGCCGCCCGCCATACCAGCCCGCACCGGCACATGCTTCTGGATCGTGATATCCACCCCGGCCAGCAGCCCGGTATAATGGAAAAACGCCACAGCCGCTTTGTACGCTGTATTTTTATCGTTGGGCGGAACAAAGCTGCCCGGCAGGCGCAGGGTCAGGTCTGCACTGCGGCGCAGGGTGATGCGTTCATACAGGTCAATGGTCTGCATAACCATGTCAAGGTCATGGTAGCCGTTTGGCAGCGTGCCCACCACATCTAGCGAAAGGTTCAGCTTGGCAGGCGCCAACACCACGACCAATTGTTTTTGATATACCATATCCTGTTCAGCTCCTGTTTTTGCCGTTTATTCTGCCAGCCAGCCGTGGTCTTTCAGGAAAGTGCGGATGCGGCGCATGGCAGTTTCCAGGTGTTCCACGCTGTAGGCATAGCTGATGCGCGCATAGCCTTCCCCACTGGCGCCAAAAGCATCACCGGGGATAATGGCAACCTCCTGCTCTTTCAACAGCATTTCGCAAAATTCCTGGCTGGTCAGCCCGCTGCAGCGAATGCAGGGGAACACATAAAACGCCCCGCGCGGCTCAAAGCAGGTCAGGCCCATATCGTTCAGCGCCTTTACCACATAGCGGCGGCGGCGGTTATATTCATCGCGCATCATCTCAATAGAATCATCGCAGGAATGTAGCGCTGCGATAGCTGCATACTGGCTGGTGGTGGGAGCCGACATAATGCAGCTCTGGTGAATTTTGGTCATCACCTTGATCACCGGTTCCGGACCAACCGCATATCCCAGGCGCCAGCCTGTCATGGCATACGCTTTTGAGAAGCCGTTCACTACGATGGTGCGTTCTTTCATGCCCGGCAGTGTGGCAATGCTGATGTGGCGTTCCAATCCATAGGTCAGCTCCGCATAAATCTCATCCGAAAGCACCATAATATTGGTACCGCGCAGCACCTCCGCAATGGCTTCCAGATCTGCCGCATCCATCACGCCGCCGGTGGGGTTGTTGGGATACGGCAGGATCAACAGTTTGGTTCGCGGCGTAATGGCGGCGCGCAGCTGGTCCGCCCGCAGGCGGAAATCATCCTCCACTTTGGTGGCAATGTGCACCGGCACGCCGCCGGTCAAAGAAGTGATCGGTTCATAACAGACAAAACAAGGCTCCGGGATGA
>VOFH01001207.1_pt1 | contig 28001 bp, 41 predicted proteins | sample 5384091 | NCBI WGS metagenome assembly VOFH01 (sample SAMN12384727, study PRJNA508395) | human gut metagenome | isolation source: healthy gut G | host: Homo sapiens
TAGAAAAAAAATCTCTGAACGCAGTCAATTAGGGCTTTTTCATCAGAATGGTTTTGTGGTATACTGGACATGGCATAAATCTCCTTTGTAAAGATGGTTTCTAGTCAATTCCATTATACCAAAGCGCTGGTAGTTTCTTTCTCTGTTTTGAGTCGTCCAGTTTTTCAATAATAGCTGCTGTACTCTCTTCTGCTGCTGTTTTATCCGTTGTATCGCCGGTCTCCTCTGTTGTTTCTTCTGCTTCAGAACTTTCTTCAGCTGCTGTTTGTGCAGCAGTCTGGGCCGGAGCATTATTTTTACTTGTTCCGGATGACTGGCTCTTGCTGTCTGATTTTCCGGAACCGGAAGAAGTCGAGCCGCCTTACCACCTTCATAAAAACCTGATTCTTCAGCAATATGATCACTGATTTTGTCTTTACTGTAGAAGAAGGACTGTATAGGGCGTCTTCCCCATACAGGAACTGATGAAGGGTAACTACGTTGCTTTCCAGTGTTACAGGGATAACACAGTCCATTTTTCCCATTTTCTTTGTTTTCTGTGCAAATGGGAAGCCTGCTGTTTCACCAATATGATACTTACTTGCATTCTTTGCCATTGGAAGTACATCATCAACACCCACACTGGTGGAGATCTGTGGGAGGATCGCTTTTACCAGATTTGTACGGGTAGCAAGGTCTGCCTGTTTTGCTTTTTTCAAGGGCCAGTGAAATAACCTTTCTCTGACGCTCTGTACGCTGGAAATCCGTATCCATGAGACGCAATCTACAGTAAGCTACAGCCTGTACACCGTCTAAATGGTTTGGACCTGCACTTGCCAGCTGTGTGGAACCAATGCCAGTAGAATTAACAGTTTCTGTAATAAAGGCATTAATATACTTAAATTCCGGCTGTGTGATCTCTATATCCACACCGCCTAAAACATTGATCGCCTGTGCAACAGCTTTCCAGTTAAATGTAGCGTAATCGTTGATCTTCACATCCAGGTTCTCTTCCAGGGCAGATACAGCCTGTTTATGACCGCCTTTGAAATAAGCCTCGTTGATCTTATGGTAGGGTCCCCTTGAGTCGATCTTTAAATATGTATCACGGTAAACGCTTACCAGTTTTATTTCTCCTGTTTCCTGATTGATACTGCAGATCAGCTGGACATCCGCCAGGGCGTTTTTCGTATTTCCGTCACGGCTGTCTACACCAAATACCGCAATATTCCAGTATCCCGTAGCTCTGTGAAGGAAAGACCAGCCTCCATATACACAAAGCACCACTAAAAGGCTTAAAAGAATAACTGGCCATTTTGCCTTTTCCGCTTTCTGGATGTTTTACCAGGATTGTTTCTGCCGGTTTTACCCGTTTTGCCTGATGATGCAGAAGCTTCCACATTTCCTGTAGTTCCAGATGTGCTATAACGGTTGCTGGTTTTTCTTTTTCCCCTGCTTTGGTTGCTATATTCGCTATATCGGTGAGAAACACCTGCACTGCGGCGGTTGTCGTTTTCAAAAGGAACTTCCAGTCCGTTCGGATCCGGTTCTTCCTCATATTCATAGTCGTAATCTTCTTCTTCGTAATAATCCTCGTCATATGTATGATTGACAGTTTTTGTCTGTCTTGGACGGTTTTTATAGTTTCTTCCTGTTCCCTGGCGGCGGGCCCGCAAACGCTGCAGTTCGTCACCTTCCTTATTTTTTCATGTAAACGCATGATCGGTTACCTCTATTCTCTTCTTTCTTACTAAAAATAAATACCGTTTATTTTTCCCGGCGGTTTGGTTCACTCAGGTTTCCCGCGCTGACGCGCTCCACTGTCTGCTGACGCAGACGGTTCGTTCGTTGATGAGCTTGCGAAAAATAAATGCCAGCTGCGGTGTCGCTTACTTTTCGCTGCGCCCATCACATTATAACATACCCTTTTAGCAAAATACAGTGTGAAACTCTTACAGAAACTTTAAGGCGGGCTGGGAAAAAGGCAGCATAATAGCGGCAAAATTAAGAGTTGACGCATATTGTAAATATGAGATATAATATACGGGATTTGTTTTTGGAGGAAACAAAGATAATAGTAAAGCTATAGCGCCATGCACCTGGGTCGGGTCGTGAACAGTAACGGATGGATGAATAATAACTTACTGCTGACACAGGTTAACGAGGTGGAGAGAGAATCGAACATATTCGGCGGGTGCTCTCCCATGCAGTCCGGGCGTGTTTTATACCGGAAAAATATGCAGGTAACTGCAAAACAAAGCTGGTATAACCGGACAGAACAGATACGAAAAGCAAAACGTCAAAACGAAATTAAAACAAGGTTAAAATGGAAGCAGACAGTCATATATCAGGGGATCATATCCCTTTTTCTTTGCGTACGCAATAGTCGGATATTTACGGCTGCTCTGGGAAAGGAATTGTATTATGTGCGGAATTATTGGATATACAGGGCCTCTTGAGGCAGATAACATACTTTTTAAATGGACTGGCTGGTCTGGAGTACAGAGGTTACGACAGCGCCGGTATCGCTTATTTTGGAAATGACTCCAAGATCCATCTGATCAAAACAGTCGGTAAAGTAGCGGCATTAAAAGAACTGGTAAAACAGGAAAGCGACTGCTCTTCCCACTGTGGTATCGGACACACCCGTTGGGCAACCCACGGCGGTGTTACAACAGAAAATGCGCATCCACACCGTCAGGGACTGGTAACTCTCATCCACAACGGCATTATTGAAAATTATCATCAGCTTACAGAAGAATATGATCTGGCGGATCATCTGCTTTCTGAACAGACAGACAGTGAAGTAGCTGCCGGTGTGTTAAATGCCCTTTATGAGCGTATGGATCATGATCCGCTTCTGTCCATCCGTCATTTTGTAAAAAAGAGCTTCAGGGTTCCTACGGCTTCTGTATCATGTTTGAAGACCGTCCAGGTGAGATTTATGCAGTACGCAATGTAAGTCCCCTTGTAGCGGCTTATACCCACTCAGGAGCAATGATCGCCTCTGACCTTACTGCTCTGATCGCTTATACAAAAAGAATATTTTGTAGTGCCTGAGGGAAATATCGTTCGTCTGACTCCTTACAAGGTACGTGTTTATGATATGGAATTAAACCGTGTCGAGCCGGATATGATGGAAGTAAACTGGAATGTGGATGCAGCTATGAAAAATGGTTTCCCACACTTTATGTTAAAAGAGATCCACGAACAGCCGGATGCGTTAAAGAATACCATTCTTCCCCGTCTTTCCAAGGGACTTCCGGATCTGACAGATGACGGTATTCCGGATTTTATCTTAAAAGACTGCAGCCGCATCCATGTGATCGCCTGCGGAACCGCCATGCACGCAGGAATGGTGGCAAGAGCTCTGATCGAACCTGGTATCCGTATTCCGGTCACAGTATCTATTGCATCCGAATTCCGTTATGAGACACCTCTTATTGACGAAAAGACCCTGGTGATCGTGATCTCCCAGTCCGGTGAGACCATTGATACCCTGGCAGCTATGCGTCTTGCCCAGTCTTATCATGCACCGGTCCTGGCTATTGTCAATGTAAAGGGCTCCACCATTGCAAGAGAAAGTGACTATGTACTTTATACACACGCAGGTCCTGAGATCGCGGTAGCCAGCACAAAAGCATATTCTGTACAGCTGGCTGCATTATACCTGATCTACTGCCGTATGGCTCTTGTTCGAGGCGTATACAGTCCAAAACAGGCTGAAGATTTTATGAAAGAACTCTTAGATGCCATCCCTGCTATGGAAGCTATGATCAACCGCAGAGATGAGATCAAAAATATTGTTACTCATATTATTTCCAAAAATGACGCCTTCTTTATAGGAAGAGGTCTTGACTACGCCTTCTCCTTAGAGGGAGCTTTAAAGTTAAAGGAGATATCTTATATTCATGCAGAAGCCTATGCAGCCGGTGAATTAAAGCATGGAACCATTGCCCTTATCTCAGAGCAGGTGCCGGTGATCGCTATTGCCACTCAGGAGCATATTTTTGCGAAGACTATCTCCAATGTGCGTGAAGTAAAAGCCAGAGGCGCTTTTGTGATCCTCCTTGTAAAAGACTCTGCTGTGATCGAAGATGATATCGCCGATGTTCAGATCCGTATCCCGGATATTGCAGACAGCTTACTGTGTTCCCCGATCGCTGCTATCTTACAGCTGATCGCATATTATGCATCTGTAGGAAAGAACCTGGATGTAGACCAGCCAAGAAACCTGGCAAAATCCGTTACTGTAGAGTAAATAAATAAGAAATACATTTGGGAAAACATCTGCTCCCCAAAATTCCGTTTGCCAATATTCTATATGTTTTATGTAGCACGTACATTTATTTTATTGCTTTTTTCCATTCCTGTTTTTTCTTTGCCAGTTCCATGATGAGGTCTACAGCACCTTCTGTCCTACAACACTGCTGTTGATACACATGTCATAGCTCTTTGGATCGCCCCATTTTTGTTGGAGTAATAATTATAGTAGCTGGCTCTTCTCTTGTCGGTTTTGACCATAAGGTCTTTTGCCTTTGCTTCGTCTACATCATAAAGTTCACTGATACGTTTGATCTTGTCTTCTTCATCACCGGTGATAAATACGCTGACAACATTTGGATAATCTTCCAGTGCATAGTCTGCACAGCGTCCGATGAAAACGCATGACCCCTCATCTGCCAGTTTCTTGATGGTATCGAACTGGGCAAGGAAGATCTTGTGGTTAATAGGCATATCGGAATAGCCTGTTGACGTGTAGCCCATGGAATAGAATCCATTACCAGAGAGTAAAGAAAACTACTGGTAGGACGCTCATCATGTTTCTCAAATAATTCTTCACAAAGTCCGCTGTGTTTTTGCAGCCTGAGTAAGAAGTTCTTTGTCATAACATTTTACACCCAGTTTTTCTGCAAGCATTTCCCCATTTTTTACCGCCGCTTCCACTCTGTCTTCCGATGGTAATAATAAGATTTCCTGACATAAAACCTACCCCTTTCCGTTCTGCATCTGATGCCGTCTGGTCCGTTTTTCAAGGATTGCGAAAGTGCAAAGTTAGCAACCTGGTATCATGGGTATCAAAAACTTTGGCACCTATATCGTACTTGTATTATAACTCAAAAATTCTAAAAAGTATATAGAAATATAAAAATGTCCGACATTTGTCGGACAAATAAAGTTATTCTGGCAATGTATTCAAAAGCTTTGCGAAATATTCAGGAAGAGGTGCTGTGAATTCCATGTACTCTCCTGTTCTTGGGTGGATAAAACCTAAAACACCTGCGTGAAGAGTCTGTCCTTGCAGGCCGGGAATGGGACATTTTCCAGGTCCATAAACCAGATCACCCAGTAAAGGATGTCCGATACTGGCCATATGCACACGGATCTGGTGGGTTCGTCCTGTTTCAAGCCTGCATTCCACATGGGTATACTGGCGGAAACGCTTTAAGACTTTATAATGGGTTACTGCGCTTTTTCCGTTATTATAATTGATGCTCATTTTTTTGCGGTCTGTAGGATGACGGCCGATAGGACCTTCAATGGTGCCGGCATCATCCTTTAATACGCCATGAACAATGGCCTGATACCGTCTGGTAATGGAATGCTCTTTTAACTGGGCTGCAATGGAATTATGGGCCATGTCATTTTTACAGCAATAATAACACCTGTTGTATCCATATCAATACGATGGACGATGCCTGGGCGCATTACACCATTGATCCCAGAAAGCTGGTCTTTGCAGTGATACATCAGACCGTTTACTAATGTGTGGGAATAATGACCGGCAGCCGGATGTACCACCATTCCCTTTGGCTTGTTAACCAGGATAACATCCCTGATCTTTCATAAAGGATGTCCAGATCCATATTTTCTGGCTCGATCTCTGGCTCTACTGCCTCTGGGATATCTAGGAGATCACATCCCCTTCATCTACCTGATAGCTGGCTTTTTACCGGCTTACCGTCTACTAATACCAGTCCGCTTTTTAACAGCTTCTGGATATAGGAACGGCTTAACTGTTCATTGACTGAGGAAAGGTATTTATCGATCCGCAGGCCACTGTCTGCTATTTCAGGGAAAAGTTCCTGTTTCACTGCTTTCCGCCTTTCTTTTCATATTGAAAACAGACATGTCTTCGTCATTGTAATAAAACATGATAAGAAGTACCAGACCGAAGGCTGCACAGGTCACATAACAGTCAGCTACATTAAAAATAGGAAAATTGATCAATTTAAAATATAGAAAATCTACTACATATAGCTCTGGGAGATGCGATCAATCATATTTCCTAGAGCACCAGACGCGATACCTAACAGACATACAGCTAAAGGACGGTATTTCCTTCCATCAGGCATATGCCAGAGTTATTATAGAGGACAGCGCCTAAAACAACCACTGCGATAAGGAAAAAAGAATAGCTGTTTTTCCTGAAGCATTCCAAAAGCTGCCCCTCGGTTTTCAGAATAATAAAGCTCAAATACTCCAGGGATCAGTTCAAATGGGGAATTCTCTTTTTAAATGAGCAACAGCCAGCCCTTTTGTCCACTGATCCAGTCCTACCAGGATCACAAAGCCTAGGATAAATCGCATAAAAGAGAACGTTTTTCTTTTGTCATCTTTCTTCTCCTTTAGCACCGCCTGCAATATGGCAAAAATCCTTCTTTCATCTCTTCCTCTGTTACGGTAACGGTCTACATAAGCATCACCAATGGTTTTAAGAGAATGAATTTAACCACGCCGGAATCCATTTTTTTGTCACTTTTTTTGTGGTAGAATAAACATCTTCCCCACTTCAGGCCATCTACAGTTACAGGAAGCCCAAAGGCATCAAAACTGCTTTGATATCATCTGCCTGTTCCTTAGTCAGTGTTCCTTTGCACAGCACAGATATAGCCTGCTGCAATACAGCCAAGTCCTACACAGTGCCCGTGAAAAGCAGTAAAGTTTTTAAGCTTTTCAATAGCATGTCCAAGGGTATGTCCGAAGTTTAGAAGAGCTCTTCACCCTGCTCAGTAGGATCGTTTTCTACTACCTGCTTTTTCGATCTCATTGCTGCGAAATACCATATTTTCACAGACATCCGATCTCTTTTAAAATGGCCTTTTTTGTTATCCTGTAACCACTGATAATAAGAAGCATTCTTGATCAGGCCATGCTTGATAATTCGCCCATGCCAGATGAAAACTGTTCCTGCGGAAGGCTTAAAAGGGTATTTAAGTTGGTATATACCAGTCTTGGCATATGGAATGCGCCCACCATGTTTTTGTATGCATCAAAGTCAACACCGGTCTTTCCGCCGATGCTGGAATCTACCTGGGAAAGCAGAGTAGTTGGAATCTGGATAAAATCAATACCTCTTAAGTAGGTGGCAGCTGTAAAACCACACATATCACCAATGACACCGCCGCCTAAAGCCGCCAGCATATCTTTCCGGTCAAAGTGTTCCAAAATAAGATGTTCGTAGATTTTTTTACTGTATCCAGATTTTTATGTTCTTCCCTGCCAGGAAGGATGAAATAAGAAACTTTTTGCAGCATCTGCTTAATAGTTCTTTTTACTTCCTCCAGATATAAAGGTGCTACATTGGTATCTGTTACGATGCATATTTTATGTTCTTCCAGATGAAATTTACTTACCTCTTCCTGGAGTTTATCAAAGGAAGATTCCATTACAATGTCATAGATTAGTTTCTGGTCTTTATAAACATTCAAGCGTTTTGACATACGATTCTCCTTAGTCCTGTTTAGATAGAAAATCGGCAGACTCTGTAGGGGTCTGCCGCAAGCTTCTGTATTATAAATGGATATTCAGGCTGGACATGTCCATTCCTGAGGTTGCACCTACCTGACAGGATGTCCTGAAAATCACCGGACAGTTCTACAGAATCAGGTGTGGCAATAAAGATGTAGTTGAAATCTTCTGGAGATTACCATTCATGGAATAGGTAGCGCCGGAAGTGAAAATCGATGATACGCTGAGCAGTTTCCATATGGATCCCTCCATATTTAAAACAACTGCTTTCCCAGCAAGAAGGTAATCACAGATATCCCTGGAATCATCCATGGAGTTGGTTTGATCATGGTCACTTCCATACTTCGTCTCATTGGAACTACTTTCGGGTTTGAACGACCTAAAATCTTGGCTTGTCCTGACCATCTGGCTCATCTTCCGGTTCTGTATTATTTCTCTTTGAAAAAAGTCCTTTTCTGGGGGCTTCATCTTCAAAGTCATCATCCAGGTAGTAATCGTCCTCATCATCTTCAGAACTTAACCGCATGGTATCCATTAACTTACCTAACAGACTCATTTTACCTCTCTCTCTCCAATCCTCTTTTTCATGCTGCGATTACTGGGCAGCACCATATAGTCGGGCACCAAAATACCGGTTCCGACTCTTACCATGGTAGCACCTTCTTCAATGGCAACCTGATAATCTCCGGTCATACCCATTGATAGCACATCCATAGTAACATTATCAATGTTTTTTCTTACCTATGTCAACAGCAAATTCATATAATTTTTTTAAAAAACAGGGCGATTTTCTTCTGGATTTCTACAAAAGGCGCAATTGTCATAAGTCCCTTAATCCGTACGTGGGGAATTTTGCAATTTCACGGATAGCAGCCTCTGTATCTTCTAAGAAAAAGCCGTATTTGCTCTCTTCTTTGCTACATTAACTTCCAGTAAAATGTCTGCGGTCATATCTGTTTTTTTAGCTGCGTCTGCTTCGATCTGTTCGCTAAACGAAGGGAATCTACAGAATGGATGAGAACAGCTTTTCCCAATTACCTATGTACTTTATTGCGCTGGAGATGACCGATCATATGCCCAGCGGATATCCTCTGGCAGGACTGGCTTTTTCTGAATGATCTCTGAACTTTATTTTCACCGAAATCCTTTGCCCCGGCTTCATATGCCTCTTCCAGCATAGGTACTGGTTTGGTCTTGCTTACCGCAATAAGAGTAATCTCTTTGGATCACGTCCTGCCCGTCTGCAGGCCTCTTCTATATTTTTCTTACTTTGATTGCTCTTTTATCATGACTTATTTCTCCTTGTGTTTATCGTATACTTCTGGAATCTTTTTATGCTTGGATTTGTGAGAAGATTTTACTATGAAAGTCCCGGACGGCAGCCGCGAATGAGCCATGCTTGCGCCCAAGCGAATTCACGGGTATCGGACGGGCAAGCCGTATAAGCAAGGAGCGCGATAGCGCGGATTGCGAATGCTGGCGACGATTGCGGGAGCACCAAAGGTGCGGAGCAATCGGCTTTCATGAATGGTGATGCCTGCGTCAGCAGGCATGTCCGTTTAGTTTTTTTTAACTGATTTTTACTGGTATGAAGCTGTCCTTCTCCTACAGAGGAAGCATCCAGTACAATATGGTCGTAAACTGAAAGACCGTAAAGTAACATTATTTTTACTGTATAATACTCACTGCTGGAATCAAGTATTTCTACCTGGGTAAAAACCAGTATATCCCTTGTTGATATTGAATACACCCTTTAATGAGGATGTACGGCCAATCTGGTACCGATCAGAGGAATCAGGACGGACAATGTAATCTCCCGATTTAAAGTCACCGTTTTCATCTACTGCAATATAGTAGAATTCATCATCTTCAAAATCCTCATTTAAAAGGAACAAAGAGGACAGAGGTTCCGTCTGCGCTGTAGACTTCTTTATTAAATCCTATGTCCGTAGAATCGCCTCCCTGTGCAGCATAAGATTTTGGAACCATGTAAAATTCTTTTCTGTTACAGCTGTAACAGGTATCTTTAAGCCTTTAGCCTGAGGTTGTTGGATCTCAAATTCAATAAAACGGTCCATGATAAACTGGGCCATATACCGGTTCATATCCAGTTTTCCATAAACAGCACCGTCTTTTGCCAGTAAAGGTAGAATAAGCAGCTGTGGTGGTCAGGTCGTAGTCCCTGAAATCAATGGTAAGAGAGGTTTTGTCTGAATAAAGGGCTGCATCTTCGCTTGATAGTGGAAAAACGATAGACCAGTTTTCTGATGATGCGATCTTATAGGCAGGTGTCCCGCTTTCAATCGATCTCCTGATTTGTGGATGTTTTTTACATAATTGGCTTTATTAAAGCTGTCTGCTTCCACATCAGAAGTCTGCAGGGATTCATAGGAATCTATACCGTAGGAAACGACACCAGATATATCAGCCCGTACTTGCTCAAATACAAGGCTAGAGTCCTGTGATATCTTATCTAACTGATCCAAAGCACTGAAGCTGGAATATTCCATAACAGCAGCTTCCAGGAATATTTGGTATCATAAATAGAATTAAAATCATCATCCGATCGGGACAACACATATGAAGACAGCTGCTTTTTAATATCTGCCAGGTTTTCTTCAGGAGAGAGCTGCATCTTCTACCCCATTCTCTTTTAAAAAGGGAGTTCAGGCGACCGGTTTCATCCAGGGAATAGATCCGTGTTCCAACAGAAGCACGTTTCCCTTCTCTCAGATAATAATTGATATAGCCATTGTGCTGGGCATTGCGAACCTGTTCTTCCCTAAGGATCAGACCGGTATACTGTTTGTTATTTACAATACCGCCTTCCATTACTTCACAAAACTGCACATGGTCTTTTCGGAAATAAGCAAAAATATTAAAAAGCATATATAAAGAAAATGATCCCGAAGATGATCATTCCACGTTGATGTTGTGAGGCTTTCTGTAAGGTATTATTTTTCCTGTTCTTTTTTTCGACATGGAACCAGGACTCTCCTTTTTTGTCTTACTCAAAATGTCTTACTCAAAAAACTGCCCTCCGCACAAGGCATACTGTTTGACTCTTGTGCGGCAGGCAGCCTATTTGCCTTCTGTCTGCCTATTCTATCACAGAATATGTATCATTACAATGAAATAATTACATCACCCTTGGCACACTCTGGGAGTTCTTCTGCATCCATAGAAATGCTTAAAAACAAAGGTTACGTGATATTTATCACTGATCTCTTTCAAAGTTTTATAGGTGTCAGTAATATCTGCACCTTCTAATGATGACAGTTTTAAGAAACTGTCCAGATACATGGTTTCAAGGTCATGATCCTGAGAAATGATCCCACAGATAAATCTAAGAATCCTTCACTGGATGCCAGTGGAAATTCATTTACGTTGATAAGACGGATACGATTGTTCAGCTCATACATATGCTGCGCACTCTTATCCAGATATACGACAGTGCCGTTAGCCCCCTTGATTGCTGCATTAGCCATATCTAACAGATGTTTGGTCTTGCCTTTACCCTTTTTTCCTGCAATAATCTGAACCATAGCGATCTCCTCCTTGAGTTATATATGTTGTATAAAAAATCAATTGAGATTATCTTGATTATAGTATAAATTCATATAAAACGCAATCACTATTTGACAATTTTAGAAATTATATTTGTCATATTGTCATATAAGTGGAGACGACTGTCGGATTTTAACACAACAGATATAAATTCTCTGTCAGATGTATCTTTTCAGCCATGATCAGACAGTATCCTGCGGCTTTGGTGGTACCAGTTTTTCCGGAAAATACAGTAAGGCCTTCTGGGGTCTCATGTTCTCCTGTTAAATACCAGTTTCCGCCCCTCCAGGTCTTTGATATGCTTTCGCCTGCTTTATTTGTATAATTAGCTGTATAAGCGGTAGAACCGGTGACTGTACGGAATTCCGGATATTTTAATGCTTCATTGAAGATAAGATATAAGTCATATGCGGTTGTATAGTGGATCCTCATCATGAAGTCCATGCGTGGATTCATAAAATGAGTATCTGTTGCTCCCAAGACGTTTGGCTTCTTCGTTCATCTTATCAGCAAAAAGCGTCAATACTGCCGCTCATATGGATGGCAATGGCTGCACCTGCATCATTTCCGGAAGGAAGCATCAGACCATATAAAAGCTGCTCTAATGTCAAAGTGTCTCCAGGCTGGATCCCGCATAAGGTGGCTCCGGTTTCTGTGATCACGGCATCCTCTGTTACCGTTACCTGGTCTTCCAGGTTGCCATTTAATAGCCATCAGTGCAGTCATTACTTTAGTGATACTGGCTGGATATAATTTTTCAAAAGCGTCTTTGCTGTAAAGGACTTCTCTGTCTGTAAGGTCAAAAAGAGCTCCGGCCTGTGAAGTTACATCTTCCGGGTTAAAAGAACCTTCATCGGAAATAAACACACAGATCCGAAGCAAATCCTTTGCTGCTGCTTCTTCTTCGGCTGCAAAGGAGGCTTCAATGGAAGGAATACGCTCCTTCAGGGAATAAGCGTCTTTCAGGCCGACAGAACAGCCGGAAAGACAAAGAGATAGAGACAGGACAAGCCCAGCCGACAGCAAAAAGCCGCAAAACGGCGTCTTATCATTATCTTACTACCTCTCGCCACTCCATATCGCCTCTGTCAAGAGCCTTGATAAGAAGTTCTGCCGGTTGCCAGGTTGGTAGCTAATGCGGATATTTGTAGGTGTCGCAGAGGCGGACTACATCGTTTACATCCGGCTCATGAGTCTTTGGTGTCAGCGGATCACGCAGGAAAATAACAAGATCCATCTGATTATGCTCGATCTGGGCAGCCATCTGCTGGGTCACCGCCCTAAATGACCAGCCAGATACTTATGTACATTTAAGTTGGCAACCTCTTCGATCAGTCTTCCTGTGGTTCCGGTTGCATACAATGTGTGTTTGCTTAAGATGCCTCTGTAGGCGATACAGAAATTCTGCATCAGTTTTTTCTTTTGCGTCATGTGCGATCGGACCTATTGTCATATCTATAACCCTCCTTGGATCAATAATGTCGTGGTACTCTCTGAAGTCCTGCATTCAGCACTAATCCCATACCAATAAAAATACTGATAAGGGGAACTGCTTCCGTAGCTGATAAACGGCAGAGGAAGCCCGGTATTGGGAAAAATACCGGTTGCAACTGCAATATTGGCAAATCCCTGAAATGCGATCAATGTAGCCATACCTGTACAGATCAGCCGTCCGGCCAGATCTTTGCACGGGCTGCCATCATCAGGCATTCGTAGACGATCAGAAGGAACAGGATGATGACTATAACACATCCAATAAAGCCCAACTCTTCACCGATCACGGCGAAGATAAAGTCAGTCTGTTCTTCTGGAAAGGAAGTTGCCGTTTTAACAGATGCAATGGTTGTATTAAACAGTCCCTTGCCTTTTAACTGGCCGGAACCAATGGCAATGATGGAGTTATTCTGCTGGTATCTGGCTTCTCCGTATGTTGTCCGGATAAAACCAGGCCAAAATCCTTCCGGCCTGGTATTCCTTGATAAACGGGATTATACCATGCAGGAGCAGGTATAAAACACAGGCTCCTACCATGGGCCGAACAGATAAAACTCCGACGATATCGGTAACTGATACCTGCCGAAAATACGATCCAGTACAATAACTAATGACCCAGACAGGTAGACAGGTTTGGCTGCTCAAAAATGAACATAGCCGGAACTGCGAAAAAGCGCTGCTGCAACAGCAATGGTGCTTACCATTATTTATTTTTCCTGATTTTTCATAAAATACCAGGAAAAGTAATGAATCAGACCAATTTTACAAATTCAGAGGGCTGGAGCTGTCCTAAAACAGGTACTTCGATCCAGCGCTTTGCATTATTAACAGAACGTCCCCATATAAGAACGGCACCAGACTGGCTACACATAAAAGGTAAATAATGGCAGTCAGATTTAATATTTTGTGGTAGTCGATCAGTGAAAGAACGATAGCGATCGCAAGACCTACTAAAACGCCTAACATCTGCTTGGTGACAAAAATCAGGATCTTTGTTGGTAGCACTTCGACTACCAAAACGCTCGATCACATTTAAGGCGATCATATAGGCCATCAGACGAAAATTGTAGTTTTAAAATCGTAGTCAAAAAAACATATCAGTAAAGCCCCTTGCTCAGATATGGACCGTATAGGTATATCCGCCCGCAGTACAGGCAGTCTGCAGATCATTCCATCTGAAAAGCTGCCTGCATCCATAGTAATACGCACTGCGTCTTTTTCTATCTTCATGTATCTGGAAATGACACGTATCATGTCATTCTTTATTCTGTTATCATCTCCGGTGAACATCCGCTTTATCTGAAAAGAAGCAAAGGGTAAGCCGGAGCTTTTGCAGTATCTTTGGAACACCGTAGCCTCACCTTTCATCACCCCTTATGCCCTTCTTAGTATCCTGGACAGCTTTGTCAGGATGCCTGTGGTCTCTCGGGAGATTCCATAGGTACATTCTGTCCCAAAAAGACGGCGGCATACATTTAAGTAAGCCTGTCCAGCATCAGAACCCTATACCTACCAAAGGTTCCCCTGATTGGTGGAGATAACGATATTTTCGTCATCTGGTACTGCACCGATGATATTTACAGCCAGGATATCCTGTACATCTGTGAGGGACATCATATCTCCGCGGCGTACCATATCAGCACGTATCCTGTTTACGATCAGATCAACACTTCCAATCTGGGCATGTTCTAACAGACCGATGATGCGGTCTGCATCGGATGGCAGAAACTTCCGGGCGTGGTGACTACCAGTGCACGGTCTGCACCGGCAATGGCATTGTAAAACCCTTGTTCGATGCCTGCAGGACAATCTAACAATATATAATCAAAATCGTCCTTTAAGTCATCGGTGAGTTTGATCATCTGCTCCGGCGTCACAGCGGATTTATCCCGTGTCTGCGCTGCGGGCAGAAGGTAAAGGTTTGGATATCTTTTGTCTCTTATCAGGGCCTGCTTCATACGGCAGTTTCCTTCTGCAACATCTACCAGATTATAGACAATGCGGTTTTCCAGTCCCATGACAACGTCCAGGTTTCTCAGGCCGATATCAGTATCGATGAGTACGACCTTTTTTCCAAGGACTGCCAGTCCTGTTCCTACATTTGCAGAAGTAGTGGTCTTTCCTACCCCCCGCCTTTTCCAGAAGTGACACAATGACTTCACTCATAGGAGAACCTCCAGAAAAATTAAGATTTGATACTCTACCAATTTATTGTACATTAAATTACGCAAATTTACCAGTATTTTTTTAGATTCAGAGAAAAAATTATTACCTATATATCCAATAGGCTGCTAAGAAAAGGCTTTTTTAGAGGAAATATCTTTAATTTGCCTTCTTCTACAGATGCCATCATCGTTCCTTTTCCAAAACGGCGGTTTTTCTCATTAAAACGGCTGGTATGATCTGCGATGCGCAGCTGCAGCGGGGACATGGAAAATGCAAGGATCACAGCCTGGTCATTTCCTGCTGCCCCTGGCTGTGACGGTTCCCCTTTAATTCTCCTAAAATGATCACATTTCCCTTTGGCAGTGACCGGGCTCCATGCTCTACATCACCGATGATCACAATGCTGGCTTCGGATTCTAAAGCGTCACCTCTTTTTAAGGTTCCACGGTAAAACTGGCCGGTCTGTGCGCTTAATTCCATTAATTTTTCATTTAGTGCTTTTTTTCGCAGCGGTCATTTCGTTCCCCGTCTGTATCTAGCAGGCAGAGGATCTGAAGCTGGGAATTTTCTGTGATAGTATTTACGATCTGAAAATTCTTCTTCTGGCGTAAGAGACCGCCCTTCTAAGGTAAAGTGTCATCTGGGCACTGCCCCAGAAACGGGCGCTGTCCCCAAACTTTTTGCCACGCTGGCGAAGTTCAGCAAAAGGCATGTCCGGATTTAGGATCGCCGTCATACCTGCTTTGCTACTTTTGATCGCGATTCCATCCTGCATACTCGATCCACCTCTTTTTACATGTAACATTAATCTCCAACGGTCACATTGGATACGCTGGAAGCTCCGGAACCTAAAACCTGTTCCAGCGTGGTATAACCATAGTAATACTCATAAACTTTTTGCCAAGTGTAGCTGCATTGGTTCAGCATATCCATAAGGGATATTTACTGTCACTGCGATTTCCGGATTGCTGTATGGAGCAAAGGAAACGAAGAACGCATGGTTGGCGCGGCTTCGGTCTTCCTGGGCAGTACCGGTTTTCCAGCAACTTCTACCGGACTTCCGGAGAAAACGGATTTTGCAGAACCATCAGTAACAACGCGGCGGATACCAGCCTGGACTGCATCCCAGGTACTGTCTGCTGCATCTACATGGGAGCTGACTGCAGGTGTATAATCTGTGATCAGATTACCATCGGAGTCAGTCAGTTTATCAAGTAAGCTTAATTCAAATACCGTTCCCCGGTTGGCAACGGCTGAAATGTAACGGGACAGCTGTACATTGTTATAGGAGTTAGTTCCCTGTCCCATAGCAGAACGTTCCGGGTCCTCTGTGGTAAGATGAGGCTCTATTTCTGGAAGCTCTACACCGGAAGTGTGGTCCAAGCCAAACATACTGGCATATTTGCGGATCGTAGAAAGCCCCTTTTCAGGAGAATAGGTGCCGTCAGCGGTCATACTTAGACGATGTCCAAGTTCTGCAAATACTACGTTGCAGGAGTTCTGGATACCGGTTATGATATCTTCTGTTCCATGTCTTCCCGGAAATATCCAGCAGTTGATAGGCGGATTAGCCTGATGCATAAACACCGGTGCAGTCAATGGTATCTGTTAAAGAGATAACACCTTCTTCCAGAGCCGCAATGGCTGTAATGGGTTTAAAAGTAGAACCAGGAGCCTTGATCGCCTGGGTGGCATTATTGTAAAGCGGATTGGACATATCACTTTGCAGTTTTGCAAAGTAAGCTGCATCCACGCTTCCGGACATACGGTTGTTATCATAACTTGGATAGGAAACCAGGGCGCGGATCTCACCAGTGCGTACATCGGTCACAACACAGCCGGCAGTACAGGGATCCAGTGCTAACTGGGCCGGTGTCAGCTCCAGGTTGGATATTTTACCTTTTAATAAAATTGTAGGTATAAGCACTGTCTCCCATAGCCAGCCCGGCTCTTGCCTGTGGATCGTCCTTTAGTACACCCTGGGAGAAAAGAGCCAGGCACAGCCAGTTTCCCAGGATCGCATTATCATTGATCAGGTAACGGAACATACGTTTGGTAAAACGCTTATCATCCTGAAGCCTGGTAATGATATAATCTACCAGCTGAATGTAAATATCGTCGGCATTGGAATATTTACTGGTGGAGTCTAATTTTGTAGTATCTACCCAGCTGGCTGCAATACCGCTGTAAATATAATCCCGCAGACTTACAGTACCGGCCTTCCAGGATTGATATGGGGCAGAATTCTGGTCATCTTATCCGGCAGGACGATACCGCAGCTATCGGAAGATAAAAAGCTGTAGATATAGTTCATATAGCTTGCCATATCCTTTGGCAGATCATTTATATTAGAAGCGTGATCGCTTAAAAGCTCATTCCGTATATTGGTAAGGATCTGGTCTCTGGAAGCTGTGTATGCCCGGTAGATCTGTTTTCAATATCAGAAGCATTTTCTGCTGCCATGGCATCTAAGGAAAGGACATTATTGTTGATCAGCTGATAGTAAGCATTTTTTACAGGGATTGGTTTTTTAGAACCATCTTTTATAGTTGCCGGGTCAATATCTTCATTTACAAAGGAATTTGGTGATAATGCCGGCTAACTGCTGTTCTACCAGATTGTAAGTGGCAATCTGCAGATCACGGTCAATGGTCAGGTAAATATCATTTCCAGCCTGAGAATCCTGTTGTTCAATATCTCCTTGGACGTCCCCATATTGTCTACATACATGCGGGTATAGCCTTTTTCACCCTGAAGCTCCAGCTCCATGGATTTTTCGATGCCAATACGCCCTACAATATCATTTAAGTCATATTTTTCTACTTCATCTGCTGATTCAGAGCTGGCAGTGTTCTGGGAAGCCCGCCAGTTTTCATTTAAATTGTGGATCTGGTCTTCCTGTACTTTACCGGTGTAGCCAATGATAGGGGCAAAATAAAGGCTGTCATTGTATACACGGATAGAGGACTGTTCAATGGAAACACCTTTTAGGTCAGCAGCAGTCTCATTGATCTCAGTCATTGTCTCCTGGCTGATATTGGTAGCCACTGTAGTACTTTCATATTTCTGGAACCGGGTCAGCTCCATGGTATAGATGATATTGATACATGTCAAGGGCTGTCTGATCGGATAATTCCATAGGATTTCCGTCAGCATCTTTCATATCTGTCAGCTTATACCCCTGACGTGTAGCTCCTTTTTTTAACTCAAAGGCTTCTCTTGCAGTTATATCTGAAGGATATTTTCCAGTATCATCATCTAACTGCTGGGAAGAAATGCCATAAAAGTTCAATAAAAAAAACGCTTTTTTTTTGCAGCATTGGAGGTACTGGTAAAATACATCTGCCCGTTCTCATCCAGTGCTATCTCAAATTTGCCGTCGATCTTCTCTCCCCTGCGCTCCAAAATGCTTACAAGACGGTAAATCATGGCATTCCGGTCAACTGCTTTTGGATAATCGCCCAGATCCTGAATGGCAACTGCGTAGGCCAGCTGGTTATAAGCCAGCAGATTTCCATTGTGGTCATAAATATTGCCCCTTGTGCCGGGAGTAGTCACCAGCTTTTCTGTACGCTGCATATAGCTTTCCTGATAGGAGCTTCCATCCAGGATCTGCATGCGGAACAGTTTGCAGATTAGACCGATAAACATGAGGGTAAAATATAACTGCCAGGGCAAAAAGGCGCGATGTAATAAGTTTTTAAGAAATTCCCTGGTTACTTCCAGCAATTCATCAAACAATGGTGGTATCTCTCCTTTTTCCAATATCTTCCAGCCGTCTGCTGGCTGAAAGGAACAGACGGTATACTAACAGGGTGGTCACAGCTGTAAATATGATCTCCGGCAGCATGATCTTGATAAAATAATAAGGCAGATTTAGACGCCCTCGGATCAGGAATCGAAATATATAAATATACAGACTGTACCAAAGACCGTTTACAACGCTTAAGATCAGAGGCAGTGTAATATAGTCTTCGTAATAATATCTGGTAAAAATACCGTTGGCATAGCCGATATAAATATAGATAAGGGTATAAAAGCCAAAAGGCCCGCTGTAGAAAAGGTCCAGCAGCAGACCTGACAAAATACCATAAAACATGCCTGCATTCCGTCCGTGGATAAAACCAAAGGAAAAGTGAGGATCAAAAAGAAGGTTAGGCGTTGCTGCCAGAAATGGCAGCAGGGGGAATACACAGTTCTGCACAGTAAAGGCCAGAAGGATCAATAAGATATTTAATAAGATCTGTTTGACTTTTCCGTTATTCACTGTCCAGCCTCCTCATTATTACTGTTTTTCAGATCTGTGAGTATCAGAACCTCCTGCAGATTATTAAAATCAGCCACCGGAATCAGATAGCCCGACTGGGTCAGGTGGTCCGGGTCAATGGACACATCTACTGCATAACCGATGAGAATGCCGGGCAGATATTTAGTACTGATATTGAAGTAATGATCTGGTCTCCGTTTCTAAGGACGGCATCCCTTGAAAAAATCAGTCAGCTTCAGTCTTCCCTGCTCATAAAGGGTAAGATCACCTGCAACGATACAGTTATAGGAAGAATCAAGGGACATAGCGCCTACACGGCTGGAGTCATCAATAATAGAACGGACTGTGGCATAATTGGCGCCTACGTCAGTAACAATGCCTACCAGACCGCCGTCTGCTACTATCGTTCATATCCACAGCTATCCCGTCTGCAGAGCCTTTATTAATGCGGAATACCTGGAACCATTTTTCTGAATCACGGGCAATGACTCTGGCCCCGATTTTATCATACTGCATATATTGCTGGTCTAACTGATAAAGCTGACGAAGACGGTTTAACTCAAACTGTTCTGCCTGAAGCCTGTTGTTTTCTTCTGTGAGAAGTGCCACCTGGTCTTTTAAAGATTCGTTTTCTGCTAAAGCTTTCTTTAATTTTCCGTAATCGGTGATTTCATTGTAGAGCCCGGTACCTACCTTGTTGACGCCAGACTGGATGGGGATTAGAAAATAACCTACACCGGTGCGCAGAGGCTCCATAATGCCGTCTTTTAAAGATGTGATACCAATGAGCAGGATACAGAAGGCTGTAAGACCTGCCAGTATATATTTGCTGCGTTTTGATTCCATGGATATCTGATTTCCTTTACCTGTAAAACATGTAGTAACGTGTATTGCCATAAGATCATGTTACATGATCTGCTGTTGTCTGAAACTTAGATAACGTTTATCTCCAATAATAATATGGTCCAGAAGGGAGATCCCTATTACATCTCCTGCTTCTTTTACCCGGCGTGTTAAAAGCAGCATCCGATTCACTGGGAGATGGATCACCGCTGGGGTGGTTGTGGACCAAGGATCATACTCACTGCAAGACTGCGAAGTCCCTCAATGAGGATCTCTTGGAGTGATCACAGAAGCATTAACTGTGCCTTTAGATACCAAAAATCACGTAAAAGGTTCTGTTTGGTATTTAAGAACATAACGTGGATCTCTTCCTGTTCTAAATGCCGCAGATCTTCCATATAATATTCGGCGATCTGCTCTGGCTGGGTGAAAGAAAGAACGGTTTCTTTGGTTTTATAATTCCAGATGCGCCGGGAAAGTTCCCCGATACACATAAGCTGGGCACCTTTTACCATTCCAATGCCTTTGATACGGCAGTAATCTTTCAGGGAATGATGTAAAAGCCCAAAAAGACGGGTGCCATGACCTTCTAAAGCAAGTATGCTTTGGCCAGTTCCAAAGATGTGGCATCTTTGGAACCAGTACGGATGATCACTGCTAAAAGCTCTTCATCTGTAAGGAACCTGGCTCCCCTGTGTCAGGCATTTTTCATAAGGCCTGTCCTCTTTGGGCAGCTGTTTCATGGTCAGTTTCTGTACATTTTTTCTGTTGTTTGATCTTTTTTTCATTGCATCCTCCTGACTTAAGCACCTCCAAGTACATCTGTCAGAAGCAATGGAAAATATTAGTACATTGTTTCGAAAAACGATGTACTAGATCATACGGTAAATGATAATGGCAATGGCAATACTGATGATGCTGGCCATGGTGATCTTGATGGTAAGTCCCAAAGTGATGACAAGTATGCCAAAGTTGATGACTAAAGGTGAATCAAGACCAAAAGACTGGCCAAAATTCAGCCAGCTAAGCCATGAAATGCCATTGGCCAGCTGACCCATAAAGCCTCCTAATACAATGCCTGCAAGCAATATGATCAGAAGGGGATCCAGAAATTTTACGTCCCATAACACTCTCCTTAAGTTTATCATATTATCATAAGTCTTTTTTTATGTCATCTTAAAATTTTCAAAACCCCGTCATCGATAAGCTGTTGTAAAGACTTAAGGATTCCAAGTTTTGCGTGATACCAGGTAAGACCGCCCTGAAAGTAAACGGCGTACGGTGGTTTGATCGGGCCGTCTGCGCTTAATTCAATGGAAGATCCCTGGACAAAAGCGCCGGCTGCCATGATGACCTGGCTGTCATATCCCGGCATATCCCATGGCTCAGGAGTAACAAAGCTGTCTACAGGAGCAGCTGCCTGGATGCCTTTGCAGAAAGAAATAACACCCTGGGCAGTACCGAAAGTAATGGCCTGAATGATGTCGTGGCGGGATTCACTTCCGTTTGGGACAACACCACAGCCTAATCTTTCATATACATTAGCTGCAAAATGGCTCCTTTTTAATGCAGCTGCAACAACCGTTGGGGATAAGAAAAATCCCTGGTATAACTGCTGGTTTAAGCCAAGGCTTGCGCCGACTTTCTTTCCAAGTCCTGGAGCGCTTAAACGGTAAGAGGCTCTGTCTACACATTCTTTCTTTCCAGCAATATATCCGCCGATAGGTGCAAGACCACCGCCTGGGTTCTCTGATCAGGGAACCAACGATCATATCTGCCCCTACATCAGTAGGTTCAATGGTTTCTACAAATTCACCATAGCAGTTATCTACCATGCAGATAATCTCTGGTTCGATCTTCTTTACAAAAGCGATCAGCTCACCGATCTGTTTTACAGAAAAGGTAGGACGTGGATCATAGCCTTTGGAACGCTGGATGGTCACCAATTTGGTTTTTTTCGTTAATAGCCTTTGCAATGTTCTCATAGTCAAAGGTGCCGTCAGGGAGAAGGTCTACCTGACGGTAGCTGACACCATATTCCTTTAAAGAGCCTACAGAATCACGGATTCCGATGACCTCTTCCAATGTGTCATATGGTTTTCCCACAGGAGATAAAAGTTCATCTCCAGGGCGTAAATTTCCGGACAAGGCAATATGCAGTGCATGAGTTCCGGAGATAAGCTGGGGACGTACCAAGGCGCTTTCAGTATGGAAAACACTGGCATATACATCTTCCAATGTATCACGCCCCAGATCATTGTATCCATAACCGGTAGTTGCGGCAAAATGGATATCGCTGACTTTATTGTCCTGCATGCCCTTTAAAACCTTTTAGCTGGTTGTATTCAGCAACCTGGTCGATCCCTTCAAAACGTTCTTTCAGGCTTTCTTCTATATCTGCGGCATAGTCAAGAACCTCTTTGCTGATACCCAGCTGTTCATACATGCCGTCTAAGATCTGCTGTTCCATTGTTTTATAACTCCTCTTAAATAAATAATTGATTTTCGGTTTGCTATTTTAGCACGATTCGTTTTTCTTCGCAATCCTTTAATATATCCTTAAGGATCGATCCGTATTTCCCTGGTACCTGTCAAGGTCTAACCAGCGTACATCCCGCTCCCTGCGAAACCAGGTCAGCTGCCTTTTGGCAAAATGTCTTGTATCTCGTTTAAGGATATAAACAGCCTCATCAAGGGTACAACTGCCGTCCAGATAGTCTAATATTTCCTTGTAGCCAAGTCCCTGCATGGAAATCTGGCCTCTGTGACAGCCCATAGCTTTTAATTTCTCTATTTCTTTTACCAGACCGTTTGCTATCATAATATCTACACGTTTGTCAATGCGTTCGTAAAGAGTCTTACGGTCTCTGGTGAGAACATAATATAAGAAATTATAAGGAGATTCCTTCTGATGCATTTCTTCATTATGCTCTGAGATTTTTTCACCTGTCTGTTCGAAATATTCAATAGCACGGATCACACGCTTTATATTATTGGCATGGATCTGCCTGGCAGCCTCCGGATCTATATGAGATAATTTCTCGTGAAGAGCCCCTGGTGCCTTGTCCCCAAGTTCCTTTGCAAGCTGTTCTAATTCTTTACGGATAGGATTTTTCTCATTATTCTCTTTGAAGTCAATATCATACAACAGAGCCTGGATATAAAATCCGGTTCCGCCTGTGATAATAGGAATATTCCCATGAGAATAAATCTCATTCATTGCCTGGCGGGCAAGTGTCTGAAAGGTGGCTACATTAAAATCATCCTGGGGATCCAGTACATCAATAAGATAATGAGGAATTCCTTCCATTTCTTCCTCCGTTACCTTTGCGGAACCTATGTCCATATGCCGGTATACCTGCATGGAATCTGCACTTTACTATCTCTCCGCCTACTGCTTTTGCAAGCTGGATGGAAAGAGCTGTTTTGCCTACAGCTGTAGGCCCTGTAAGGATAAGAAGGGGCTTTTTTTCTGTATTCATATGCTCTCCTTTATACAATGCGCTTAAATTTCTTTTCCAGTTCATAGCGGCTCATGGAGATAATGGTGGGACGTCCATGAGGGCAGGCGTAAGGATTGTCTAACTTCAATAACTGGTCGATCAGTTCATTTGCTTCCATAGCTGATAATTGATTACCGCCTTCACAGCCGCCTTACATGACATGGATGCGATCTTTTCACCAAATACTGTCTGGGCTGTGTGCAGCCATCTCATCAGACAACCCATCGATCATTTCTAAAAGCAGATCCTTTTGCAACGGAAAACAGATTGGCTGGTACTGCCCGGACAGCAAACTCCCGGCCGCCAAAAGGTTCGATCTCAAAGCCGATGTGGGCAGTATTCCATATATTTATTTAACAGAAGCTCTTCATTTGGATTTAAAGTTAAAATGATAGGCGGTTCCACCATCTGAGAATTGTAATCGCGGTCTTTTAAGCTTTTTTACCGTCTTTTCATAAAGAACCTTTTCATGGGCTGCATGCTGGTCAATAATATATAAGTGGTCATTATATTCAATCACAGTAAGTGTCAAAGAGCTGTCCGATCAACATGTTTCAGGCGGGAAGATGGATCAGCAGCTTTTCCCCCAAAAGAGATCTAATTGTTTTTGGGAGCTGCAGTGCATATCAGGGGTTTATCCATAATATTCTTTTGATGCAAAAATCCGGCTGTGTATTTCTGTTAACAGAAGCCTGTTCGCCATTACCTGAACTTGTATTGCTTTGAGATTTTTTCTCATTGGTTGTAATCCTGTTCCACTTTCCAAAGCTTTCAGGTCCTCTTCTTCCGCTTTTTTTCCTTTCCTTCAGCCATTCCGGCATCATATCCGAAATATCCGGTTTTTACAAAGAAGGTTTCGGCGGCGCAATCTGGCGATAACTCCTTCAGCAGAAACAGCCGCGGATTTTTTTCCGCTGAAGGAAACTTTGCTGTTCCAGTACTTTTCGTTTTTGTCTCAAAAGGCTCCGGTCTTGGGGCTTTTTTCACCTCAAAACGCCTTGTATCCTGCTCACCTTTTTCGTTTGTTTACATCCGGGATCAGTTCTTTTCAGTGCCAGGCATTTGACACTGCGTTTACTGTCTGCTCATAGATAAATTCACCATCACTGAAGCGCAGCTCCATTTTGGTTGGATGGACATTTACATCCAGTGTCTGCGATCGATCTGGAAATGCAGCATGGTAAAGGGATACTTATGCTGCATCATGAAAGGCTTGTAAAGCCTCTTCTATGGCTTTAGAAAGGATATTGCTGCGTACAAACCGGCCATTGACAAAATAGTTCTCATAATTGCGGTTAGAACGTGCTATCACCGGTTTTCCAATATAGCCGGTAATGGTGATCCCAGGTCCTTGTGCATGGACTTCTAACAGATTGGCAGTGATCTCCCGGCCAAATACTGTGTAGATCAGATCCTTCAGATTATTATTACCGGAAGTATAGAGTTTTGTTCTGGTTATTCTGGATAAAACGGATGGAAATATCCGGGTGGGGATAATGCGATCTTTCCACTACAGAAGCCACATGAGTCCCCTTCTGTAACAGGGGTTTTTAAAAACTTCTTTCTGGCCGGAGTATTAAAAACAAGTTTTTCTTGCGATGATAGTGGTCCCTTCAGGAGCACCGATCTCCCTCTAAGCTTTTTTCTCTCCCGCCTTCGATCTGGTAACGGATACCAGTAAGAGTCTGGGCTGTTTTGAGATCAGCTCTACCTGTGAAACTGCGGCAATACTGGCTAAAAGCTTCTCCGCGAAAGCCAAGGGAATCGATGGTCATCAAGTCATCTACTGTATGTATTTTGCTGGTGGCATGTCTTAAAAAGGCTGTGGCAACCCTGATCTTTTGGGGATACCGCAACCATTATCAGTGATGCGGATCGGACTGCAGCCACCATCACGTATTTCTACGGTAACAGCTGTGGCCTGGGCATCAATGGCATTTTCCAGAAGCTCTTTTACAACAGAAGCAGGCCGTTCGATCACTTCTCCGGCTGCGCATCTTATTAATGGTGGTCTCGTCTAAAACAGTGATGGTGGGCATAGCATCAAGTCCTTTCTTACAGATCCATTAAACCATCCAGGATATGAACTGTCATTTCACCATTTTCCATATCCCATTCAGGATACAGTCTTTAATAGCAGGCAGGAGGAGCTCCTTTCCATTTGGAAGAGCTACTACATATACATCATTTGCCCCTGTTTCCAGTACATCTTTGATAGTGCCTACTTCATTTCCTTCATCATCATTTACCTGCAGACCAATCAGATCTGTGATAAAAGTATTCATCTGGTTTTAAGGCAACGGCCTGTTCTCTGGTAATAAGAAGGTCTTTCTGGCGCCAGGTTTCTACATCATTGATATTATCATAGCCTTTAAACTTTAAGATGACCATATTTTTGAAGAATTTTACCTGTTCGATCTCTAAAGCAGTCTGTCCTTTTCCAGTGTCCAGAATAACCGTTTTCAACTTTTAAAACGCTTGGCATCGTCCGTGGTAGGAAAAACCTTTACTTCGCCTCTTACACCATGAGTAGATGTCACTACACCTACACGCAGCATGTTTTCCATAAATATAAGATCCTTTCTGTATATAAATATATAACATGTACTCGGAGTCTTTCATGCACTTGCCTTTGCGGCGATTTTTCGCCAGTCGCACCCGAATTTTATCAACGTACGCACCGCGTACGCCTCAAAAATTGGGGCACAACTGAAAAAATCTTCTCGCAAAATCTAAGGGCTGCGCAGCTGTATCCCTGCGGCAGCCCCTTTTTTACTGAATCTCTACGATTACTTTCTTTGTCTCCCTTTGAGGCAGCGGCCTTGACTACGGAACGGATTGCTTTTGGTGATCCTGCCCTTGTTTGCCAATGACCTTGCCCATATCGGCAGGAGCTACCGTAAGTTCGATCAGTGTGTCGTCACCTTTCAGGGATTCATTGACTACAACCGCATCCGGTTATCGACTAATGCTTCGCAATCACTTCGACTAATTCCTTCATCTCTCCACCTCATTTGATTAAAGATTACTGAATACCAGCGATCTTTAACAGCTTTCCACAGTTTCGGTTGGCTGAGCGCCATTTGCTAACCACTTCTTGGTAGCTTCTTCATCAAACTTGATCCGCGCTAGGATCCTTGGTGGAATCATAATATCCAACTTCCTCGATGAACTTTCCGTCTCTTGGGGATGGGAATCTGAAACCATGATTCTATAAAAAAGGAGCCTTCTTCTGTCCCATTCTTCTTAATCTCATCTTTACTGCCATTGTTACATACCTCCGTAAAATTAATCTTTTCTATTTGTTTTCGTTTTTATATGTTAGACATACAGGAACACCTGTCTGACTATCTAAGTTTGCCAGAAGCTTAAAATGGAAGCTTCATCTTGCCGCCCATAAGACCGCCTAAACCGCCAAGACCTTTCATGCCTTTGCGCTTGCCGCCGCCCATGAGTCCCGGCATCTGTTTCATCATTTTTTCATCTGGTCAAACTGTTTTACCAGACGGTTTACTTCGCCAATATCTACGCCAGCGCCTTTTGCAATACGCTGTTTGCGGGATGGATTTATCAGTCCCGGATTAGCCCGTTCCTCTTTTGTCATGGAAAGGATAATAGATTCTACACGGGCATAGACCGTTCGCCTTCATCCATATCTACACCAGCTAACTGGCTTCCCACACCAGGCATCATGGAAAGGATACTTCCCCATACCGCCCATTTTCCTGATCTGCTGCATCTGGTTTTAAGAAATCATTGTAATCAAACTCTGCCTTGCGCAGCTTTCTGGGATAACTCTTTGGCCTGTTCCTCATCTACCTGGGCTGCTGCTTTCTCAATGAGAGACTGGATATCACCCATTCCAAAGGATTCTGGAGGCCATACGGTCTGGATAAAACTGCTCCAGGTCAGAAAGCTTTTCTCCCCATACCGATGTATAAAATAGGTTTTCCGGTGACAGAGCGGATGAAAGGGCTGCACCGCCTCGGGTATCGCCATCCAGCTTTGTAAGGATCACACCATCAATACCGATCTTATCATTAAAGGTTCCGGAAACATTGACTGCATCCTGACCAGTCATGGCATCAACTACCAGTATGGTCTGATATACATTGACTGTCTTCCTTGATCTGCTCCAGCTCTTCCATCATGCCTTCGTCAATATGAAGACGACCGGCTGTATCCAGGATCACTACATTAAAGCCATTGTTCTTGGAAGCATGTTCCACAGCGGCTTTGGCAATATCCACCGGGCTGATCTTATCGCCCATGGAGAATACAGGCACATCAACTTTCTCGCCGTTGATCTGCAGCTGTTTAATCGCAGCCGGACGATATACATCGCAGGCAACTAAAAGAGGTTTCTTTCCTTTTGCTTTTAACTTAGCAGCGATCTTTGCTGTTGTTGTGGTTTTACCGGCACCCTGAAG
>VOFH01000010.1_pt1 | contig 28000 bp, 57 predicted proteins | sample 5384091 | NCBI WGS metagenome assembly VOFH01 (sample SAMN12384727, study PRJNA508395) | human gut metagenome | isolation source: healthy gut G | host: Homo sapiens
GGCCATCGTCATCGTATCGCTGCTGTTTGCCATTTTGCTGCAGGGCGGCGATTATATTCAGACGGCTTTACAGGTTTCCTCTTCGCTGGCAGACTTGATACAGGGGACCATTCTGTTCTTTGTGCTGGGGAAGTGAGTTTTCCTAAACTATCGGTTTGTGCGCAAGGCGCAGCAGGAGGTAAGAAGATGGGTTGGATAACAGCAACGGCCTTATTTTTGCAGATTTCCGTGCAGATGGGAACACCCATCCTTTTCGGTACGCTGGGCGGTATCCTAGGAGAAAAACAGGCAACCTGAACCTGGGCGTGGAGGGCATGATGATCATGGGCGCCGCGGTGGGGTTCAAAGTGGCGCTGGTGACGGCCAACCCGTGGCTGGCTGTGCTGGCGGCCGGCATTGCGGGCGCGCTGGGCGCGCTGATCTATTGCATCGTCACGGTGACGTTTAAGGGCAACCAGACGGTGACCGGCTTGGCGCTGACGATTTTGGCACCGGGTTTGCGGGCATGCTGGGCAAATCCATGTCGGGGTAAGCCTGCCGCAACCGGTTTTGGATACGTTTGCTGCCTACGATGTGCCCGGATTGAGCAAGATCCCGATTTTGGGAGAAGCATTTTTCAGCAGAGCATCTATGTACAGATTGCGCCGATTTTGGCGGTGCTGATCTATTTTTTCATCAAAAAAGACGAGGATTGGGCTGAATATGCGCGCCGTAGGCGAGAACCCGGCGGCCGCGGACGCCTCGGGCATCAACGTAAACCGCTATAAATACCTGAGCTTATTGGCGGGCGGTTTTTGTGCGGGGTAGGCGGCGCATACCTGTCACTGGTGTTTGTGCCGAGCTGGCAGGACAACATCACAAACGGCCTGGGATGGATTGCGGTGGCGCTGGTCATTTCTCCACCTGGAACCCGGCCAAGGCGATCTTTTGGCGCGTATTTGTTCGGCGCGCGCTGCGCGGGCTGGGCTACAAGCTGCAAATGTGGCGATCTCGCTGTTTGGGCTGCAGTTTACCATTCCTTCCCAGCTGTTGGATATGGTGCCGTATGCGGCGACGATCCTGGTGCTGGTCATCATTACGATGCGGAAAAAGCGGGAAAACCAGCCGCCGGCTTCGCTGAGCACTTCGTACTTTAGAGAGGAACGATAACGGATACACAAAAAGGCATCCATTTTGGATGCCTTGTTTACGTCCAAAGCGGGCTTTGACGCAAAAACGCGTTGGGAATGCGTTATTCCTCGGCCTTTAAGCGTTCGTTTCCTCTTTTGATTTCGATTTCCGCATGGAGAGCGTCCAACTGTTCACAGATTTGGCGCACTTCATCGGAATTGTGTTGTCTTGCTTGTATGCTTCTGTAATACTTATTGCCAAGCTCCATCAACAGAGATTTTTTGATCCTCCAATTTCATGACGGAGGCTTTGATTTTTTGCCTCTTTCCACGAGCTTGCCGCTTTCACCGGCCACGGTGTTGGCGCCCTTTACGATGGTATCCTTCATTTTCGAAAAAATCATTGGCCATGACAAGATCCTCCTCTATGCTGATTCCAAACATGTCAAGTATAGCATCTGGGCGCCAGCAGAGAGACAAGGGATTTCCTGCATGCTATACTAAAAAAGAAAGGGGAAGATGAAAAAAGCAGAGCGTTACATTTGCTTCCGGCAATGGGCAGGATTCCATTTGCGGTTATTGGTATGAGCCGGAGGGGCCGGTGCGCGGTATTGCCAGATCTCCCATGGGATGTGAATACATCGAACGATATGAGCCGTTTATCGAGTATATGACAGAACGAGGGGTTGCCGTATGCGGAAACGACCACCTAGGGCATGGCAGGGCGCGCGGGCGCTTGGGCACTTGCCGAAAAAACGGACGGGCGTATTTGGTTCGCGATCTATACAGCATGACCGAACGGGCCAAAGAGCGCTGGGCCGGCGCGCCGTATTTTGCTGGGGGCACAGCATGGGTTCCTTTGTGGCGCGGCGGTACACAGTGAAATATGGATGGGCGCTGGACGGCGTAATTTTACATGGGCACCAGCGGCAAAAACCCACTGGACAGGCCGGCATTGCGCTGACGAATATGCTGGGCGTATGCAAAGGGAAAAAAGCGCGGAGCCGGCTGATCGACTAAGCTGGCCTTTGGCGCTATAACAAAGCGCATCGAAAAACCGATGGGAAGGACGACCCCAGCTTTCAGGGATGTAAGAGATTAGTACGGGCCTGGCAAAGACCCTTTTTCTTCTGGAATTACCTTTACCATTGGCGCGTACCGCAGGCTGTTGAAAACTGCTGCGCGGCGTTTCCGGCAAAGGGTGGAGCACAGCAGGTGCCGCAGAGGCTGCCGATTTTGCTGATCAGCGGCAGAGGCGGACCCGGTGAACGAACATGAGAGGGTCAGAGGCAAGGAGTCGCCGGGGTGACGCCAGGCAGGAGCATGAGGATGTGTCGCTTGTTCTTTACCCGGGCGCGCGGCACGAGGTGCTGAACGAAACCGGGCGGGAGGCCCTACCAAGACGTAGCCGCCTGGATGAGGATCCGGATGCAACGAGTAGTGCTGACCGGCAAAGCCGGCCCTTTGCTGGAGGGGTTAGATGCTGTCTTGGCGAATGGTTTCCACAATGCTTTGCTTTCTCATTTTGCGCGTGGCATACCGGACACGGTGGCAAGATGAGGAGGAATACCCCCAAGACCGCGCCGAGCTACTGCATCCAAGGCAGGGTAAAAAGGGAAAGAAAACTCTGGGCAAACAAGGTACATCAGATAGCTGATGCCGATGCTGACGGGCAGCGCATACAAGAGGGCCTTGACATGAAAAAGCTTTCAAAGCGAGCATGCGGCCCATGGCGCGCTTTGTCATCCTACGGACTGCGAGCATGGCAAACTCCTTTTGCGGAGCTGCATATTGGTAGAGATGGTTGAGCACCGAGGACGGAGATCAGCATCATCAGCGTGATCGAAAAGCCGTAGCAGAAGATGGAAATGATGAACAGCACCCGCTCGTTTCTTCCGCTACCATAGCGGCAAGGCTGTATACGTTGAGACCGCTGCGCTTCCTTCCCCAGGGACGGGATGCTCCGCCATCCAGGCGTCAACAGCTTCTGTATCGTTGGCGGTAAGATAGAGCGAAGGGGAGGGGTTCGCTTAAGCGATTGGCAAAGAGAACGGTACTCGCTTTCCGGGAACAGAGGGCGGAGATGCTGGTTGAGGAGGGAAACAGCAGAGGGGCAGCGTTTGCAGCGCGCCAATGACATTGACATCTGCGGAAACATAGCCATGGCAGTATAGACGTCCTCCCCGTTTTCCACAGTATGGATCTCGTTCCAGCTGAACAGGGTCAGCGGCCGGGGCAGCGCAGAGGGGTTGACGCCGTTAAACTGGTGCATCTTGCCTCTTCATCTCGAACTCAAAGGACTGACCAGATACCAGGCCGCTGCGGTCCGAGAGAAAGGCCCCGCCAGCAACAACATACTCTGCATCGTGGGAAGCGCGTACAGAGCTCATATACCGCCAGACCTCACACCCCAGCTCCGAATCATAGCCGATATACTGATTTTCCCGGAAGAGGAAAGTGTCTGCAGGGGTGAACAGCGCTTCATCCAGCTTAAAGGAAAAAAACCGTCGGTTGCGCGCAGCACGGCGCTGTCCAGATAGGCGTTGGACTGCACATCGTCATAGACCTCCAATAGCGCTTGGGCGGATCGCTCGGTGCCGTTGGAGGAGATGATATAATCATAATCCGCAGTTTGCAGCTGCATATTGGCCGCCACATTCATATAGTCCACAAAGCTGGAAAAGCTGAGAAACATGACAAGGCTGATAAACAGCGAAAAAGATGGTAATGGTAACGCTTGCGATTGCGCTGCATCTGCTTGAGCGCCAAGTTGGCCTCAGCCAAAGACACGCTGCGTAAAGCCGGTTGGCGTGTACACGGCCGGCGGATTTGATGTCCTGCGTGGTGCGTATGGCCTCGATGGGGAGGTTTTGAGGCGCGCTTGGCCGGCAGATAGACGGACAATGCGATGGTAACCGCGGCGATAACGGCAGCCAGTAGGGTTAATGTGGGGGATACGTGTAGCGTCAGCGCGAGTTGGCCGGGGGTATTGAATAGATCCCGCAGCAGGGACTGGACAAGCTTCAGCGTGATCCCGATGCCGCCGATTCCAAGGCCGCTGCCAAGGGGAATGCCGATGGCGCCGACGGTGAGCCCTTCGAGCCAGACAGATTTGCGGATCTGCTTTTGCGTGGCCCCACAGAGGCCAAAAGGCCAAACTGCGCTTTGCGCTCCGTCGCGGAGATTGCAAAGGCGTTGTAGATCACGGAGACGGAGCCAAGCATAATCAGCGCGATGACGATCACGGCCAGAGAGGTAAAGATCAGATCGGTATCGTTGCTGGCAAAAGCTGCCGTAATAGGCGAGAAGGCCGGCGTTATAGTTGGTATGCTCTTCTGTTATGCCTAAGGACTGCGCCAGACCGGGAATCAGATGATAGGCATTGGAAGGATGCGCCAAGGAAAGATAGGCATTGACGGGGTATCCTGCGCAAGGACGGCAGAATTTAGCGCCGTAATGCCAATATAGCTGGCGGAATTGTACGATTCTGTGCCCATGCGCTCGATTACGCCTACCACCGTATAGGTTTTATTGACTGGGGAGGCGATGCTTTCGCCCTCTACATAGCGCATATTGGCGGATAAAGGCTCGCCATCCAGCGTACGCTGGCCGAGAGAGAGCGTGATGGTCTGCCCGACGGAAACGGATACGCCGCCATTGGTAATCAGGTGTTGTGGAAGGGCGATCTCATTGGGAGTTTGCGGCAGACGGCCCTCTACGAGGTGGACGGGCAAAAGAGCCTCTGCGGCCTCGTCTAGGGCCATGACATAGATATAGGGTTTCTCTGGGTTTTCGGTTTTGATGTTATTGCACCCCCCATGGCATACGAAGTGCCCACGGAAGAAACCTCGGCGTTGGCTTGCAGCTGAGGCACCTTTTCATAGGGCATAGCGGAAAAGCTGACATGATAGGCGCCGGAGGAATATTCATCGCACTCCATCAGATAATTGCGAAAGCTTTCCGATTAGCGTGGAGACGGCGCAGATCATCGCTGTGCACAGTATGACGCCGATGATGGTGACCCAGGTACGGCGTTTGTTGCTCCATAGATGCTTTTGCGTTAAGCGGGAGATGATGCTCATGGACGATTCACCTCATCGCTGACGATGCGCCGTCCTCGATGCGCAGGATACGGTCCGCCTTTAGGGCGATATTGGTATCGTGCGTGATGATGATAACGGTCTGCTGATACATACTGTTCGAAGAGATTTTCAATAGGTCGATGATTTCCTGGGAATTTTGCTGTCCAGGTTGCCGGTGGGCTCGTCCGCCAGCACAATGGCTGGGTTGGCAATAAGTGCCCGGCCGATGGAAACGCGCTGCTGTTGGCCGCCGGATAGTTGGTTGGGTAGATGGTTTAGGCGGTTTTCCAGGCCCAGCGTATGCATCAGCTGGCTGAGCTGGGTTTTGTCCGGCTTTGGCCATCCAGCAGCAGAGGCAACGTGATGTTTTCCTCTACATTCAGCACAGGCAGCAGGTTGTAGAACTGATAGATCAGCCCTACCTGGCGCCGGCGGAATACGGCCAGATTGCTTTCATTGAGGGGCATAGATGTCCTCACCGTCAATCAGTACGCGGCCGGAGGTGGGGCGGTCCCACACCGCCCAAGAGATGGAGCAGCGTGCTCTTTCCCGAACCGGAGGCCCTAATGATGGCCAAGAACTGTCCCTTTGGGACCTCAAAGTTACATTGTCCAACGCGGTGACCTGGGCGCTGCCCTTGCCGTAGACCTTGGTCAAATTTTTCCACTTTACGATGCTCATGCGTTTTGATCGCTCCTTCCAAGGTCTACCATACCCAATGGGGGTGTCTGGCAAGTGACGGAGAAGATGACAGTTTTGTCATGTTATACAACGCCGTGGTACAGGCGAATGGAAACCGGCTGCCGCGCCCGGCCGGCTTTTGACATCGACGATGCCGCCGTTTTTTTTCAATGATGGATTTGGACAGCGCTAAGCCGATGCCGACGCTGTCCGGCGAGGCGTTTTGCCGCGGTAAAAGCGCTCAAACAGATGGGGGTTCTTCAGGATCTATGCCTTCACCGGTATCCTCGATACAAAGCTCGGTATATAGGGGTTGCCTTCGGCGGAGACGGTAACGGTGCCGCCGGGCAGGGTATGTTCAACACAGTTTTTCAGGATATTGCCAACAGCCTCCGTCATCCAAAAGAGGTCGCCGGTAAAGCAGACGTTGAACTGGCCTTTGGCCTGGTAGCGTATTTGTCGCTGCTGCATCAGCGGATAGAGCGGCAGAAGGCAATGCTCCATCAGGGATTGGCAGCTGACGGTCTTACGTTCCATCGTAATGGTGCCGCTGTCTAGCTTGGAGAGCTTTTTAGCAGCGCGTCTACCAGCCATTTGATGCGGCTGATCTGCGCGGTGAGGCGTTGGAGAAATACCGTGCGCTGGGCTTCGTCTAAGGGCTGTTCCAGCAGAAGATCCGTCAGCATTGTCATAGAGGTAATGGGGGTTTTGATTTGATGGGAAATATCCGAGATGGCGCGGGAGAGCGCCGTGCGCCGTTTCGGGAGCGTTCGGCGTCGTGGTACAGGGTGCGGGCGACTTTGACGGACTCATTGGAGAGATAGCCAAGGTCTCCCTCCTGGCAATCCAGCAGTGCGGCGGCGGGCTCGTCGCGGGCGGCTTTTTGCAGATACCAGGTGATATGGCGGATCTTGCGGAAGATCTTGGCAAGGCAGACTAGGCCGGCTGTACAGAACAGCACAAAACAGCCGCCAGCATACAGCCAAAGGAAACGGGCACGGACAGCGGCCGAGCGGAGGTGTAGTTGTAGCTTGGCCAGCCGGCGCGCCCGGCTTCTAACGTGGCAGGATCGGGCTGCTTGGTAAACTGACGGACAATGGAAAGCTCCTGTTCCGGATGGGCCTGCACCAAAGCACCTACTGCGGCAGCATCGTGATCGGCCAAAATGGCTTGGGTATGGCGTTGGATCTGCCAGCTAAAAACAAGCCCATGACACACAAGAGGCATAGGCTTGCTAGCATCCATAGCAGATAGGACCTGATTTCAGGATTTTTGAAAAAAGCGCATGATTTTTATCCTTCCATTCGATAGCCTAGGCCGCGAACCGTGGCAATCAGCGGCTGGGCAGCATCGGTATCGCCGATCTTTTCGCGCAGGCGGCGCACATAGACGGAGAGGGTATTGTCCTCCACAAAAGCGCCGTCCACATCCCAAAGCGCTTCCATCAGGCGGCTGCGGGTAAGCACCTGGCCGGGATGCCGCATAAAGGCGAGCAGCAGACGGTATTCCATAGCGGTGAGAAAGAGCTCCTCTTCCTGGCGGTATACCTTGGCTTGGTCTGGATACAGGCGCAGAGGGCCTACCTGCAGCATGTTGGTGGCCAGCGATTGGCCGCGGCGCAGCACTGCCTTGACGCGGGCCAGCAGCTCGCGTAGGCGAAACGGCTTTGTGATATAGTCATCAGCGCCCAGCTCCAAGCCCATGACGGCGCTCATTTCCCTCTTCATGAACGGTGAGAAAGATGATGGAGGTTGCGGGCGAAGCTTGCTTGATCTGCTTGCAGAGCGCATAACCATCGCCATCCGGCAGGTTGATATCCAAAATGGCGAGATGGAATGCATGGGAAGAAAGCGCCTGCCGGGCCTCTGAGATGCGTGCGCAGGCGGTAACGGTATATCCTTCCTGGCATAGGGCAAATTCCAGCCCCATGGCAATGGTTTGGTCATCCTCGACCAATAGGATCTTGGCAGAGTCCATAGGAGTTCCCCCTCCTTTTGAGAAAACGAAGCAAAAGGCGTACCGGACAGGTACGCCTGACAAGTTGTAAAAAGGCAAAGCGGCTGCGCTGCCTGACAAGCATTCTATCATAAACAGAGCGCATCCACAAGCAAGACTAGCGAAGGGAAAAGGGGCATCCGCAGTAGCGCTGCCGGTAGAGCCCGTATTGGCGGGATAAGGCAAGCGAACGCTGGTAGCCGCCGCGCTTTTTGAAATCCGCAAACAAAAAGCGGCAGGATTCCGTTTGCAGGGCCGCCCCGATTTCATTGAGGAGCGCGGCGTTTTTATGAGGGCTGACGGACAGGGTCGTAGTAAAAAAATCAAATCCATGCGCAGCCGCCGTTTCAGCGGTGCGCTGTAAGCGGAGAGAAAAAACAGGCCGTACACCGGCGGCCCCCTCCGGCTCGTTTTCCAGGCCGTGGGCCTGATGGAAAAAGGCATCCAGTTCATACGGCCCTTCCCATAGCACGATGGGCCGAGGCAGTACCATTTGGCGGAGCAGGCGGCGCTGTTCACGCAGGCGGTGCTGATACTCCTCTGCGGGCAAAATGTTGGGATTGTAGAAAAAAACAGTGATGTCAAAATGCGGCGCCAACCGCTCTAGCACGGCAGAGCTGCAGGGCCGCAGCAGCTGTGCAAAAGCAGGGTGGGGCGGGATCCGCTGGGCAAGGATTCGATCTGCGCCTGCATTTGCCGATCATAATTGATTTGGTTCATGATGCCACATCCTTTGCCCATAGTGTAAAACGGCCAATCGGTTTTTGTACAGAAAAAAAGGGCCGAAAGGCCCTTTTTGAATGCGAAAGGATCAGCTGTGATGGCCTCCGCAGTGCTCATGGCCGTGCGCGCCATGGCCGCCGCAATCGCAGTTGTGCTCATGCTCGTGCTCACCGTGATGATGGGTGCAGGTGGGCAGGACGCTATCCTTCAAGGTGCCGTCTAAAAACGCCTGCACAGCGGCGTCAATATCGCCGGAGGCGCCCGAGACGACCTGGATGCCCTGATCTAAAAGCATTTGCTTAGCCGGGGCGCCGATGCCGCCGCAGATCACGGTATCCACGCCGTTGTTTTCAAAAAGCCGGCCATGGCGGCGTGGCCGCTGCCGGTAGCATCCAACAGCACGGGCGCAGAGGCGGCTTTGCCCTCTACGGTAAATACTGCAAAGGACGGGCATTTGCCAAAGTGTTGAAACACCTGGCCATTTTGTGCGGTAACTGCAAGTTTCATATTTAGCACTCCTTTCAAACCTTTTCTACGGCTTCTACCGCGTTTTTCAACAGATCGCCGCCATACAGCTCCAAGGTGCCCTGGTCGCAGGCACGGGCCAGCTGCGGATCGATGGGCAGGCGATCCAAAATGCGCAGATTATACTGCAAGGCGGTTTCTTCCAGATGGCTTTCGCCAAAGAGCTGGATGTGCTTGCCGCAGTCCGGACATTCCACATAGCTCATATTTTTCTACGATGCCGAGGATGGGGACCTCCATCAGGGCAGCCATATTGACGGCCTTGCCGACGATCATGGAGACCAATTCCTGCGGAGAGGTAACGATGATGATGCCATCCAGCGGCAGAGACTGGTACACGGTCAGCGGCACATCACCGGTGCCGGGCGGCATATCGATGAACATGACGTTGACATCCTTCCACAGCACATCCGACCAGAACTGTTTGACGGTTTCGCCGATGATGGGGCCGCGCCAAACGACGGGGTCGTTTTCACGATCCAGCAAAGGTTGATGCTCATCACCTGGATGCCGGTGCTGGTGGTTACGGGATAGATGGCGTTTTCCGTACCCACCGCCTTTTCTTTTAGGCCAAAGGTGCGGGGGATGGAAGGGCCGGTAATATCGGCGTCCAAAATGGCGGTGGTGTGCCCGGCTTTGTTGGCAGCGATGGCCAGCAGCGACGTGACCATGGATTTGCCCACGCCCCCTTGCCGGATACGACGCCGATGACCTTATCCACACGGCTGGCGGGGTTCAAATCGGCACGGAACTGTGCTTTGGTGTTTTGTGGATTGCTCTGGCAGTTGCCTGCGGAAGGGCAGCCTTCGCAGACGTGGTTGCATTCTTCACTCATGTTGGGATCCCTCGTTTTCTTGATTTTCGCTGGTATGCGGCAGCCTGCAATGCTGGCAGGCGGCCTGGCAGGTACAGCCCGGATGGTGCAGCTGGTAATGCCCGCCCTCAATGCGGATGCCTTTGCCGTGAACCAGGGCATCGGCCATCTGGCGGCGCGCGCCGTACAGAATGCGCTGCAAGGTGCCACGGGAAATCATCATCTGCTCGGCGGCCTTATCCTGATCAAACCCTCTAAATCGCAAAGGCGCAGGGCCTCTACCTGCTCTACGGTGAGCACGACGAAAGCGCAGGGCGTTTGCTGCGGGGTAAATACCGCGTTGGGCGGCAGCGCGCAGACGCGGCGGCATTTGCTGGTACGGGGCATACCGATCACCTCCTATATTGGGCATATGCACAAATTATAGAACCAAGAACGCAAAAAGTCAAATGAACGCAACAAAAAACCGGGAAAAAGAGCAAGTTGCTCCTTTCCCGGCTAAAACAGGAAGAACGGTTAGTCCTCATCCTGCAAGGCGGCGGGGCCTTCTTCCCCGGTACGAATCTTTACGACATTTTCCACATCATAGACGAAGATCTTGCCATCGCCGATATGGCCGGTGAACAGGGCGTTTTTCGCGGTCTGTATCACCGTTTCCACCGGAACGGTGGAGACGACCACCTCTACCTTGATCTTGGGAAGCAGCGCCATTTCCACCTCTACGCCGCGGTAAAATTCGCCGTGCCCTTTCTGTACGCCGCAGCCCATGACCTGGGTGACCGTCATGCCTGTGACGCCGATGGCATTCAACGCGCTGTTGAGCGCCTCAAACTTGTTCCGGTTGGCAACGATGGCGACCTTGGTCATCTTAAGCCCAGGATCGACGCGGCCGGAGGCGGTGTGGACCTCGACGGGTATGGCGGCGTCTACCGGCGCGCTCTGGCCGACAAAGCCGTTGGTGGGCATAAAATCGGCGTAGCTGCTGGCCAGGCCGTGCTCGGTAATATCCAGGCCGGCGATCTCCTCGGCCGGGGACACGCGCAGGCCGACGGTTTTTTTGATGAGGGTATAGATGATGACCATCATCACCGTGACCCAAGCGATGACGGAGACAACACCCAGTGCCTGCACGCCGAAGAACGAGAAGCCGCCGCCGTAGAACGCGCCGCCGTCTGTGGCAAACAGGCCGGTGAGCAGCGTGCCCGTTGCGCCGCAAAGGCCGTGTACGCCGATGGCGCCGACGGGTCGTCGATCTTCAGCTTTTTATCGATGAATTCGATGCCAAAAACAACGACGAACCCGGCTATGAGGCCGATGCAGGCGGCGCCGAAGGGGTTGACCATATCGCACCTGCCGTTACAGCCACCAGGCCGGCCAGCGATCCGTTTAGGTCATGGAAACATCGGGTTTTTTGTAGCGTACCCAGGTGATGATCATGACGGCCAGGGTGGTAACGGCGGCCGAAAGGTTGGTGGTTACAAAAATGTTGGACATGGACAACAGCGATTCATCGCCGGTCGCGGATACAGTGGAGCATCCGTTAAAGCCGAACCAGCAAAACCATAGGATGAACACACCGAGCGCGCCCAGGGTAAGGCTGTGGCCGAGAATGGCCCGGGGCTTTCCGTCCTTGCCGTATTTGCCGATGCGCGGGCCTACCATTTGGCGCCGATGAGGGCGGCGACACCGCCTACCATGTGTACGGCGGTAGAGCCTGCAAAATCGTGGAAGCCGAGCTGGCTGAGCCACCCCCACCCCAGATCCAGTGGCCGGAAATGGATAGACGACGGCGCTGATGGCAAGGCTGTATAGGCAGTAGGCTGAAAAACCTTTGTACGCTCTGCCATAGCGCCGGATACGATGGTGGCCGCTGTGGCACAGAATACAGTCTGAAAGATCAGAAAGGCCATGGTAGGGAAGGTAGAATCATAATTGCCCTGCACAAACAGGTCCGGAAGCCCGATGAAGCCCCCAAGATCGGTGCCGAACATGAGGCCGAAGCCCAGGACCCAGAAAACGGGGTGCCGATGCAAAATCCATAAGGTTTTTCATGACGATGTTGCCGGCGTTTTTGGCGCGCGTAAAGCCGGTTTCACCATGGCAAAGCCTGCCTGCATGAAAAAGACCAGCGCCGCGCCGATGAGCACCCACATGGTGTCGACGGAAGAGAACATAGTGCATACCTCCTTAAACGAAAAGATAAAAATATAAAAAGGCGTGCGGCGGATACGATTGGGGAGAGAAGGGATGTATCCGTCACACGCCTTTGTGCAAAAAATATGGAAAACGCTTAATTTACGCTGAACAGCAGATCGCTGTATGTGGGGAAGGGCCAAAGGGCCTTATCGACAAGCGGCTCCAGCTGGTCTGCGGCGCTGCGCAGCGCTGTCATGGCGGGGATCACCTTGTCGCGGTAATATTCCGCCTGGGCCAGTGCGCCGTCTGCCGGTGCCTGGGCCAGCGCATTCTCCAGCGCCTCTGCCTGCCGACTGACAGCATCCAGCAGCGAGGAAAGCCGATGGATCAGAGACCGCTCCGTTTCACAGGGCAGGGAGGAGGAAATTGTCATCTTGGCCGCGGCGGTTTCGGTCAGCTGCTTGATATACGAGACAACGGCCGGCACGATCTTTTGCGCGCCATATCCAGCATGGTAAGCGATTCGATGTTGAGAACCTTGACATAGTTTTTCCAGCAGAATCTCATAGCGGGAATGCATTTCCGGCTCTGTGAAGATGTGGTGCCGGGTAAACAGGTCGACGTTTTTTTGGCTGATGTAATGCGGCAGCGCATCCACGGTGGTGCGCAGATTGTAAAGCCCACGGGCCGCCGCTTCCTCCACCCATTCGTCCGCATAGTTGTTGCCGTTGAAGACAATGCGCTTATGCGCGGTATAATTCTGCACGATGAGATTATGCAGCGCAGATTCAAAGTCCTCGCTCTGCTCTAGCTGATCGGCAAACTGGCGAAGGGCCTCGGCGACGATGGTATTCAAAATGTAGTTGGGGCAGGCGATATTCAGCGAAGAGCCCAGCATACGGAACTCAAACTTGTTGCCGGTAAAGGCAAAGGGAGAGGTGCGGTTGCGGTCGGTGGTGTCCTTGGTAAAGCTGGGCAGTACATCCACCCCTACGCTCATCTTGCACTTGCTCTTTTCGCTGTATGCGCGCCCCGCCTCCAAAGCGTCCAAAAGCTCTGTCAGCTCGTCGCCCAAAAACATCGAGATGATGGCCGGCGGCGCCTCGTTGGCGCCCAGGCGGTGATCGTTGCCGGCGGAGGCTACGGAGATGCGCAGAAGGTCGGCATATTCATCCACCGCTTTGATGACGGCGCTTAAAACAGCAGGAACTGCGCGTTTTTGGAGGGCGTGTTGCCGGGCTCCAAAAGATTTTCGCCGGTGTCCGTGGAGATGGACCAGTTGTTGTGCTTGCCGCTGCCGTTCACGCCCGCAAAGGGCTTTTCATGCAGAAGGCACACCAAACCGTGCTGGGAGGCCACTTTTTTTCAAGATCTCCATGGTCAGCTGGTTATGGTCGGAAGCGATGTTGCTGGTGGTGAAGATGGGGGCCAGCTCGTGCTGGGCCGGGGCCACTTCGTTGTGTTCTGTTTTGGCGAGCACGCCAAGCTTCCACAATTCGTCGTTGAGATCCTCCATAAAGGCCTTGACGCGGGGCTTGATAGCGCCAAAGTAATGATCCTCCAGTTCCTGTCCCTTGGGGCTGCGCGCTCCGTAAAGCGTACGCCCTGTGAGGATGAGGTCTTCGCGCTGGTTATACAGCGCTTGGTCTACCAAAAATATTCCTGTTCCGGGCCGACGGTGGTTAAAACCCGCGTGGCCTCGGTATTGCCAAATAGGCGCAAAACGCGCAGCGCCTGGCGGCTCAGTGTTTCCATGGAACGAAGCAGCGGCGTCTTTTTGTCCAGCGCCTCCCCGCCGTAAGAGCAGAAAGCGGTGGGGATACACAGCGTCCCGTCCTTGATAAAGGCAAAAGAGGTGGCGTCCCAGGCGGTGTAGCCGCGGGCCTCAAAGGTGGCGCGCAGCCCGCCGGAGGGAAAGCTGGAGGCGTCCGGCTCACCCTGGATCAGGTTTTGCCGGAAAACTCCATGATGACTTTTCCGCTGCCGCAGGGGGAGATAAAGCTGTCATGCTTTTCCGCCGTGACGCCCGTCATGGGCTGGAACCAATGGGTAAAATGTGTGGCCCCTTTTTCAAGGGCCCAATCCTTCATGGCGTTGGCGACGATGTTGGCCACCTCAGGATCCAGCCGGCTTCCCTTTTGGATGGTTTCCTGAAGGGCCTGGTAGGTCGCTTTGGGCAGGCGCGCCTGCATGACGGTATCATTGAAAACCAGGCTGCCAAACACATCGGAAATTGTTTTCATGCTGATCTGTCCTCCTTAACTGATCGTTGCCATACAGGGCCGGCGCTAGGGGATGGTGGCCGCCGTGTGGACGTTGAAAAAATAAAAAAGGCGCCGTGGCATACACCACAGCGCCTTTGCTGATGGTGGAAGTATACGCCGAAAAAAGATCCTGTCAACCCCTTTTTGGAAAAAATGCAAGGGAAGCTTTGGGGAGGGGAAAGGATGCAATACGGCCGCTTTTATCAATATAGCACGCAATGAATAAAGAAGAAAAAATAATTATATATAAGTAAACATAATAATTAGTGAAATTTTTTCTTCAAAATTTTATTTTTCTATTGACGCTGCGGACCTGGATTGTGTATAATGCATCCACTAACGGTAGAACAAAGGCGTTTACCAAGAATACAGTGGTTCTGTATTTTTGGTAGGCGCCTTTTTTCATTTTCTGTAAAGGAGGCAGGCAAATGCTGCGCGAAGGACAAACCAGAATCCCATCGGGGTGCGCCATCTCCGGGATCTTTTCCAAGCAGGGAAAAGCGATGAACGGGGCGGACATTGTGAGATCCATGGCAACGATGCATGATCGTTCCAATGGCCTGGGCGGCGGATTTGCTGGATACGGCATCTATCCGCAATATAAAGATTATTATGCGTTCCATGTTTTTATGAGGACAACGAAGCGAAAAAAAACATGTGAGGCGTTTTTAGAAAGGCATTTTGAGATCATCAACCTTTCTAAGATCCCCGTGCGAAAACCCCGGCCATTACGGATGCGCCGCTGATCTGGCGCTATTTTGTGCAGCCTCTGCCCACCAAGCTGGCGGACAGCCAGCTGGATGAAAAAGGAGTTTGTTGTAAAATGCGTGATCCGCATCAACGTGACCATCGACGGGGCGTACGTATTCTCCTCTGGTAAAAACATGGGGGTATTCAAAGCCGTAGGGTTTCCGGAGGATGTAGGGGCATTTTACCGGCTGGAGGAGTATGAGGGCTATTGCTGGACCGCCCATGGCCGGTATCCCACCAACACGCCGGGGTGGTGGGGTGGCGCGCATCCGTTTGCGCTGCTGGATCACTCGGTGGTGCACAACGGGAGATCTCCTCCTACGATGCCAACCGCCGGTACATCGAGATGTTTGGCTATCAATGCACGCTGCTGACGGATACCGAAGTGATCACCTATATCATTGACTATTTGCTGCGCAAAAAAGGACTGACGCTGGGCGAGATGGCAGAGATCATCGCCGCGCCGTTCTGGTCTACCATTGAAACAAAGCAGGAGGCGGAGAAAAAACGGCTTACCTATTTGAGAAACCTGTACAGCAGCATGCTGATCACAGGGCCGTTTTCCATTCTGCTGGGCTTTGAGGGCGGCATGATGGCGCTCAACGATAGCTTAAGCTGCGCAGCATGGTGGTAGGCGAAAAGGACGATAAGGTATACATTGCCAGGAGAGTGCGCCATCCGCGTGGTAGAGCCCAATGTGGACCGCGTATGGGCGCCGCGCGGCGGGGAACCTGTGATCGTAACGCTGGAAGGAGGGAACCGATAATGGCGATGGATTTTTGTATCCGGACTATGAAGTGCAGCGAAACTATACAAAATGCATCGGCTGCCGTATCTGCGAAAAGCAGTGCGCCAACCAAGTGCATTGGCTGGATGAAAAGGACGGCCTGATGAAAAGCGACGATCAAAAATGCGTGAACTGCCACCGGTGCGTGTGCTATGCCCCACGCATGCGTTGAAAATCGTAAAGACGGACCACACTTTAAGGCCAACGCAAACTGGACGGGCGAGACCATAGAGGAAATATACCGCCAGGCAGGGACGGGCGGCGTGCTGCTCTCATCGATGGGCAATCCCAAGCCGCTTCCGGTGTACTGGGATAAGATGCTTATCAATGCTTCACAGGTAACCAACCCTCCATTGATCCGCTGCGCGAGCCGATGGAAACCAAGGTATTTTTAGGCAAAAAGGACGCCGAGATTCGCCGCGATGAAAACGGATGCATCCTGCCGGCAATGGCGCCCCAGCTGGAGCTGGCGATGCCGATAATGTTTTCTGCGATGAGCTATGGATCTATCAGCTATAACGCGCACGCAAGCCTAGCCAAAGCGGCCAGCGAGCTGGGCATCTATTACAATACCGGCGAGGGCGGCCTGCATCAGGACTTCTATCAATACGGCCCGCACACCATCGTGCAGGTTGCGTCCGGCCGCTTCGGCGTACATAAAGACTATCTGGAGGCGGGCGCGGCCATTGAAATCAAAATGGGCCAAGGCGCAAAGCCCGGTATCGGTGGCCATCTGCCGGGTGAAAAATCGTGGGTGATATTGCCAAAACACGGATGATTCCGGAAGGATCGGACGCCATTTCCCCTGCCCCGCACCACGATATTTATTCGATTGAAGATCTCGGGCAGCTGGTATTTTCGCTCAAAGAGGCCACCGAGTATCAAAAGCCGGTGATTGTTAAGGTTGCGGCTGTGCACAACATAGCGGCGATTGCCAGCGGCATTGCGCGCAGTGGCGCCGACATCATTGCCATCGACGGCTTTCGCGGCGGCACAGGCGCGGCGCCTACCCGTATCCGAGACAACGTAGGCATCCCCATTGAGCTGGCCCTGGCCAGCGTAGACCAAAGGCTGCGCGAAGAGGGATCCGCCACCATGTATCGCTGGTGGTAGGCGGCAGCATCCGCAACAGCGCCGACGTGGTTAAGGCCATTGCGCTGGGCGCGGATGCGGTGTATATTGCCACGAGCGCGCTGCTGGCGCTGGGCTGCCATCTGTGCCGCAGCTGCCACGCGGCAAATGCAACTGGGGCATTGCCACGCAGCGTCCGGAGCTGGTCAAGCGCCTGGACCCGGAAGTGGGGAGCCAGAGGCTGGTGAATTTGCTGACGGCCTGGAACCACGAAATTAAGGAAATGATGGGCGGCATGGGTATCAATTCCATTGGAAGCGCTCAAGGGCAACCGCCTGATGCTGCGCGGCGTAGGGCTGACGGATCGTAAGCTCAGCATTTTGGGCATCCAGCATGCGGGCGAATAAAGGCGGAGGACTGACAATGAAACAGACTTTACTGCCATCAAAGCTAGGCGCCGGCAGCAGGCGTATACGCATTCATCAGCGGGCGTGGACGCCAAGGCAGCGAATGCGCAGCAAGGGAGGGGTAGAACGATGAAAATCGATGCAAAGATCTGCATTTCCGCACGCTGAATGAAAAGGTGCGGGAAAGCGGGGATAGGGAGATCATCATTGAAAACTGTATGGGGCATCGCTATATCGGCAGCGGGATTGAGCGGGCACATATCATGGTGCACGGTATGCCGGGCAATGCGCTGGGCGCCTATCTCAATGGGGCGGACATCACCGTGATGGGCAATGCCCAGGACGCTACGGGCGATACTATGAACGAGGGGCGCATCATCATCCATGGCAGCTGCGGGGATGCTACCGGATATGCCATGCGCGGCGGATGCATCTATGTGGAAAAGGATGCAGGATACCGCGCTGGTATCATATGAAGGCGCCTATCAGAACAAGCTGCCTGTGCTGGTGATTGGCGGCTGCGCAGGCAGCTCTAGGAGAATACCAGGCAGGCGGGCTGATTGTTGTCCTGGGCCTGGGACGCGAGCCGGGCCAGCCGCTGGTAGGAAATTTCTGCGCTACGGGCATGCATGGCGGCAAGATCCTGCTGCGCGGAGACGCGCCAGCGATCTTTCGCCACAGGTGTTGAGTGCGCCGGCTACCGAAGCCGATATGGCGCAGATTGAGCCGCATTTGGAGACCTATGCCGCGCATTTGGCATTTCGGTACAGCGCATCAAACAGAAGGCGTTTACCGTGCTGACGCCGGATACAAAAAATCCGTACAAACAGCTGTATACGCATAACTAAATGAAACATTTCCTGATATAATAAAAAGACATATACGCATAACAAAGCAAAAGGAGGGCCAAGATGAGAGGATACCGTCAATGAAGTGCTTCAGTTTGTAGAAGAAAACGATGTGAAATTTGTACGGCTGGCTTTTTGTGATCTGTTTGGCACCTTGAAAATATATCTATCATGGCAGAAGAGCTGCCCGCTGCCTTTGCACACGGCGTTTTCCTTTGATGCGTCGGCGGTGGATGGGTTTATGAATATAGAGGAATCGGACTTGCTGCTGTTTCCCGATCCGGGACGGTGGCGGTGCTCCTTGGCGGCCGCAGCAGGGCCGGGTTATTCGCTTTTACTGCGATATACGGCACCCGGATGGCACACCGTTTATGGGGGATGGCCGGCACATCCTGCAAGGTGCCATCCGCAAGGCTGCGGACATGGGCTATGTCTGCAAGGTAGGGGCGGAATGCGAGTTTTATCTCTTTGAGCTCGACGAAAACGGAGAGCCCACAGAAACGCCGCAGGACAAGGCAGGTCTATTTGGATGTGGCCCTCTGGATAAGGGGGAAAACATCCGCCGGGAGATCTGCCTGAATATGGGAGCAGATGGGGCTGGCGCCGGAAAGCTCGCACCATGAAAAGGGCCGGGGCAAAAACGAGATCGTGTTTAAGTATCATGATGCGCTGGAAACGGCGGATAACCTGATTACCTTTTTAAATCGGTGGTCAAGACAGCGGCCAACCGAAAAACGGGCTGCACGCCAGCTTTATGCCCAAAACCCATGCAAAATCAGAGCGGCAGCGGGCCGCATCTGCATCTATCGCTGTTCAAACAGGGCAAAATTTCTTCAAAACGAAAATGATGTGCATTCTCCCCAGGCGGAAGGGGTTATCAAGGCATTTTTAGAGCGCATTTCGGAGATCACGGCGTTTTCCAACCCGCTGGTCAATTCCTATGTCCGTTTTGGCGAGGATGAAGCGCCGAAATACATTACTTGGTCGCATGAAAACCGCTCGCAGCTGATTCGAATTCCGCCGGCCACGGGCCAACATGCGCGGATGGAGCTGCGTTCGCCAGACCCGGCCTGCAATCCATATGTGACGCTGGCGCTGCTGATTTATGCAGGGCTGGAAGGCATAGAGGAGCAGAAAAAGCTCTGCCCGCCCACAAACCTAAACCTACGGCATGCCGACGCTGGGCTACGCTGCGCGCTTTTGAGCACCTGCCGGATACGCTGGAGCAGGCAATTCTGCTGGCGAGAAACAGCAAGTTTATCGCGCGGGTGATGCCGGCGGCCTATGTGGAAAAATTTGCCGGCAAAAAGCTGGAGGAATGCCGTATCTGCCAACAGGCAGGCAACGCGGTGCGATGCGAAAAGAGCTGTATTTTGAAAGCATCTGACAACGCTGTGCATAAACCATGGAAGGAGGGAGACGATGAGGGCATACTGCTGGTTTGCAGCTCGGAAAAAGGCCGTGCGTATTTAGCGGAACTGCTGCGCCAAATGGCGGTTCCGCAGATCCATATGGCAAAAGCGGCAGCCAGGCGCGGCGCTTTTTGATCCAGGGCCAAGCGCCGGTGGGTCATCGTCAATACCCCTCTGACCGATGAATTCGGCAAGGAATTTGCGCTGTTGCCGCCGAACAGACCTCTGCCAGCGTGGTGATGCTTGTGAAAAGCGAGCTGGCTGATGAAATTTCGCATGAGGTGGAAGAAGAAGGCATTTTGATCGTAGAAAAGCCGATGAGCAAGGCGCTGTTTTTGCAAGCGGTGAAGCTGTCGATGGCGGCGCAGCGCAGAATGCGGGGCCTGCAGCATGAAAACGACAGGCTTCAGCAGAAAATTCAAGAGATCCGCCTGGTGGACCGCGCCAAGTGTTTATTGATCGAGCGTGAAAATATGGCGGAGGGCCAGGCCCACAGATTCATCGAAAAGCAGGCGATGGATCAGCGTAAAACGCGCGCCGAGGTAGCGCGAGACGTACTTGCGGCGCTATGACCTGGACACGTAAGCAGCACCAGGCGGCAAGATAGGGAGGAAACAGATGAAGCGTTCGTTTGTTAAAATGCACGGATGCGGCAATGATTATATTTACTTTGACTGTATGGAGCAACCGTTGCAGCATCCCGAAGCATGGGCTGTACGGCTGAGCGATCGGCACAAGGGCATTGGCGGAGACGGCCTGGTGATGATTTTTGCCCGAAGAAGGGGCGGATGGCAGAATGAGGATGTTCAACGCGGACGGAAGCGAAGGCAAAATGTGCGGCAATGCGATCCGGTGCGTGGGCAAATACCTCTATGATAAGGGCTATGCAAAAAAAGAGCAGCTGTGCATCCAAACGCTAAGCGGGCCTAAGACCCTGCATATGACGGTGGAAAACGGGCAGGCCGTAGCCGCCAAGGTGGACATGGGGCCGGCGGAGTTTTCGGCACAAAAAGATTCCCCGTGGCGCTGCCGATGGATCGGGTGATAGACCAAGCGGTTACCATTGGAGGAAAGCAGACCCGCATTACCTGCGTATCCATGGGCAATCCGCACTGTGTGGTGTTTGTGGAGGATGTGAAGACGCTGCCGCTAACCGAAATCGGCCCGAAATTTGAACAATCTCCCTTGTTTCCCGAAAGAGTCAATACCGAGTTTATCCAGGTGCTGGGCCCGCGGGAGCTGAAAATGAGGGTGTGGGAGCGCGGCAGCGGCGGAACTATGGCCTGCGGTACGGGCGCATGCGCGGCAGTGGCGGGCAGCGGTACAAACCGGGCGCTGCCCCCAAAACCAGGCGGTGACGGTACACCTAAAGGGCGGAGACCTCAGCGTGGTGTATACCGAGCATACCGTGACCATGGAAGGCGGGGCAGAGCTGGCGTTTACCGGCGAAATTGAGATGGATTAAGCAGGTGAGAAACGATGAAAAATCAACGAGCATTATCATGACTTGGCGGGAAAGCTATCTGTTTTCCACCATTGCCGACAAGGTAGAGGCGTATACAAAGGCGCATCCGGATCAGGAGATCATCCGCATGGGCATCGGGGATGTAACCCAGCCGCTGTGCCCTGCGGTGATCCAGCCATGGGCGCAGCAGGCTGTGGCGGAGATGGGGGTGCAAAAGACCTTTCACGGCTATGGACCGGAACAGGCTATGCGTTTTAAAGCGGGCGATACAGGGATACTACCAAGAAAAGCGGCGTGGATGGCGCTGGGTGAGATTTTTTATCAGCGATGGCGCCAAGAGCGATCTCGGGAACATCCTGACCTGTTTTCCGCTGACAATACGGTATGCGTGCCGGACCCGGTTTACCCTGGTGTATGTGGATACAAACGTAATGGCGGGCCGGCGCATCGTATATGCAGATGCCAACGAAAGCAATGGGTTTGGCGCCGCTGCCGCAGGCAGGGTTGAGGCAGATATTGTCTATCTATGCTCGCCAAACAACCCAACCGGGCGGTGTACACCAAAAAGAACAGCTAAAAGCGTGGGTGGAGTATGCGCTGGAAAGGGAAGCGGTGCTGCTGTTTGACGCGAAGGCGTACGAGGCGTTTATTGAGGATGTAATGCTGCCGCGCAGCATCTATGAGATTGAGGGCAGAGCGCTGTGCCATTGAATTTGCTCTTTTTCCAAGACAGCGGGCTTTACCGGCACGCGATGCGGCTATACGGTGGTGCCGATGGCGCTGGAACGGCAGGGCAAAGCTCAACCGCATGTGGCTGCGGAGGCAGACGACAAAGTTCAACGGCGTTCCCTACATCAAAAGCGTCAAAAAGGCGCGGCAGCGGTGTTACAGAGGAAGGCCAGCGCCAGGCGCGCCGCACCATCGACTATTATAAGGAAAATGCCAGGGTGATGGCGGGGCGGCGCAAAGCGCTGGGCGTCTGGTATTTGTGGGCGGCAAGAACTCGCCGTATCTATGGATGAAATGCCCAAACGGGATGGATTCGTGGTCGTTTTTGACGCGTTGCTGGCTGAAGCCCAAGTGGTAGTGTACGCCGGGCGTCGGCTTTTGGGCACAACGGAGAAGGGTATTTCCGGCTGACGGCCTTCGGCGACCAGGCAAAGACAAAAGAGGCGATGCAGCGCATGACGGCATTCTATAAGCGCCTATAAAAAGCGCCCCGATCGGGCGCTTTTTTGTGCGCACACAGGCCGAAAAGGGGCGCTGGATGGCAGGGTATTTCTGACAATATACCCCCATTCCCTACAATGAAACTATGTATTTGTGTTTGATACCATTTGTTTGTTTTGGTTTGTTTTTGATTGTGAGCAACAGCATTTTTAGACGGCAAAGAGATTAAAACGATGTGTTTTAACAATATATCATTAGGAGAGGTGTCTTTGATGGAAAATTTCCAGTACCACATGTATACCGACATTGTCTTTGGCAAAGGGGCTGAAAAAGCAGGTTGCCAAAAAGGTAAAAGAGTACGGGTGGCACCAAGGTTATGCTGGTGTACGGCGGGGCGTAAAGCGTTCCGGCCTGTGATGATATCGTGGTGGCAGAGCTCAACGATGCGGGCATTCCTTTATTGAGTCTTGGCGGCGTACAGCCCAATCCCCGCCTGTCTCTGGTGAAAAAGGGCCTGGAACAGGCAAAAGGCAGAAGGGTGCGGACTTCTTCCTGGCAGTGGGCGGCGGCAGCGTCATCGATACGGCCAAGGCCATTGCGCTGGGCATGGTATACGGGGATGATTTGGAAGATCTTCCAGAAAAAAGCTGGTGCCGACCCAGATGGCGCCTGTGGGCAACGATCCACACCATTTCCGCCACGGGCAGCGAGACCAGCCGTTCCAGCGTGATCAAGGACGATCTGGATACGCAGCACAAATTCGGCTTTATGCTGGAACCCTGCCGCCCGGTCTTTGCGCTGATGAATCCCGAATGGACGATAACCCTGCCCGCTTACCAGACGGCGGCCGGCGTCGGACATTTTTGCGCATACCGTAGAGCGGTACTTTGCAGAGGGCGATTGCTATCTCGGCGATAAGTTCTGCGAAGGGCTGCTGCGCTCTGTGATCAAATATGCGCCCATTGCCATCAACGATCCGAAAACTATGATGCGCATGCGGAACTGATGCTGGCCGGTTCTTTCAGCCATTAACGACACCACCGGCCTGGGGCCGTTTGGGCATGGATGGCAAAGCCACGGGCTGGAAACGCAGGTAAGCGGCCTGTTTGATACGGCGCACGGCGCAGGCTTGGCAGTTATCATGCCGGCCTGATGGAATTTATGATCGATACCCAGGAGGATATCCACCAGTTCGTGAAGTTTGCAACCAACGTGTTTGATGTGGAATACGACATGCAAGACCCCAAGGGCGTGGCGCTGGAGGGCGTAAAACGCTTCCGTGCTTGGCTCAAAGGAAATCGGGATGCCGCTGACCTTCAAGGAACTGGGCGTGAAAAAAGAAGATATGCAAAAGCTGCTTGACCATACCTGCAAAAAGGATGGTTCGGTAGGCCACCATATCCCGCTGTACTATGACGATGTAAAGAGGATTTTCGATTCCGTCGTTGAATAACTTTTCGTATATTTTATGCTGTAAGGCATAACAGATAGAGGAGGAAAAACTATGTATTTCCGCAAATTGGGAAAAAGCGACCTGAACATGTCTGTCATTACCCTGGGCACCTGGGGCATGGGCGGCGACTTTGGGGCAAAGTAGACGATGCGCAGAGCATTGCGACCATCCAGGCTGCGCTGGACGCGGGCATTACCACCATTGATACGGCGCCGTGCTATGGTAGCGGCCATTCCGAAGAGGTGGTAGGCAAGGCCATCAAGGGCCGTAAGCGTGAGGATATCATTTTGGCCACCAAAGTAGGCCTGGATATCTACAATGACAATGCGCGCAACAGCAAAGCCTCCAAGATCAGAGAGGAGATCGAGGAATCCTTGCAGCGCTTGGGTACCGATTACATCGACCTGTACCAGGTACACTGGCCGGATCTGGACACGCCGTTTGAAGAAACCTTCACGGAACTGAACAAACTGCGGGAATCCGGCAAGGCCCGTTATATCGGCGTTTCCAACTTTACCCGGAACAGATGGACGAAGCGGCCAAATATTGCCCCATCGTCAGCGCACAGCCGCCGTACTCGCTGTTAAAGCGCGAGATCGAAAAAGATGCTGCCCTATTGCATCGAGCATGATATGGGCGTATTGAGCTATGGCTCCATCGGCGCCGGGGCATTGACTGGGAAATTCAAAGAACGCCCGACCTTTGAGGATGGAGACAAGCGCGGCGAATTCTACGAATTCTTCAACGAACAGAACTGGCCCAAGACCAAGGCCATGATCGATACGCTGAAGAGATTGCATCCAGCCATGGCAAACCGACGGTGCACGCCGCCATCAACTGGGTCTTTGAAGCAAAAAGGCATTACGGTGGCGCTGGTAGGCGCGCGTACGCCAGAGCAGGTCATCATGAATGCGCAGGCCGCGGAATGGGAGCTGACCGACGAGGAGAACGCCAAGATCGAAGCGGCTTACGCCAAGATCTTCGAATAAGAACAAGCATGGCAAAAAGAACCCTTTTTTAGGTTCTTTTTCTGCCATTTGTTAGAATGGACCATCTAAGAGAGGAGTCAATGGGATGAAGTTTCGTAAACTGGGACAAAGTGATCTGAACTGCTCGGTGATAGGGTTGGGCACTTGGGGCATGGCTGGCAGCTTTTGGGGCAAGGTAGACGACGATCAAAGCATTGCGACAATCCGTGCCGGTTTGGAAGCGGGCATCAACCTGATCGACACCGCGCCAGTCTATGGCGACGGCCATTCCGAAGAAGTTGTAGGCAGAGCGCTGGAAGGCCTAAAGCGAGAGGACATCGTTTTGGCTACAAAGTGCGGGCGGTTTACCTGCGAGACGGAAAAGATCCGTCAAGAGTTGGAAACCCTCTAAAAACGGCTGAAAACGGATTATATTGACCTATATCAGGTGCATTGGCCGGATGATAAGGTGCCGTTTGAGGAAACCTTTTGGCGAACTGGAAAACATGCGCAAGCAAGGGAAGATCCGGTATATCGGGGTTTCCAATTTTAGCGTAGAACAGACAGAGGAGGCTTCCAAATATTGCCAAATCGTCAGTACGCAGCCGCAGTATTCGTTGCTGGTCAGGGATATTGAAAGGATATTTTGCCCTACTGTGTGGAAAAGAACATCGGCATCCTCAGCTATGGCTCCATCGGCGCCGGGGCATTGACCGGAAATTTAAGGAAAAGCCAGTATTCAAAGAGGATGACGAGCGCGCATCGTTCTACACCTTCTTCCAAGAGCAGAATTGGCCGAAGACCAAGCAGATGATCGATACGCTGGAGGAGATTGCGGCCAGCCACGGCAAGCCGACGGTGCATGCCGCCATCAATTGGGTCTTGAAGCAAAAGGCATTTCGGTGGCGTTGGTAGGCGCGCGTACACCGGAGCAGGTGCGTATGAATGCCCAGGCAGCTGATTGGGAACTGACAGACGAAGAAAACGCCAAGATCCTGCAAGCGTATGATAGGATTTTTGAATAAAAAGAGCCCTCGGGCTCTTTTTTTTATAGAATGCTTTTATTTTCGATCAAAATATGGGATTTGCTGGAAACGGAGAGAGGGATTCCACCACCATCTGACATTTTTCACTGGGCAGGCCAAGGCTGGCGGCTGCCTTGCCCACAGAAAAACATGACGCGGCTGTCCACCCGGCAGTCGGCGGCCATGCCGACGGCTGAGCCGATGGCAATGCCGAGATCGATGGGATCATATACGCAGACGCCCTTTTGCGCTGCGCACTCAGCGCAGTTGGTATGGCGGCACAGGGCACAGCCCTCATTCAGCCCGCGCTGGTAGTATCCCGTGCCGACGAGCACGACGGCTTGGCTGGCACGGACGTTTTTGGCATCGCGGAGGAAGAAGGCATAGTCGTAATCACGGCCCAGCGTTTCCATTTGGCTGGCAAGCGTTTCAAGGTCTTCCCCCGTTAATACGCAGGTTTCCAAATGGTCGATGCCGCGGGTTTTTGGGTGCGGTGCGCACGGCCGCACAGATCTGGCGGGCGGTCTGAAGGACGGCTTCCTGTTCCAAGGTTTGACTGTTGTATTTCATACAATACGCTTCCTTTCTAGCGGTTTTGAAATCAAAATGCAAGGCAAACGCTCAGATTGCGCTTATATCGATGAGAAGCGAATTGAGCACATCCAACCGCTGCTCATCGATGATAGCGCTGGTTTGCTGTTGAATTTGCTGCCAGAGGGGGATGGGCCTGCGCCAAAGCGCGTGGCCGTCGGCGGTCAGCCTAAGCTGACAGTTGCGCGCCCCGGGCGCACGGGCATCCTCCACCCACCCTTTTTTCAATAGCTGCCTAAGATTGCGGGCCAGTGTGGAACGATCTAACCCGGTTGCATCTGACAAAACACGAATGCTGCTTTTTGGCAGACAGCGAATATGGCAGAGCAAGGAATATTGGCTGATGGTAATTTGACAGGGCGCAAGCGCGTTGTCGTATAGGCGAGTGAGCGCAGAGGCGATTCGCCGAATTTTGATACAAAAACAGGAGGGAACCTGCATAGAAGAATCCATTTTGTACTCCCAACCGCAATTTGATGTATATACATCATAAGTGAGAAGAAAAAAGATGTCAAGCAAAAACACCCCGCTTACCGTAAGCGGGGTGCAGGATGGGGGAAATTACCGGCGCATCAGGGTAAGCATAACGGCCTTTTGCGCATGAAGGCGGTTTTCCGCCTCATCAAAGATTTCTTGGGCGTGCTGCTCAAAGATTTCTGTGGTGATCTCCTCTTCCCGATGGGCGGGTAGGCAGTGCTGTACCATGGCGTCCGGCTTTGCCACCGCCATAACAGCGCGGTTGACCTGGTATTTGCCCTCGAATTGTTTGCGGCGTTCTTCCGCTTCCCCTTCCTTGCCCATAGAAGCCCAAACGTCGGTAAAGATGACATCCGCGTCGGCCGCAGCTTCAAGGGGTCTTCCGTCCATAGAAACTGGCCGGGATAGGATTTGGCAAAGGAAAGCACAGCTTCATCCGGCTGATGGTTGGCGGGGGGGTGGCGACGGCCACGGACATGCCGGTTTTAGGCCGCCGACGGTCAGCGAATTGGCCATGTTATTGCCGTCGCCGATAAAGCAGAGCTTAAGCCCCTGAAGGCGGCCCTTGTATTCGCGTACGGTCATCAGATCGGCCAGGACCTGGCAGGGATGGCAAAATCCGTCAGCCCGTTGATGATGGGGATGGAACCGTACTGAGCCAGATCCTCCACCTCTTGCTGGGCATAGGTGCGGATCATGATGCCATCAGATAACGGGACAGAACGCGCGCGGTATCCTGCACGGGCTCGCCGCGGCCGATTTGCAGATCGTTGCTGCTTAAAAAAACAGCGCCTGGCCGCCGAGCTGATACATGCCGACCTCAAAGGAAACGCGGGTACGGGTCGAGGATTTTGGAAGATCATCCCCAACGACTGTCCTTTAAGGTGCGGATGGGGAATATGGTGCTTTTGTTCGTATTTCAGCTGGTCTGCCATATTCAGTAGGTTCAAAATCTCTTCTCCGGACAGATCCAGCATTTTCAGTAGATGTTGCAAGGTATCAGCCCTCCCATTGCGTCAATACCGTTTCCAGCACAGACAGGCCCTGTTCAATTTCGTCCTTGGTGATGGTCAACGGCGGAAGCATGCGCAGCTTGGTTTTTGCGGTCAGGAACAAAACGCCGTTTTCCAAGCATTTATCCACGACCTGTTTGCCGGTAATGCCGTCGTCAAAGCTGACGCCAATCATCAGACCCTAGCCCGGTAACGGATTGCACATGCGGGAATTTGGCGACTTTTTCAAAGATA
>VOFH01000025.1_pt1 | contig 28000 bp, 42 predicted proteins | sample 5384091 | NCBI WGS metagenome assembly VOFH01 (sample SAMN12384727, study PRJNA508395) | human gut metagenome | isolation source: healthy gut G | host: Homo sapiens
CACTTAAACTTCAACAATGAAAACACCTTATTATCATTTTGGTTTATGCTACGTTGCCATGGCATATACACAAAACACGGAGAAAGAGAAACGAATTTACGATGTTCATGCAACTGCATCTCGTGCGGAGTATCGGAATGGCATTAACTCCACGGGATGAAGGGGTAGCTCCTACATCTTTCATCAATAACGTGCACGCCTCTCGATGGATTTTTATAAACGTTCGGATCTGGAACTAAAGATGTCGGCACAGCATGTCGGTGTTTGGGACAAGACCCTGGCAGATTTGAGAAGAATGGGCGTTTTATGTTGAATGAGGCTTGGGCGAAACTGAAACCTCGGTGAAGGGTTCTTTGCTCAACTGGGATGTCAGTCATTGATTTATGATGATGAACATTTTGGGAGGACTGGATTGGAATGTAGCGGGCCGTTACCACGATGCATTGAAGCTGGGATATGCCAACAAAAATAATGAAGTCCATCTGATTCTTGCTTTTAACCAGAATAATGACAATAGAACAAGTGGAGGTACTTTACTATGATTCTTCTACCGGACAGCCTTATAAGAATATGCAAACCGTCTGGTATCATTATAAAGCGGATAATGTTCCGTTCGGAGCTTTTTATTGTTTATGAATCTGGGATTGGAAACGGGTGATAAAGCCACGGATGATTCTCATACCGCTATTTACAAACAATGGGTACTTACCTCACTTATAAGAATAGTAACTGGAATCTGGATGGTGCTTTCTACTATCAGATGGGTAAGAATAAAGCTGCGGAGAAAGTTTCAGCTTTGATGGGTAGCATACAAGCCCGCCTATATACGTTTAATCAGACATGGGGTGGCTAGTTTTGATTATTTAAGCGGTGATAAAGGAAATGGCGGTAAGTATAAGGCTTTTGATCCTCTTTATGGGACCCATCATAAATTCTATGGAGCAATGGATTATTTTATGCTTCTACATTTGCAAACGGTTATGCACCGGGATTGATGGATGCTCGTATTGGAGGTCGTTTTCCGTCTATCTGGCAAGGTAGATATGGAACTTAATTACCATTATTTTAGTACAGCAGTTAAAGTTCAGGATTTAAAGAAATCATTAGGTTCGAAGTCGATTATCAGATAAACTGGTCGATCATGAAAGATGTGAAACTCTCTGCCGGATATTCTTTTATGCGTGGTACGAAGACGATGTACGCTGTGAAAACCGGCAATCATAAAAGCTGGCAGGATTGGGGATGGGTATCGTTGAATATCAATCCGAAAGTATTTTTTCACTAAATGGTAGAGAAATAAACAGAATGATGAGAATCCCGGTTGACTTATGTTGACCGGGATTTTAGGACTTTGATCTCTATACCGAATATCTGCTTTTAGCCGAGGTAAATCCCTGTTGACTTAAGGCATCCGCAACTCCTTTGTAATGAAACGGATGTCGGTAGAAATCAGCTGCCAGGTCTGTCCAGTTGCCTACACGATTATTCCATGGACGTTCTTTAAGATAATGGGCGTAGATAACGTCATATTCAGCGAGTTTATCTTTTAAATCAGTCTTATATGTCTCTTCGAAAAGACAGCCTGTTGTGGAAAACGAGGCTTTAATCCCGGTTCTTCTGCGGGGTAGCCGATACATAATCCCCAACATAGGAAAGACATATTCCGGAAGTTTCAATTCATGGACAATTTCCAGCGCATTTTTACGTACATCTCCAATAGGGACTGTTCCCAATCCCAATGATTCGGCAGCCACGACAGCCGCTTCGGGGAGAGCGATACCGACTTCATGAGCTCCACGAGCAATGTGTCAATGTCCTGCATTACTTCATCGAGCGTTTGCTCTTTCTTATGGCAGGCAAGAGCCACCCTATGGTAATCAGTACAGAACACGAGGAATACGGGAGCTTCGGCAATGTGTACCTGATTTCCGCATAATTCGGCTAAACGTCTTCTATGGTCGGTATTCTTTACTGCAATTATGGAAACGAGTTGCAGGTTTACCCAGTTCGGTGCGGCTTGTACGGCACGGATGATGGAGTTTAAATCTTCATCACTTACCGTTCTGTCGGTGTATGAACGGATGGAACGATGTGCCAGCATACTATCTATGACTTTATTCATTTTCTTATTATAGTTCATAATTTATAGCATTTCATGTTATTACCAACCTGCCAATGGTATTTTCCGTGCCGATGCGGAAACGCGGTATCCAAATCATGCAAATCTTCCTCTGTCAGATGAATGGAAAGGCTTCGGAAATTATCTTCCACATGGGTTACATTACCGGCTTTGGGTATGGCAATGATACCGGGCTGACGCATCGTCCACGACAATGCGATTTGTGCAGGCGATACATCGTGTCGCCGGGCGATTTCCACCACTGTATGGTGGTGCAGAAGTCGTCCTTCTCCGATGGGCGAATAAGCCATAAGCGGCATTCTACGGGCAGCGCACCACGGCATGAGGTCGAACTCTATGCCCCGGTCGCCGAGGTTATAGAGTACCTGATCGGTGGCGCAGCCGCTTCCACCGGACAGTGAAACAATACGTTCCATGTCGGCTGTGTCCATATTACTGACACCCCATAAACGGATTTTTCCCTCTTGTTGCAATTCGGTCATCGCCCGAACGGTTTCTTCATAAAGGATGGCGTCCTTTCCAGTGCAACAGGTAGAGGTCGATATACTCCGTTCCGAGCTTCAGCAAACTTCGTTCACAGGCGAGTTTCGTTCCACGATAGCTTGCATTACTCGGTAAAACTTTGCTCACGAGAAGCACTTTCTCTCTACAGTCGCGGACAGCTTCGCCTACCAGTTCCTCGTTGTCGTACATCTCGGCAGTATCGACAAAGGTTCATTCCCAGCTCGATGCCATGTTGTAATGCCCGTATTTCTTCATGCCGCCGTGCGGCGGATTGTCCCATTTTCCATGTGCCTTGTCCCAACGGACAAACAGTTTGTCCATTCGGGAAAGTGATTATTGGTCGTTCTGTTTTCTTCATATTGTCACTGCCATTATGTGTTTATTGCGGCTCATTAAGCTATTCCTGATAATAATGCTTGCCACTCCGACAAGCAGGAATGCTACAGCTCCCAACGGAGATGATTGTGTTCCCCATACAGTTATGAACATGCCACATATTGCCGCTCCCAACGCTGTTCCGAGATTTGCGGCGGTCAGGAACAATCCGTTGGCAAAATCGGGTGCTTCGGTTGCCGACGTAGATACCATGAATTGATTCCCGTTATTTGCAATACCTGCGAATATTCCCAATATCAGAATGACGATTGACGTTGGTATGGTCAGTTTCCCTAGTCCGTAAAGTACGAGATAAAGTATCGCCATGATGGCAGGTACGTATTTCAACGTGGCGAAAGGATGTTGTGCCAACAACTTTCCGGCTGCGATATTTCCGACGATATTTGCCATGCCGTAAACAAACAGCAGAAGGCTGATTACCTTGAAGGAGACATCTGTAACCGTTATCAGGTAATCGGACAAGTAGCTGTAAAATCCGAACATGGCTGCATTCATCAGTAATGCCGCAAGGAAGGAGTTCCACAATACGGGCTTTTTTCAAAACGCTGAGTTGTGTGCCATACGATAACCGTTCCTTAACGGGCATGGACGGTATGAGGAAAATAGTGGCGAGCAGTACAAATGTATTAACAACGGTAAAAATACCATTGCTGCAGAGAATGAAAATTCACTGGCGATGTAGCTCGTCACGGGCACTCCGAGCACCATTCCTGCCGATACTCCGGCAAAGATTTTGGAAACGGCTTTCGGAGCATCCTCCCGACTAACGGAAGAGGCTGCGGTTGAGAAAGCGATGGATACATAGAGCGGATGAAAGAATGCCGGAATCGCACGGGTTATCAACAGTACGGTAAAGTTCGTCGTGAAGACCGAAACGGGTTGGAAATCACGAACACGGACAAGGCGAGCATGACCGTTTTACGGTTTACCCGTGAAAAAAGTAACGGTACGACGGGAGCAGAGAAGGCAATGATCAGCGCAAAGAGGCTGACCGTCCAACCCGCATCCGGCACCGTAACACCGAAGGTTTCGGCAATGATGGGGATGATGCCCACTACTCCCATTTCAGTATTCAATATTCCGAATACTCGAGTGTGAGGATGAACATCAACAAGTGGTTATGCTTATTTTTAGTTGATATACTCATGTTTTATTTTATTTGAGGTTTGACTTGAAAATGCTTCCAGTTTGTCAAACGGAATCTTCCGGTCGTAAAGGTCGGTGTGGTTGGCTCCGGGAACGATTAGTAACTCCTTGTTGTTGCCCTTGAGGCGTTTGAAGGCATCTCGCTGAAATAACGCGAATGGGCATTTTCGCCGTGAATGAGCAATACAGCATTATCAATCTCGTGGATATAGGTTAACAATGGCATATTGATGAACGAAAGAGCCATCGTGGGGTTCCATGCACCATTAGAATTGATGGCACGGGCGTGAAAAGCACGTTCAGTCTTGTAATAATCGAAGTAGTCTTTGACGAATTGCGGCTCGTCGCCCCTTGATGCTAGTGGGCAGACCGGGCGTACCGGGAGTGGCCGTGCCGTTCTGTGCATCACGGGTCCGGATAGCATTCATCGCCTCGCGTTTGTTGCGGCGTACTTCGGCACTGTCCTCGGCATCGAAATAGCCGTTGGCATTCACGCGGCTCATATCGTACATTGTAGAAGCTACTGTTGCTTTGATGCGCGTGTCCATTGCCGCGGCATTCAGTCCCATACCACCGAATCCGCAGATGCCGATGATACCGATGCGTTTGGCATCTACATTGGGGTGTGCAATCAGGAAATCCACTGCCGCGCTAAAATCTTCGGTGTTGATGTCGGGCGATGCCACATTACGGGGTTCGCCACCGCTCTCGCCCGTATAAGAGGGGTCGAACGCAAGGGTGAGGAATCCGCATTCGGCCATTGTCTGCGCATAAAGTCCCGATGACTGTTCCTTCACAGCCCCGAAAGGGCCGCTAACGGCAATGGCAGGGACTTTACTTTCGATATTCTTGGGTTCGTACAAGTCGGCGGCAAGTGTGATGCCATAGCGGTTTTTGAAGGTTACTTTACGATGATTAACCTTGTTGCTCTGTGGGAACTTTTTGTCCCATTCCTGTGTAAGATTCAATGTGTCCATATGATTACTTGTTTTTGATTTGTAATACCGTTCGTGCAGCCGGTAAGCAACCCCATACTTAACAAGGCTGCGATAGCTGCGGATTTAAAATTCGCTGTTCTCATCATTCTATTATTTAAATGGTTATTGTTCTATTTCATATTGCAAAGGTACGGCTATAAAATAAGCGGCACATTATTGTCGGGCTCAAAAGGAGTTACTCAAAAGCTCAACTATCTATTTTCTTAAAAGCTCCATGCAAATGGCTGGAAAAGTAGTTCTGAATTTATGATAATCAAGTTTGGCGGTGGACAATATGGCATCAGCATACACATTGCTATGAAGATTGTATGCTCTATATTTTCCGGTAAATTATCAGGGCTGCCCTTACCGTAAGGTTACTGTAAGGAACAAGCTGTAAGTTGATGTGAAAGCCTCACTGCGATGTCGCAGTGAGGCTTAAATAATTTAATTAAAAAACTCAATATATTTTGCTCCGATTTACACGAATGTGGCGGTCGGCGGCATACCGTACTGTTTTTTGAAGGCGGTTGAGAAGTGAGACGGGTTCTTGAAACCGACTTCGGCATAAACATCCACGACCTTTTTGCCGCCCTCTTTCATCAGGGCGTAAGCTACTTCGAGTCGTTTACGGATAAGCCATTTTTCGGGAGTGAGGTCGCTGATTTTCTTGAAATCCCGTTTGAATGTGGCAAGGCTGCGTCCCGTGTAGTGTGCCATCTCTTCCATCGTGAGCTCGTACATGTAGTTCTCGTTCATAAATTCCAGAATATCTATTTTCCACGGTTCATTGAAGTCGAAAAGCGTCGGCGCGAACTTTTTGTCGATATGTAATAATGCGAGCAGACCTTCCTGCAATTTCAGTTGCATCAGGTCATCCGCAGGTTTCACCTTCGGATCGAAGTAGGGCGTCATCGAAGCGAACAGACTGGCGAGTTCGGCCGTTTTCGGAAGTTTTATCACTCCGGAATTGAGTTTCGCGGTATTGGTCGGTACTTTACGTTGTTCCAACTTACCGTACATTTCACGTAAGAAACGACGTGTGAACATCAGGAAGATACCGCAGTAGCGTTCACCATCTTTCGTCTTCTTGTACATCGTAATGTGATGGTCGCGCGGTATGAAGGCGCATTCGCCTTTTCCGACATGAATTTGCTCATTGCCATTGTCGAGAATCATCTCACCCGAATAGACGTAATTGATGGCATATTCGCGGGAGCGATGTACGCAGCCGCTGAGGTCATCATAGAAGAAGCTGTAGAATACATCGTTGTAATTGAAGATAAGCTTCATTTGCCCTAATTGTTCATCTGTCATATTTTTTTGCTTTTCTTTCTGATTGCAAATATAGCAAAAACAGTTTTATTTCTCTTCGGCTCATTTATATATTTAACTTGTTTTCGATATAAGAGCCAAATTATTCCTTAGTTTCAACCCTGCCCCTGTTTCTTTATTATATGAATTTTCTAAAGCGGCCTTATTCAAAATTTCCACCCGTTTCCTTCCATAGTGATAAGCCCTTCCTTGATAATCTTATTAATTTCTTTCGATAAGGCGGGACGTGATACATTCAGGTATTCGGCAAGTTGGGATTGCGTATGTGTAATCTCCACTATCAGGGAATCTTTCTTCTTGTGCTCGAACAGATAAACGATAAATCTTTCCCGGACAGTCTTGCGGGAGAGTGGTTTCAGACGTGATACGGTACAGATATTGCAATTGCCTGCAATGCAGAGAAAATTGTGCAATACTTGCGGGTCCTGGCTGATAACTTTAAAGGTAGAATCCTTTGTTGCCATAAGTATCACACTGTCCTCAAGGGCAGTGAAAGTAGCCGGCAATGTGTTGTCCGAGCTAAAAAGATGTGGAGTGGCAAAAGTGCGTGGCGCAATGATATATTCAATCATCACTTCATTTCCCAGTCCGTCGATAATATCCGTGCGCAATTTCCTTCCAACAACACATACAGTTTGTTGCAAGGCGTTCCCTGCGTAACAACTATCTCTTTCTTGTTTGCTATATAGACTACGAAATCTAGTTTCTCCAATAGGGATTCTTTAATGTTTAAGGGCAAATTCCGGAAAAGGGGGATTTGAAACAGCTTTTCTTTACGTGTGTCGGTCAGTTGTATTTTTTCATTGTATCATGTTGTTCGTATTGTGGACAAAGATATAAATTAAATATTGGTAGAAAAAATCTTTTGTTATGTTTGAATCTGTAATCTGGGTATATATTCTCTGTAATTTATATACATTCGCTATGTTATAAATTGTCTATTTTGCAGAGTGAAAAGACTGATTAATTCTGAAAGATGAAAGTAATAAAAAAAGAAAGTTATGGCTAAAAAAGTTTTGATAATTTCGTCCAGTCCACGTAAAGGTGGTAATTCGGATTTGCTTTGTGATGAATTTATGAAAGGTGCTATTGAGGCGGGCAATGAAGTAGAGAAGATTTTTCTGAAAGACAAAACGGTTCATCCTTGTACGGGATGCGGTGTTTGCAGTATGTACGGTAAACCCTGTCCACAGAAGGATGATGCAGCGGAAATCGTGGAGAAGATGATTGCTGCCGATGTGATTGTAATGGCAACCCCGGTCTATTTTTACACCATGTGCGGGCAGATGAAGATAATGATTGACCGTTGTTGCGCACGTTATACGGAAATAACCAATAAGGAATTTTATTTCATTATTGCGGCAGCAGAAAACGATAAAGCAATGATGGAGCGTACTATCGACGGCTTCCGTGGCTTCCTCGATTGCTTGGAAGGACCACAGGAAAAAGGGACGGTCTATGGAATCGGTGCATGGAAAGTAGGAGAGATTAAAGATAGTCCCTACATGCAGGAAGCATATAATACGGGAAAGATGGTGTAACTGTTTGTTTTCCATATTAAAGATATTCATAAAGAATATGATAAATGGATTTGTTCGAATATTTGAGATATAGTTTTGAACTTAACTTTTAAAACCTGACGGGAAATCTGGAAAAGACGGTTATGTTTTCCAGATTTTCCGCCGTCTTTTTTTATAAGAAGAGGGGAAAAGGTGAGGGTAGTGAGGAGGATTTCTAACATTCGTGTTTTTTTTTAGAGAAAATATAGATAGGAAAAAATAAAATATAAAAATAAAAGGTTGCAATTCCTCCTCACTACCCTCACCTTTTTCCCCTTTTTACGGATTGACTTGATTCTTGTTCTGCCACAGAATTATTATAATTTTGTGGCAGAACTTTTATTTTGTATAATTCGTTTGATAACTAACTAAGTATCATGGGCTATAAAATAACGACTCTTGTGGAGAATTGTGTCTATGGACGTAAATTGCAGGCAGAACATGGTCTTTCTCTATATATCGAGACATCAGGGACATCGGTTACTTTTCGATACGGGAGCATCTGACTTGTTTATCCGTAACGCCCGCTTGTTGCATATTGACTTGCAAAAAGTCGATTATTTGATATTATCTCATGGTCATAGCGATCATACGGGCGGACTACGTTATTTTTTGGAATTGAATACGCAGGCAACCGTTGTCTGTAAGCGTGAGGTTTTTTCTCCTAAATTCAAGGATGAACGTGAGAACGGGATGATGCATACACAAAATCTCGATCGTTCCCGTTTCCGCTTTATTACAAAGCAGACCGAGCTGCTTCCCGGAGTTTTCCTTTTTCCCTCTATTGATATTATAAATCAGGCAGATACCCATTTTGAACGTTTTTGGGTTCAGCAAGAAGATGGATGCAAAATACCGGATACTTTTCAGGATGAATTGGCGGTGGTATTGGTGGAACCAGAAGGATTTTCTGTATTAAGTGCCTGTTCTCATCGGGGAATAACCAATATTTTGCGTACGGTTCAGGCTGCCTTTCCCGAATCTCCTTGTAAGTTACTTCTGGGAGGTTTTCATATCCATAATGCGGAAAAACAAAAATATCAGGTCATTGCAGATTATTTACAGGAATATCTTCCCCGACAGATTGGCGTTTGTCATTGTACGGGAGTGGATAAATATGCCTTCTTTTACAAAGACTTTGGTGACAGCACATTTTATAATTACACGGGAAAACTAATTCAAACCGATTTATCGGAATAAATTTATAATAATTTGATATGAGGAAACTAATAACTTCTTTAGCGCTGGTACTATCAGCATTATCCAGCTATGCAATTACTCCTTTGTGGATGCGTGATGCACGTATTTCACCGGATGGATCAGAAATTGTTTTTTGTTACAAGGGTGACATTTATAAAGTCCCTGCACAAGGAGGAACAGCTGTTCAACTCACCACACAAACCTCTTATGAAGCCAATCCAGTTTGGTCGCCCGATGGCAAGCAAATTGCGTTTGCCAGTGACCGGAATGGAAATTTTGACTTATTCATTATGCCTGCTGACGGAGGTGCCGCCCGGCGACTGACCTATCATTCTGCATCAGAAATACCGTCGGCTTTTACTCCGGATGGAAAGTATGTCTTTTTCTCTGCCTCTATACAGGATCCGGCAAGCAGTGCCCTGTTTCCTACAGGAGCAATGACGGAATTATATAAAGTTCCTGTTGCCGGCGGACGTACCAAGCAAGTGCTGGGCACTCCTGCCGAACTGGTCTGTTTTGATAAAACAGGGAAGAATTTTCTTTATCAGGATCGTAAAGGTTTTGAGGATGAATGGAGAAAGCATCATACTTCTTCCATTACGAGAGATATTTGGTTATATAATACCCAAACGGGAAAACATACGAACCTGACAAACCGGGGGAGGAGAGGACCGTAATCCTGTGTATGCACCTGATGGTAATGCTATCTATTTTTTAAGTGAGCGTGATGGAGGTTCCTTCAATGTGTATACTTTCTCTTTGAATACCCCACAGGAAGTGAAAGCTGTGACTACTTTCAAAACTCACCCGGTACGTTTTTTGTCTGTCAGCGATAAAGGTACCTTATGTTATACCTATGATGGTGAGTTATACACACAGAAGTCTGGTGCACGTCCGGAAAAAGTAAAAGTAGAACTGGTCCGTGATGATGAGCAGCAGCTTGCTACACTTAAATTCTCACAGGGAGCAACTTCCGCTTCTGTATCTCCGGACGGTAAGCAAATTGCTTTTATTGTACGTGGTGATGTGTTTGTGACTTCAACTGATTATGCTACCACCAAGCAAATCACAAATACTCCGGCAAAAGAAGCTGCCGTTTCTTTTGCTCCGGACAACCGGACACTGGTTTATGCCAGTGAGCGAACCGGTAACTGGCAACTTTATACCGCAAAATAAGTCGTAAGGAAGACCCGAATTTCCCTAATGCTACTCTTATTGAAGAGGAAGTATTGCTCCCCTCCAAAACCGTAGAACGTGCTTATCCGCAATATTCACCGGACGGTAAGGAACTGGCTTTTATCGAAGACCGTAACCGGTTGATGGTACTCGACCTGAAAACACAAAAAGTACGTCGGGTGACGGATGGTTCTACATGGTATAACACCGGAGGAGGATTCGATTACGAATGGTCGCCTGATGGTAAATGGTTCACTCTCGAATTTATAGGCAACCGCCACGATCCTTATTCGGATGTAGGCATTGTCAGCGCACAGGGAGGGGCAACTACTAATCTGACAAATAGTGGATATATCAGTGGTGCTCCGCGTTGGGTACTCGATGGGAATGCTATTCTTTTTCCAAACCGAACGCTATGGTATGCGTGCGCACGCTTCCTGGGGATCGCAGCAAGATGTGATGTTGGTGTTTCTCAATCAGGATGCTTATGATCGTTACCGTTTGAGTAAGGAAGATTTCGAATTACTCAAGGAATTTGAAAAGGAACAGAAGAAGGCAAAGGAGAAAGACGATGAGAAGACGAAAGACGCAAAGAAGTCTAAGGCGGAAAAAGCAGATAAAGGAAATGCTGACAAAGACAAGATCGACAAGGATAAGGCAGACCAAAAAGAGATACTTGTCGAGCTGAACGGCATTGAAGACCGTATCGTACGTCTGACTCCCAATTCATCCGACTTGGGTAGTGCCATACTTTCAAAAGACGGGGAAGATCTTTACTATTTCTCTGCGTTCGAAGGTGGATATGACCTTTGGAAAATGAATCTCCGTGAAAAAGATACGAAGCGTCTGCACAAACTCAATACCGGTTGGGCATCGTTGATGCTGGACAAAAAAGGAGATATTTTTTGTTGGGAAGCCGGATTATGCAAAAAGATGGATGCCAAGTCGGATGCGTTGAAGTCCATCAGCTATCAGGCTGAAATGAAAATGGACTTGGCTGCCGAACGTGAAACAATGTTTGACCATGTGTACAAACAACATCAAAAACGCTTCTACAATGTCAATATGCACGGGGTTGACTGGGATGCTATGACTAATGCTTATCGTAAGTTCCTGCCTCATATTGATAACAATTATGACTTTGCAGAATTATTGAGTGAGTGGTTGGGTGAGCTGAATGTTTCACATACCGGAGGACGTTATTCTCCCAAAGGAAAAGGAGATGTCACTTCTAATCTCGGACTCTTGTTCGACTGGAATTATCAGGGAAAAGGAATGCAGATTGCTGAAATAATAGAAAAGGTCCGTTCGATCATTCACGTACCAAAGTAAAGGCTGGTTGCATCATTGAAAAGATTAATGGAGAAGAGATAACTCTCGATAATGACATAACTTGCTTGCTGAATAATAAAGCAGGGAAGAAAACATTGATTTCAATCTACAATCCACAAAGTAAAGAGCGTTGGGAAGAAGTGGTGATGCCGGTCACCAACGGGCAACTGAATGGATTGTTATACAAACGTTGGGTAAAACAACGTGCGGCAGATGTTGAAAAATGGTCGAAAGGACGTTTGGGATATGTTCATATTCAGTCGATGGGAGATGACAGCTTCCGTACTGTATACTCGGACATTCTTGGAAAATATAACAACTGCGAAGGCATTGTGATCGATACCCGTTTTAACGGAGGCGGTCGTCTGCATGAAGATATTGAAATACTGTTCAGCGGTCAGAAATACTTCACACAAGTAGTGCGTGGACGTGAAGCCTGTGATATGCCGAGTCGTCGTTGGAACAAACCTTCCATTATGCTGCAATGTGAAGCTAACTACTCGAATGCACACGGAACTCCGTGGGTATATAAACATCAAAAGATTGGCAAACTTGTCGGTATGCCTGTTCCGGGTACTATGACAAGTGTGTCTTGGGAAACTTTACAAGATCCTTCACTGGTTTTGGTATTCCTATCATCGGTTATCGTTTGCCTGACGGCAGTTATTTGGAAAATACCCAATTGGAACCGGATGTAAAGGTTGCCAATAATCCGAAACAGTAGTCAAAGGAGAGGATACCCAACTAAAGATGGCTGTGGATGAACTTCTGAAAGAGATAGATAGTCAGAAGAAGTAAATACGAGTATAATTATATCTAAAATAAAGAGTCGCTTCTTTGAAAGAATCAATTGATTCTTAACAAAGAAGCGACTTTCTTTATAGTGATTTTCTTATATTGACCTTTTTATATGACTTCTTTTATAAGGCGTTTATTTTAAATAGATATAGGGCTTACTTCCAGACCGGCAGTAATCTATGGAGGTTTTTTCTAGTCATTATCTTCTGATTCAGGAAGCTGACGATATACCCCGTTATACAAGCGGCAATGAGTGATCCTTCGCGTACTCCCTGAATACCTTGAGTCAGCAGGAGCGAGAGAACCACGGCTAATGTAACCAAAGTAATATCAAAATAAACTTTGAACTTTCCAAATTCTTTGTTATAATGGCGGGATGCATATTTCACAAATGCTTCTGCACTCATCATGGCTACTTTTGGTTTCAGTTCAAGCACTACTCCGATAGACTGCACCATGCATCCTGTAAGTAATAAAGCAATCGACATACCATAATTAGCGGGATGCAGTTCGCTTGTCAGCATCATATTGAAATCAATGAATGCCGAAAAGATAAAAGAGAACGGTAGTTGAAGAAGAATTTCAATAATATCCTGTCGGGTTCTATTCTTTCGGATTAACCAGAACTGTCCCAGGATAAGTACCATGTTGATGATAAATGTGCAAGTACCCAACGATAAAGGACTATTCAGGCTTAATACATAATTGATGCTCGATATGGGAGTAGTTCCCAATGCCGAGCGTATAATCAACACGATACCTGCCGCTAAAAAATAGAGTCCGATAACAAACACTAAATACCTCTTAAAAATCTCTTTCATTTCCATGTCTTTTTAACCTCTTTCTATTGATTCCCTTCTCATGTATTGAAAAGGATATGCAAAGGTCCTGTTTTTTACTCTGAAATAGATTATCTAATTCTATACAGTTTTTGTCATATCCGAAACAAATCGTATTTTTACGTCATAAAATAAAGGTGTAAATGGTAAAATCTCGTATATTTGATAATACGCAACTATTGAAGGAGCATCCTGAACGTCCTCATTATAAAGAGGAGGTAGTCTGTTTCGGAGTGAATATAAAGATAGAAGTTATCCGGCAAATGAATGTTATTTCAATCGGGAGCTTTATATGATATTCGTTCTTGAAGGTCGTTCGGAAATTCTACTGAATGGAGAGTTTATTGCGATAGAACCGAATATGTTACTTATTCACGGAGCAAATTATCTCACGGAACATCTTTATTCAAGTCGGGATATTAAATTTATCACTCTTGCCCTTTCCGAATCTATGCGGACAGACGATTCATATCTGACACAAATCACGGCAATCCTGTTGGCAACCATGAGGCGGAATAAGCAATATACGATTCAGTTGACGGAGCACGAAGCTCAAATCATCCATAAGGAGCTGGAAGTATTGATGCATCTGATGAATATTGAACATCATTTCCTTTTCCGGCGTATACAGGCAGCGTGCAATTCTCTGTTTTTGGATATAGCAGATTTTCTTTCCCGAAAGACCGTTATCAAAAAAGAGATCAGTCGTAAAGACCACGTTCTGCAAGAATTTCATGCACTCGTTACCCGTAATTTCAGGGAAGAACATTTCGTGAGCTTTTATGCGGATAAACTGGCTATTAGTGAACAGTACCTGGCACGCATTGTACGTCTTGGAACAGGTAAGACTATCAATAGCCTTATTAATGAATTGTTAGTAATGGAAGCGCGTACTTTATTGAGTTCTACCAAATTTACGGTTGGCGAGATTGCTGCTAAACTGGGGTTTAGTGATGCAGCCGGTTTTTGTAAGTTCTTTAAAAGAAATGCAGGACAGACTCCGTTGAATTATCGGAAAGGATTATTGATTTGAACGGAAAGGATTACTGAACTGAATAGGGAATATAATGAATTTAAATAACAAAATGATTGATTTGAATGAAAATGGAAGTAGGTTGATGCAGCTGTCCTTAAAGACCGTATACATCAACCTACCTGAATATATAGTGAATGGGTTTGATTTTAACCGATCAGTGTTGTGATATCTTCTACAATCTGTTCATCCGTCAGATGATTGGCACGGAGAAATTCCTGTATATCATATCGGTCAACAAATTCTTTTTTAGCTCCAAAGTTCAGAACTTTCATGTTTGTAGCACCATAATAACGGGCAATCTTTTCACCGAAACCGCCATCCAATACACCGTCTTCCAACGTAATCACTAATTCGTGATCTGCTTTCAGTTCATCCATCAGTTCGTTGTCTACACCGGTGATGTAACGCGGATTGATGAGTGTTGCGTCAATATTGGCTTTTTCTTTCAGAAGTGATGCAACCGACTGTCCCAATCCATAGAACGAACCTAAAGCAAGAATGGCTACTTTCGCTCCACGATGCGTCACTTTATAGCGATTGAGAACACTATAATCAGTCTCCACCGGTTCCCCACAAGTAATTACATCTGTTGCCGGCACACGGATTGCAACCGGGTGTTCATTTTGGCGGATACTCCATTCTAGCATAGCAAGATATTCCTCTTTGCAAGTCGGTGCCAGATAAACCATATTAGGAATATTGCTGATGAGCGGAATATCGAAGAAGCAGAGGTGAGTTACATCATTCACTCCGGACAGTGTTCCCCAGAATACCAACAAAACAGCCGGGTTATTATTGATACAGAGGTCTTGCGAAAGTTGATCGTATGAACGTTGGATAAATGTACTATACACTCCGTAAACAGGTTTTCCGCCATTGGCTGCGATACCCGAAGCAAGAGCTACTGCGTGTTCTTCTGCAATGCCGACATCTACAAACTGTTTGCCAGCTTCCTTGCGGCGGTCCGGAGTGAATCCGAGAACGGCAGGAGTACCCGAAGTGATTGTCACCACACGAGAATCTTCTTTCATCTTTTTCAGCAGATATTGAGCGGTTACTTCGCTGTAATCTTCTTCCTCATAACTGACTTTTTGCTTCTCCGGTTTCCGGATTGAATGGAGTGCGCCAGTGATAAGTCTCTTTATCCTGTTCGGCACGTTCATAACCTTTACCTTTCAAAGTGTTGATGTGTACTACTATCGGATGCTGAATATCTTTCACTTTGGAGAATGCTTCAATCAACGCCTGTACATCGTTACCGTCATTTACATATATAGTCCAGTCCCATCGCCTTGAAGAAGTTACATTCGCACTGACCGTTACTGTCACGCAATTCTTTCAGATTCCTGTATAGACCTCCATGATTTTCAGCGATAGACATTTGGTTATCATTGACGATAATAATCATGTTGGTGCCAAGCTCTGCTGCATAATCCAGTCCTTCGAAAGCTTCCCCACCGCTTAAAGAGCCGTCGCCTATGACAGCTATGATATTTTCATTGCCGCCTGTGAGGTCGCGTCCTTTAGCCAATCCGGTGGCCAGACTGACAGAAGTAGAAGTATGACCGATTACAAAGAAGTCGTGTTCGCTTTCTTGTGGTTCGGTATAACCGGACACGAGATCGTATTCTTCCGGATGAAGAAAAGCGTTTTTACGGCCAGTCAGCATCTTGTGTACATAACTTTGGTGCGATACATCGAATACGATTTTATCTTTTGGAGAATTGAACACATAGTGCAAGGCAATAGTTGCTTCCACCATTCCGAAGTTGGGTCCGAAATGCCCGCCATGTTCGCTTAACTTTTGTAGGAGTGACACACGGATTTCATCACTTAACTCGTTTAGCTCTTTTACCGACAGCTTCTTTACATCTGCCGGAGAATAAATATTTTCTAAGTACATATCAAACAGTTTTTCTAAATAATGTTTTTACTTATTTCTTTATGACACTGCAAAGATACAGCAGGATTTGAAATCTGTTTGTATATGAATTACGGATTGTTTTACCTATATTACAGTTCCCTTATTTGAGGGACTATATTTTTATGCTAAAGCCTGATTTCTGTATTCATTAGGCGTGCATCCTACGCGTCTTTTGAATAATCTGCAGAGATGTTGCGGGTATTGGAATCTAACGAATAAGCTATCTGGCTGACGGTTTCTTCCGTATCGACAATACGTTCTTTGGCTAGTTCGATTACTTTGGTCTGAATATGTTCCTGTGGAGTTTTTCCTGTTTCTTTTTTTTACCATATCACCAAAGTAGTTGGGGAGAGATAGACTTTATCAGCAAAGTACTTCACGGAAGGTAAACCGTTCTGTATGGGAAGTTGATCTTGGAAATATTCGTCCAGAAGTTGTTCAAACTTTGTAAGAGCATCTTTATTGGCACTGTTCCGGGTGATAAACTGCCGTTCATAAAAACGCATACAGTAGTTCAGTAACAGTTCGATATTCATGGCGATTAATGCTTTGCTATGTTTATCGATACCATGCTCAAGTTCGATACTGATTTTCTTCAGGCAATCCATCACTATTTCTTTTTCCTGATCTGAAAGATGTAAAGCCTCGTTTACTGCATAAGAGAAGAAAGTATATTTCTTAATATCTTTTCCAAGTGAGGTGCCGCGAATCAGGTCCGGATGGGAAACGATTCCATAAACAGCCGGATTGATTACATCTTCAATGGTACTTACACCAGCTGTCTGACCTGGGGCAAAACAGACAATGGTTCCTTCTTGGTAATCATAATACTGACGACCGTATTTAATGTCACAGCTCTTGCTCTCTTTTAGGAAAAGAGCATAAAGACCATAGTTCATCTGGATATGGTTGACTGTTTTCGTTGCTTTGGTCAAGTCGATGACACTAATCAAAGGATGCAATGTTTCCAGCCCGTACAGTTCGTTATACTGATTTACATTCTCTAGTTTTATAACTTTATCCATGGCTTTTGGTATTTGGGATCGGTAACAAAGATACAGATAAATGCTCTGTTTTCATAGTGGGGAAATGAGTAATCAGTAATTGGGGTTATGAATTCTGTAATTTGTATACTGAAAGGAATCTTACCAATTTTGTAATCTGTAATTGGGGTTATCATACCCGTAATCCGTCTACAACGGTTTCTTTATATTCTTCCGACCTTTGCCATGTTAAATAAAACTTAATGAATCAGAGGAAATTAATAAAATAGAGAATATGGATAGAAAGCATTTTTTGAAAAGCGTGTTACTAACAACCGGAGGCGTACTATTAGGTGGTTACGACTATTTATCGGTATTTGAATAGTAAAGAAACGACAGACACTTCACTTCCTTCGCTAATCGATAAAATACATCAGGGAAATATGAAAAAGATACTTGTAATAATGAGTGCAGGCACAAAAACGCGGCAATACAGACCGACTGACCGATGCATACATTAAAGGATTGGTAGAGCGCGGACATTCTGTGACGAAGGTTTATCTGGGTAATATGCGGATAGAAGGGTGCCGGGGATGTGGAGTGTGCCAGCGTCTTGCACATCAGTGTGCTGTTCGCGACGGCATGCAGGATATATATCCTTTGTTTGCGGCATGTGATACAGTGGTTATGGCTTCTCCTCTTTACTTTTGGACAATTACAGCAAAGCTGAAATCGTTCATTGATAGACTTTATGCCATTTCTGTCGATGATAAATATCCTCAAAAGATTCGGTATTGCTGATGACAGCCGGTGATGATAATGATACGACCTTCGAACAGCCCATACGATATTTTCGTCTTCTCAATCAGGCGTTAGGTTGGAATGAAGTGGGATTATATTGTGCCGGTGGTTGTACCGGATGCGAGAAACTGGCACGGCAGATTGATAAAGTACATCTTGAAAACGCCTATAAAATGGGATTGGAATTATAAATAGCATATAGTAACTATGGAACAAAAAAATAAATTAAAACTCAATTCGGGCGGTTTGCTCGTCTTTATCCTTACGGTCGGTGTATTTGGAATTATAAACACCGAAATGGGAGTAGTGGGGATCCTGCCCTTGATAGCCACAACTTTTAATGTTTCCGTACCTCAAGCCGGCTGGACGGTAAGTGTTTTTGCATTGGTGGTGGCTGCGTCAGCCCCTGTGACGCCTTTATTATTTTCGGGGATTAACCGGAAGAAAGTAATGTTGCTGGCATTGGGATTGTTTACAATAAGTAATGTAATATCCATGTTCACCTCTAATTTCACAGTATTGTTGATTGCTCGGATACTTCCCGCTTTCCTGCATCCGGTATATGTCTCTATGGCTTTTACAGTAGCCGCGGCGTCTGTCAGCAAGGAACAGGCTCCCAAGGCTGTTTCTAAAGTCTTTGTCGGTGTGTCCGCCGGCATGGTGCTGGGCGTTCCGGTGACCAGTTTTATTGCCAGCGAAGTTTCGTTTTCCATGGCGATGTTGTTTTTCACTGTTGTAAACGCATTAGTCTTTGTTGCTACGATTCTGTTTATCCCTTCCATGCCTGTAAAAGAAAAAGTATCTTATGGTGCACAGCTTAGCGTATTGAAGAAAACAACGATGTGGTATTCAATTATTGCTGTTACCTTGATTAATGGAGCTATGTTCGGATTCTTTAGCTATATGTCGGATTACCTGAAAAAAAGTAACGGAGGTCCCATATAATGTGATAAGTGCAGTGTTGCTCGTATATGGTTTGGCAAATATTGTGGGTAATGTGATGGCGGGAAAACTACTATCAATAAACGCCAAACGTTCAATTATCCTCATGCCTTTTGTATTATTGGTTTCATATATCTGTCTGTTCATCGTTGGAGAATGGATTGGAGCTATGGTAATTGTCATCCTTATTTTAGGCGTATTGGCGGGTATAGCAAGTAATAATATGCAATATATGATAACAGATGCCGCTCCCGGAGCTCCAGACTTTGCCAATGGAATGTTTCTGACTTCAGCCAATTTAGGAACAACGATTGGTACAGCTATATGCGGAGCTTTTATTACAGAGATGGGCACACGATATTCTGTTTTCGGCTCGTTGCTTTTCCTGATTGCGAGTATTGTATTCGTTTATCTGCGGGTTCGCGTAGCACATATCCGGAAGCAGGCTAATATCAATATTGTAACAGAATAATAAAAAATATAATCCGTAATTGGGGTTATTATGTCAGTAATTCATCTACAAACGGTCTCTTTCTTTCATCGTATTTTTGCAATGTAGAAAGTAGACAATCAATTCTTTAATAATTAAAAATAAGAGATATGAAACGAATTTTATTATTAACAACTGTATTTATGATGATGCTTGGAACTAGTTTTTCTTCTGCACAGACAGATGCGGATAACTTTTATAAAAGTGATTTGGTAAGTGTGGAGAAAGTTTCTTTTTCCAACCAGTATAAAATGAAGGTAGCCGGAAATTTGTTTCTGCCTAAGAATATGAAAGAAGGGGACAAATATCCTGCAATCATTGTCGGACATCCAATGGGAGCTGTCAAGGAACAGAGCGCGAACCTTTACGCAACGAAAATGGCCGAACGGGGTTTTGTAACACTCTCCATAGACCTGTCTTTTTGGGGTGGGAGTGAAGGCGAGCCGCGTAATGCTGTTCTGCCGGAAGTTTATGCGGAAGACTTTAGTGCCGCAGTTGATTTTTTAGGTACCCGTCCGTTTGTTGACCGGAATCTGATTGGAGTAATCGGTATTTGCGGTAGTGGAAGTTTTGCTATCAGTGCAGCGAAAATAGACCCTCGCCTTAAAGCCATTGCGACAATCAGTATGTACAATATGGGTACCGCTAGCCGTAACGGGTTAAAACACTCATTGACATTGGAACAGAGAAAGCAAATAATGGCTGAAGCGGCAGAACAGCGTTATGCTGAATTTTTAGGTGGAGAAACTAAATATACCGGTGGCACTGTACATCAACTGACAGAAAAGTCCAGTCCGATTGAACGGGAGTTCTATGAGTTCTACCGTACACAAAGAGGAGAATTTACCCCCGACGGAGCAACTCCTATGACCACCACTCATCCTACACTTTCAAGCAATGTGAAATTTATGAATTTCTATCCTTTCGAAGATATTGAGACTATTTCACCCCGCCCTATGCTTTTCATCACCGGAGAAAATGCCCACTCACGCGAATTTAGTGAAGATGCCTACCGACTGGCTGCTGAGCCCAAAGAACTGTATATTGTACCCGGTGCAGGTCATGTAGACCTTTACGATCGTGTAAGCCTTATTCCATTTAATAAACTGGAATCCTTCTTTTAAGGAATATCTAAAGAAATAAGTTTTAATACTATAAATATGAGATACTATATAATAGCAATTCTTACTATGCTGACATTATCGGTCGGTTCCGCATCATGTAGCGAAGATGAACCTATACAGGGAACAGGTCAACAAGTGACTCCGGGTAATGGTTCTGGTTCCGGTGATAATGGCAGTAACAATAATGGCAATAATCCCGATGATAATGACGACAATAACGATGATACCCCAGTGAGCAATAATCTTAAAATAACAATCGGACCTGTTTCGTTCAATGCCACATTGGACAATAATGAGACAGCGAAAGCATTTAAGAGACTACTCCCTATGACAGTGGATATGTCTGAACTGCATGGTAATGAAAAATATTATTATCTGTCGAAGGGTTTGCCGACAGCGTCGTCCAATCCCGGGACTATTCGGACAGGTGACTTGATGCTTTACGGTTCCACTTGTGTGGTACTATTTTATGAAACCTTTTCCACTTCATATAATTATACCCGTTTAGGACGTATAACAAATCCTTCAGGACTGGCCTCCGCCCTTGGTTCAGGAGGCGTAAATGTAACTTTTGAAATAACAGATTAAAGAATAAACTAATGGAACAAATAAGAAATAAAGAATATGGAGGCGAACGTCCTCTGTTCGCGACCCACGACCTTCAACTGGAAGATGTAACAATTCACGCCGGTGAATCTGCATTGAAAGAATGTAGTAATATTATAGCAATCAACTGTCGCTTTGAAGGAAAATATCCTTTTGGCATACCAACGGATTCATTGTGAAAAACTGTCTCTTTACAGAGGGAGCCCGTGCTGCTCTATGGTACTCTCAAAGTCTGCAAATGGCAGATACCTTGGTAGAAGCACCGAAGATGTTCCGTGAAATGGACGGAATAAAACTCGAAAACGTGCAGTTGCCTAATGCTTTGGAAACGTTTTGGTATTGCCGTAATATAGAACTGAAGAACGTACAGATTGATAAAGCGGATTACCTTTTTATACACAGTGAGAATATTAAGATACAAAACTATGCCCAAAACGGGAACTATTCGTTCCAATATTGCAAGAATGTAGAAACCGTAATGCAGTTATCAACTCCAAAGATGCTTTCTGGAATACGGAGAATGTGACAGTCTACGATTCTGTGCTGGATGGAGAATATCTGGGATGGCATTCTAAAAACTTACGTTTAGTGAACTGCAAAATTTCGGGTACACAACCGCTTTGCTACGCACACGACCTGATAATGGAAAATTGCACGATGGCGGATGATGCAGACCTTGCTTTCGAACACAGTAGTGTGAAGGCAACGATTAAAAAGTCCGTTCATAGCGTAAAAAATCCTCGTACGGGAAGTATTGTTGCCGAAAGTTTCGGACAATCATTCTGGACGAAAACCTTAAAGCGCCAGGAAATTGCGAATTGAAACTTTGGGACGATCTAACCTGTTTTAATTGAAATATGAAGTATAATTTCGATGAAATTATTCCACGCAGAGGAACGAATTCTTATAAATGGGATTCGGCTGAAGATGCGGATGTATTGCCGATGTGGGTAGCTGATATGGATTTCCGTACGGCTCCCCTGTCGTGGAGGCATTGAAGAAACGGGTGGAACATGGGATTTTCGGTTATGTACGTGTACCTGATGTATACTACGAAGCGATAACCAATTGGTTTGCACGACGACATGCCTGGCGGATAGAAAAAGAATGGATTATTTATACTACCGGAGTTGTGCCGGCAATATCTGCTGCAATTAAAGCACTGACAGTACCCGGCGATAAAGTGATGGTACAGACGCCTGTATATAACTGCTTTTTTCTCCTCTATCCGTAATAACGGGTGCGAGATGATTGCCAATCCTTTAGTATATAGAAACAGAGGGTATCAGATTGACTTTGATGATTTGGAGAAGAAAACTTCCGATCCGAAGGTAAAACTCATGTTGTTATGTAATCCGCATAATCCTGTCGGAAGAGTATGGAGTAAGCAGGAATTAAGGCAGATAGGTGAGATTTGTATTCGGAATAATGTGTTTGTGATTGCTGATGAAATTCATTGTGAATTGGTTTTTCTGGGGCATGAATATACTCCTTTCGCTTCTATATCAGAAGAGTTTCTTATGAATTCGGTAACCTTTGTTTCGCCTAGCAAGGCTTTTAATCTGGCAGGGCTTCAGATAGCCAATATTATTTCTGCAGATGCAAATGTACGGGTGAGAATAGATAAAGCGATTAATATAAATGAAGTTTGTGATGTGAATCCTTTCGGAGTGGAGGCGTTGATGGCTGCTTACAATGAGGGCGAAGAATGGCTGGAAGAACTTAAAATCTATTTGTTTGCGAATTACATCTATTTAAAAGGTTATTTTGATGAATATCTTCCGGAATTTCCCGTAATGATGTTGGAAGGTACATATCTGGTTTGGGTGGATTGCTCGGTCTTGAATCAAACGTCAGCAGAAATAGTAAAAGACTTGTTGAAGAAAGAAAAACTTTGGGTGAACGAAGGCAGTCTGTATGGAGAGACTGGTGAAGGGTTTATCCGTATCAATATTGCGTGTCCGCGACAGCGGTTGATAGAAGGATTAAACAGATTGAAGCGGGTACTGAAATCATAAATACGAATGAAAAGAAGTAGTTAGAAAAAAGAACGCTCAAACGGTAAATATAACATACTCCGTTTGAGCGTTTCTCTTATTAAGAAATCTTTTTGGAATGATGGGGAGAAAACGATAAGTTATATCCTCTATTATTCCATTTTCTATGTGGTACAACCGTTGATTGGTCGTTTCAGATTTTAATCCTCCCAGAGACTCGATGTAAGGTCCCAACTTTATATATTGGAAATGAGATACATCAAAGTGCTCCGGCAGCTTGCTCTTCCCGGAGTACCATCCGACTTTACCGGAGTGATGGTCTGCTTGTGTAAAAAGCAGCTAATTGTTCCACTTCTGCGTGGGTGAAGCATCACCGCCCATGAAACAGACACAGGTGATCGCTTTTCCATATTTACCGAGCAGGGTAGAAAGACTTTCTTCCGTCAACGGTTCTCCTACGTCCTCCATTAGATATGCACTGTGGCACCCTTTACAATGGTTGGGGCAGTTGGAGAGGTTGATGGCTAATGTCACCTCATCCGGTATCTCCTGAAAAACAATATCATAATCAGCGTACCGGAGCATAATATCTTAAATCGGCCTCCTTTTGCCGTGCTTGGGAGAAATTACTGATCCGCTTCATATACCCGATAACACGTGTCAGATAATCCACATTCTGACTATGACATTCAGGACATTCATGCAAATACCGTTTGTCGATATGATGGCATTTGTTACATACTGTATTCGGAATATTGAATGTGAAGTAGTTGCAACCTTCGGTAGCGGCAACACGAAGCAACTGCCGGTATTGCTCTTTGCTAAGATGCTCTTCCAGATTCATGTGCAAAGCCGAACCACCCGTCAGATGCTCGATATAACGATGCCCGTGCAGGCGGAATTTATCGACAACATTCAACGATTTGTCTTCTACAATATAGAAATAACTGTTGTAACATTCGCGGTAAGTCTGGAATCCGGCTTCCTTTGTCCCATTTCGCGTGTTTCACACCCACATTTTCGGCAGGAATCATTTCGCAGTTGAAAATACTTCTTTGGTACGATATTTCTTATTGTATTTTCAATCATGCCGAGAATCTCCTGCACAAAAGCCTCGTATTTCGGTTGTCGTTGATGTCGATTCCCATAAATTGCGCTGCTTCCACCAAACCATTAACACCGATAGTTAGATACTGACGGTTCATATTGATGTAACCAGCATCAAACAAAGGCAGCATACCTTTCGACTGCAACAATTTCAGATTCTCATTATAAGCCAACTGGACTTTGTGTACCAAATCAACCACTTCTTCCAAAAAAAACGGATAAAGTATACCGGATTTCACCGCATGCTGGATGCAACGGTTCAGATTGATGGTCAACACGCTCTTCGAACCGGTAGAGACTCCTCCGGCTCCCAGTGTATAACTAAAGCCATTGTCCTGTATCTCATTGCGAAGACGGCAGCAACTACTTAAAGAATCTGCATTATCACTCATATAAGTAAAGAAAGAATGACCTTCGGAATACATTTCAGCCGTAAAGTCACCATATTCCTTATCTAATACATCACCATCTTTAGTCAAAAGCGCCATTGTTTCTACAGGAAATGTTAAAACAGTACGTGTACGCTCTTTATTAAACCATTTCATGAAACGCTTCTGCAACCAACTTAGCGAATCCCCAGTCGGGTTTGCTTCCGTCGGGGAAAAAAAGTGCTCGAAAAGGCTATTCGAAATAATACTTGTCATAGTAAGCTACATTCCAAAAGACGGCTTGAAAATTACGCGCCCCTGTAGGCTGGTTAATAGAATATACTATTTGCTCGAAACAGTCTGTAATGATTTTATCTATTGTTCTTTGTTTCAGAGATAAATCAACAATCTTATCCAGATACTTATAATATTCCTGCCCATATTCCAAACCAATGAAATAATTCATATACATCAAAAACTCTGGAGTAGCACAGGCACCACTTAACATACTGGATACAATAAAAACCATATTGACAAATCCACCACAAAAAGATTTCAAGTTAGTAGGAGCCGTAGAGTTCCCTCCCACTGCTATCGTACCATTATTCAACCAAGGATACATAGTAATGCTGGCACAATAATTAGCCAGATTAGTTTCATCATTTTTATAAATAAAATGATGATTCAGAAGTTCCAAATAACGATCGGACAATTCCTTTCCATACATGTCTTTCAAACGGTCAGTCAACAGACGACGGTTGAGACGAATAAAATTTGATTTGGGTAACTCTCCTATCAGCGTAGCAATATTCTTATTCTCCACATTGGCATTCGCATCATATTTACTACCGCTGGCAGGGTTGGAAGCATCGCAATAATCCATGAAAATTTAAGTTTGTCTCTGACTTCACGGTCTTCCAAATGTTTCTGACGATACAGCATATACGCCTTGGCAACACTGTAATAATGTTCAGCCATCAGGGCCACCTCCACCTGATTCTGGATTTCCTCTACGTTTGTTCCGTCACTGATACTGACACGGCTTAACACATTGGTTATCACATCCTGGGTAGCAAAACTACCTACTGACTAAAAATGCCTTGGATATGGCATTTTTGATTTTGTCGAGGGAAAAAGCTTCTTTTTTTCCCGTCTCTTTTGATAATGAATATCTCCGAACTAATCATACCTATATTTTAAGAATTAACAAAATAGATTTAGCGCCTACATAGTTATTCATGCACGACAATTTCTGGAGACTTGTAATAAAATGGACCTGTACGATTCGTTCTATCGCCTTTCACCCGAAAGCCTGGAATAACGGAAATTTTATCGGCAGGTCTTCTGACTTGTTTCTGTTGAGGCGCCTTCCCGATCCGTTTCATGAATCAGTGGCAAATGATGCCATAACATTTCTCTTTTTTATGAGAGAGATAAAACTTACAGCTACGGGGATAGTTCCTGATTTGCACAGGATTCCCTTTTAATTCCGTCTGGTGATAATGCCATTCCGGAAACCGATGTTGGCGGCAAAGTTAGAAATTAAATCAAGATTCCAATTGAAAAGGAAGAAAAATATTCGCTCTTTATCAGAACGATATATGGCATTAACAACCTGATAACTTTCCGTTTATGTTCTATTCTTCGCATTTTAGTAGAGTCCGGTTTATGTATTTCCTGCCTGATGGATGAATGAAAGTGTAGAATAATGAAACAAGATGCATAATGGTTAGCGATGTTGGGATCCCTTTCTCTTCAGGGAATGAGGCGTTTGCATTGATGTTTCCATATTTTAGATTTTTCGAAAGCATAATAGATGTTAATAGGGCTCATGGCTTGCGAACTAATTTTGATATGATATGTTGTTTAAAGTGAATAACGAATTAAAAAATGAACTAGAAAGTTAGACATGAACAAACAATACATTTCTAATGATTTAGCAGATAAAACATTACATTTAAAACTTATGAATATGAGAAAATCTATTATTTTATTAGCTTTTATATTGGGTGGCTTTACAGTAGCAAATGCCCAATCAGTTGTAGAAGGTACCAAACTTACAGATAATTGGTCTGTCGGAGTAAAATGCCGGTGGAGTTACTCCCCTTACTCACAGTGCTTTCTTTAAAGGTATGCGTCCCCACTTTTGGAGTGGGAGTCTCAAAAGCAATTAACTCCTATCTTCGGTTTGGGATTCCAAGGAATGGGATATATCAATACCACATCCAGTAAAACGGCTTTCGATGCTTCGGATGTCAGCGTATTGGGTAAAGTCAATTTGATGAATCTATTTGCAAGTTACACGGGCGAACCTCGTTTGTTTGAAGTGGAAGCTGTGGCCGGAATGGGTTGGTTACATTATTATGTGAATGGCGATGGCGATCAGAACTCCTGGTCTACGCGTTTGGGATTGAATTTCAATTTCAACTTGGGTGAAAGTAAAGCATGGACATTAGGAATCAAACCTGCCATTGTGTATGATATGCAAAGGTACTTACCCTGAAACAAAGAGCCGTTTCAATGCTAATAACGCAGGTTTTGAGTTGACAGCCGGATTGACATACCACTTTAAGACAAGTAACGGAACACATCATTTTGCCAAAAGTGAGAGTATATAATCAAGCCGAAATTGACGGACTGAACTCTTCAATCAATGCACTTCGTGCAGATGTAAACAACAAAGATGGTGAGATCAGCAATGCAAATCAACGTATCAACGGATTGCAGGAAGAACTTGAAGCATGCCGCACAAAAGTGGTTCCGGTGGAGACTGTAGTGAAAACCGCCCGTGTACCCGAATCTATCATTACTTTCAGACAAGGTAAATCGTCAGTTGACGCTTCACAACTTCCTAATGTGGAACGTAGCTTCTTACCTGAAGAAATATGCTGATTCTAAAGTGGTTATTAAGGGATACGCTTCTCCGGAAGGTAGTGTTGAAGTGAATGCCAGAATTGCCGCAGCACGCAGAAGCTGTAAAAACGATCTTGGTCAACAAGTATAAAATCAGTGCATCTCGTATCACTGCTGAAGGTCAGGGTGTAGGCGATATGTTTACTGAACCGGATTGGAACCGTGTAAGTATATGTACTATTGAAGATTAAACTGATATATTACAGAAATAGAATAATGAAGGCTGCCCCAAAAGGCAGCCTTTGTTGCATATCTTGGGTTGTATTTTTGAATACTCTGAAAGTTTAGTAAACAGATTTCTTTGTAC
>VOFH01000164.1_pt1 | contig 28000 bp, 33 predicted proteins | sample 5384091 | NCBI WGS metagenome assembly VOFH01 (sample SAMN12384727, study PRJNA508395) | human gut metagenome | isolation source: healthy gut G | host: Homo sapiens
TCAGTCCGTCGTCGGCATAGTCAAAGCTCAATACGGCTTTATTCCCTTCCACCTTCATTGTCTTGAACAACGGGCCGGAATAAGTCACGTCCTTACCATATTGCTTTTGCCGTGCCTTGGCAGCCAGACGTTCACCCGTCACTGTTTTATTGCGGGGATGGATATCGGCAGTCGCCCGCATCAGTGATAACTGCCATACCCACATTCTTGAGTCCGCTTTGCCAGGTCCGGGTTGAGCTTCGCGGATAGTGGCCGGCTGTCCGTAGTGCGGAGCTATCTGCACAAAGTAGAATGGCATATCCGGCTGCTTCCATTCCTTACGCCAACTATTTATCATATTGGTGAATACCTGCTGGTATTTATCGGCACGGATAAATTTGACTCTCCCTGATACCAGATATTTCCTTTATCGTATATCCCAGAATGGGATGTATCATACCATTCCACAATGTTGCGGGTACTTTACAATAGTTTTCTGTTGCTTCACGCCTTCCAATGCAAAGTCTTTCAGCACATCGGCATAAAGCGGATTTTCTTCATTACATCCAGCTTTGTCCATGACTGCATGTGTTCCGCCCCAGGTAGACTGAATCAACCCTACGGGCATCTTCAGCTCTTTTTTATATAACTTACGTCCGAAGACAAAGCCCACAGCCGAAAAAAGTCGTACAGGTTCTTCGGATTGCAAACCAACCATTCCCCTCACAGTCGTCCAACTCACCCCTCGTGCGCCAACTGGTGTTTCACATGGAACAGGCGGATTTCGGATAATCGGCATCCTTCAGTTCTTCCGCTTCATTCAGCATTCCGGTATTCCACTTCACATCCGGATGACGCGATATTTGGGAACTCCATATTACTCTGTCCCGTACAAAGCCAAACTTCACCTATTAATACATTATTAATGGTAATCTCATTTTCACCGCTCACCGTAACGGACTGGTTGGTTATTGCCTTCGGTGTCTTCAGTTTCACGGTCCATTTACCATTGGCCGCAGCCTTGGCAGTCACAGCTTTATCCAGCCATGATGCTTTAACCGTTACTTTTTCTCCGGGCGCAGCTTTCCCCCACACATTCACCTGTGTGTTTTGCTGCAATACCATGTTGTCTGAAAAAATAGCAGGAAGTGTTACCTTTGCTTCTGCCGTGAGAGAAGCAATCAAAACGAATACAAGAAAAATAGAAAATCCAAGAAGCTTTTTCATGTGCCTTTAATAGTTTATAGATTCACATAGATTATTTTATAGAACATGCCAATACCTGACGGCACAAAAATAGGGGTTTCCACCGAAACCCCTTCTTTATATTTTGATAGTTTTCTTATTGCTTTTGTCGTTTCCATAAAAACAGAATTGGCATTATCTATCCCTTTATCTTCAGCCAGCCCCAAATCGTTTTCTCTAGCGAGATGCTAAGTAAAGCAGCACCCCATCAAGCAACAGGCACAGCGTAACTCTTTATTGGAAAGTTTATTAAGATTATCAACAATACCGGGTAAAGGGTAGTTCTCTTTAAAAAAGGAAAATACATCGGCTGAGTTTTCTAAGTCGGTTTTCATTTGGCAAGTGCAAGTAAAAGGTTCATCCATCGTGTTATAAGTTTTAAAGGTTGATGTCGCCCCTATACCTCTATAATAAAAAGTGGCATGGGAACTATTAACATATTATCCACTTTCGAGGCTCTGGTAAACCGGTAAGAAAATAATAAGCAATAGCTCCACGCCACAAGATGTATATAACAAAGTTATATGCAATCCGGACGTGGAGACCTTCACTTATCATTCGCTCTTATTAAAAATGTACCAGATTTCCGAAAGTACGAATAATAAAATGATCTCCAAATCATAAACATATCCCTTCACCACTGAAGAAATATGCAACAAAGATACACAAAATATCGGAATAGATATCATAGGATACGGCAATTATCATTTAGCGCATTATGATAGAGAAAACGACTCCACCAACGTTTTAGAAATAATGTTCCCGACCGGAATAACGCAATCTAAGTATTGTAGAACGGTATGTTAAAGATACAAATGACTATTTATCCCATACAAAAAACAACGCAAACAATAAATTTCTTCTATTGGAAAAATAGTTCTCTATTTCCTACATCCTACACCGGAGACTTTTTCATTTGATTATCAGACAAATAGATGCGTGGAGAATGATGTAGAATGGTGTAGGCAAATTTCATCCTACACCCCAAAAACAGGCTTTCAAAGCACTTTTCTATTACAACCAGCTAATAATCAGACTCTCAATACGTTTTTTTACATACCTTACGCACATCCCCGTAAACACCTCTCTTTTACAAGAAAACAGAGGATATCTCTGCATTATTCTTCAAAAACCTTCCTGATTCCTTTCATATCATAATATTAGGCGACGAAAAGAACTTTGAAAATCCTGTTGCGAGATCTATAGATCCCACAATGGAATACTTAGGAACAATAAGAAAAATGGAAAGAAGGTCCTATGAAAACCCAACTTAGCCTTATTGTTTTTGTTCCTTTGCCGTAACAAAACTTCGTTTCACAGTTGAGGGCTCTACGTTTTACAGTTGAGGGCTGTCGGTCCCACAACTGCGGGCTGCACAGCCTTCAATTGAAAAACGAGATTTTGCTTATAGCATAATAACATTAACATTAAGGCTTTAGGAGAAAAAGGAAGGAGCATATCAAGTTTTTCCTCTATCATTCAGCTTTCTATATAACGAGATAATGAAGTCTAACTCCTGCAAAGCGCTCTTTCTTATTTGCTTTACGGTGCAGGATTCATCTCCGTGAAACTCTGTGTTACTCCGTGGCGAATTAATTCATAACTCAATAGATATTTATTATCTTTGCTACAGAATTTCTAAACAACGAATGCTCCTTTAATGAAAAAGTTCCAAATGATATTACAAGAAAGAGTCAAACTGCTGCTGTTTGTCTTGCTTTCTATTAGTTTGAACTCTTTCTCTACCAATACCAAATTCTACAACATCAGTGACACCTATGGCATTACATCAGGAGAAGCATTTTCCATCTGTAAAGACCAGTATGGTTTTATCTGGACCTCCACCAAAACCGGCATTTTAAGAGTGACTGAAGGCGACTGCCGCAATTATGAACTTCCCTGCCGAACCACAGATTTTGTATTCGTAAAGCTGACTTATAGCAATTCACAACTGTTCTCCTACACCAATAACGGCCAAATATTCCATTATGACGAACCTACAGACCAGTTCTTCTTCCTGACAGACTTGCGGGAAGAAACCGATAATAGCCACATTACAATAGGAACCATCGTTGCCGATACAAGCAATGTACTTTGGATTGCTTCCTCGATCGGACTCTTTAAATATGAGAATAACATACTTACCAAAATCCCACAAACGGAAGAGGACATAAAGCATCTCACTTTTTATGACGACAATCACTTATTCTATATTACATCGGCAGGCATTTCACTACTGAATATTTCGACATCAGAAAGCCGGCTTCTTTACTCAAACACTACGGAAGATTTCTTTCAGGTACCCAGCCTGTACTATGATGACCAGCTAAAACGTCTATGGATTGGAACCGGATCGGCCGGGCTTTTCTACTATGACATCATCCGGAAATCTTTATCAGATATCCCTATCAGAAACTTTCCGAAGCAACCCATTCTTGCTATCAGAAAGGATGCTAAAAACACCCTTCTGATTGGTATTGACGGACAAGGTATCTGGAACATCAGCGAAAAAGGAGATACAATTCTCCATATATATAAGGAGGACCTGAACAATCCTTTTCACCCGGGGTGACGGAGTATATGATATTCTTTGCGACGGTTCAAAAAACTGGATAGCCACATTCACCGGAAAGCTGTCTTTCTTTGAAAACAACAACTCCCAGATCACACCGGTCACTTACCAGATAAACAACCCAAACTCCTTAGGAAACAATTACGTCAACCAGATCATTGAAGATCACGAAGGGCATATATGGTTTGCTACGAACAATGGTGTAAGCCGCTGGGATGCAGCATCCAACAAGTGGAAGCATTATTACCAGAATAAATCGGAACAGGCAAAGGTATTCTTATCTTTATGTGAAGATAACCAGGGACATATCTGGGCAGGAAGTTATTCTTCCGGCATCTATCTATTGGATCGTGAAACCGGAAAACGCTGAAACATTACTCCTCCAAGACCAACACTCCCGGCTTTACTGGCGATTTCATCTTTGACTTTTCGTGGATAAAGAAGGAGACGTATGGATAGGCGGCAACCAAAAGCTATCCTGTTATCTGGTAAAGAAGATCGTTTCCGTGAATATCCGGTCCAGCCCGTCAGCGCGTTTGCCGAACTTTCTCCGGGGAAACTGTTGCTTACAACCTCACGTGGTTTGTTGTTGCTGGATAAAAATCAGGGAACAGTGGAAACGTTAGTCGAAGGCAGTCTGACTCAGGACGTAGTAGTAACCGGCAATACAATATGGGTTGCCACTTGCAGAGACGGCCTGATAAGATATGACTATGACAAACAACAAACAGAGAGATTTACAACGGAATCCGGCCTGACGTCCAACTATGTGAACAGTATCTTATTTGACAGCGGTTTCTTATGGATTGGTACAGAACGAGGCTTATGCCGGCTCAATATCTTAAATAATACAATCCAACCCTACACATCGGTCTATTCCCTTTCAACCACGACTTTCTGCGTCAACTCCTGTACGCGGCTGAAGAATGGCAAGCTGATCTGGGGAACAAGCAACGGTGCAATCATGTTTGCGCCGGAACTGATTCAGGAAACTCCCTCCACGAGGAAATATCTTTTTCCAGAATATCACCGTAGCAGGCCGCTCCATACGCACAATTCGGTTTTATTAAACAATACTCCCGTCAATCAACAGAAGAATCTTTCCTTAAACTACACTCAGAACAATTTCATGTTAGAGCTGCTTCCAATAGGGAATTCTTCAGGAAACATGAAATTCTCGTGGCTATTAGAGGGATTGGACGCAAACTGGAGCCGCCCTTCGGAACTTCACTTTATTAATTATACCAATCTTCCGGGTGGAAACTTCAAATTACACATCAGGATGTACGACAGTTCTCTATCACAAATGATTGATGAACGCAGCCTGAACATACACGTCACGCCTCCTTTCTGGAAAACCTGGTGGTTTGCAGCTATCATCAGTCTATGCACCATCTGCTATATCATTTATGCTTTCAAAAGTTATTCGAACCGCTTGAAGCGGAAGAGTACCAATGACAGGCTTATTGCCGATGCTGTCCAGGCACTCATGCAAGAAAAGAATGGCACAGGCAGAACCGGGCATCCGGGAAGAGCTGCCTGTGCCCCAGAGTAAGCCAAGTGATCCGTTCGTAAGCCGGGCAATTAGCATCATCAACGAAAACATTTCCAATAGCGAATTTGGAAAGGAAGAATTTGCCGCAGCCATGAATGTGAGTTCTTCACTTCTATATAAGAAAATTAAAACATTGACGGATCAATCTCCGTCTGACTTTATCAAGACCGTACGGATGAATCATGCTCTCAAACTTCTGCAATCCGGTCAATATACTGTAACCGAAGTTAGCGAACTTTCCGGTTTTTCAAGCCTTAGCATTTTCAGCCGCGCCTTCAAAAGCTATTTCGGCAAAACACCTACCGAAATCTAAGAAAAGCCTCAAAAATAAGGCCGGAGACCATTATGCAGGCCTTTTTTATCTGAAATGCAAAATGAAATATCTAAAATGAAAAGTCCTTTCCCTATCTCCTCCCTAACTTTTGCAGGCAGAACTTTTAGATTATCAGCAGAATGAAAAACATGTCACATTATCTACAGCTTATATTAATAATGCTGTTCAGTTTCAGGGGCAACCGCCAACGGATATGCCCAGAATAAAAAAACAAACATTGCATCTAACTTTGACAAAGTGGGTTGGAAAGTAGGAATTCAGTCCTATACCTTCACCCCGGTATTCCCTTTTTGGACGCTAGTGATGCAGCGGCGGATTTAGGTCTGAAATATGTAGAGGCTACAATCTGGCAAACCATAGAGAGGGAAAAGAAGAACGATTCAATCCATGGCAAATGTCAGAAGAGACTAAACAAAAATCAAGAACAAATGTCTGGAGAAGGATATAACACTTACTTCATTCTACTGCCGTCCAAGCAAGGAAGATGCAGAGAACGGACAAACAGAGAAATTGTTCCAATTCTGCAAAGAATGGCATATATCTTTGACTACCGATCCTGTCCGTATTGCAGAAGGTCCGGGAAGTATGGACTTCTATGACGAATTATGCCAAAAGTATGGCGTTTATATGTTTCTGACCAATCACCCCAAAGCACATGGTTCGCCCTATTGGAACCCGTAGATGTATTGGCCGATTGTAAAAACAGGAGTAAATACATCGGTGCTTCTGTCGATGTAGGACACTTTATGCGCGATGGTACCAATGTATATGAGGCTGTTAGGAGCTACACCGATGCAGGTCGTATGTATCATTTTCATTTTCGTGATGTAGACCGTTGCGACAAAGAAGGAAAAGATGTAGCCTTGGGTGAAGGAGCAGCTCAAATCAAAGAACTGCTAACCTATCTTTATGAAAAAGGAGCTACTCCCGTTATCGTATTCGAATATGAAAGGGATCAGGATGAACCATTGAAATACGTAACTCCCAGTGTGGGCTATCTTCATCAACTCAGTAAAGAATTGTTCGGAAATAAGAAAGCGAAAAACTCCAATAAGAATGAAACCGTAAAATTGTGGGCACAGAATGCCCGGACAGAAGGTGGATTAAAGGTATATGACAAAGATACATTAGCAACGATACATGGCTGGAATAACACGGATCAACTTATTTCGTGGAACACCTTCTCTAAAAAAGGGAACTATATCGTACGCATGAAGTATGCTGAACCCTACCAAGGTAGCGCCCTAACTGTTACGGCAGGACAACAGCAACTTGCCACATTGATTCAGCCGACCAACAATTGGAACGAATACGGGGAGATGGATTTAGGCGTCATAAATATTCCTGTTACAGGAGAAATAGATATTCAGCCCAAGGCATCCAACTCTCTTTAGCAAAAGATGAGAAAGGCAGACTGATACACAAAGAAGCACTACCCGATGTTCAATGCCTTTCACTGATACCAACAAAGCGAAAAAGCGACTTCCACTCCAATGGACATACTGAAAAGGTTCAAGGAAAACCTCTCTTTAATGGAAAGACATTCAAAGGCTGGACTGGCAATAACGGCGACAACAGCATGAAGTGGTTTCGCATAGAAGAAGGTGCCATTATCGGCGTGAAGCATAGAAAAGGATATTCTAAAAATGAGTTCCTGCGTTCCGACCGCGAATACAGTAACTTTGAACTCCGCCTGAAATTCAAAATTAACTGTGCGGATGACTCATATAATGCAGGTATCCAATTCCGTAGCCAACCCCAAACAGAAAAGAACAAAGAACATGAAATGATAGGTTATCAGGCAGACATTATCTCATGGAAAAAAGGAGCGCTTTATGATGAGCAACGCCGGTGGGATTTCTTAGGTACGCCTCTCTGTAAAAACCCGGACTATAATCCCAAAGAGTGGAACTCATATATTATCCGTTGTGAAGGTCCGCGTATCCGCATCTGGCTGAATGGAACACAAACATTGGACTACATCGAGCCTTTCTCTGACTGCCCTCACCCGGATGCACAAATAGGTAAAATTCCACAGACAGGATACATCGCTTTACAAATTCACGAAGGTAAAGCTTGCGAGGCAATCTATAAAGATATTGAAATAGAAAAAATCAAATAGAAAATGAAAAACAACAATCAAGTCCTTTCTGCTACTCTCTATTATCCGTTCTATTGGCAGCATGTAGGGAAAAAGAGAATAAGGTCAAAACAATTTGTAATCCGGTAAACCTAAGTTATCGTTTTCACTCGATTCTCCGTCCTGGCGTGAGGCAAGCAGACCCCAGTATGATAAAATACAAAGGAGAATATTATCTTTTTCTTTCTAAATCCGGCGGTTATTTCCATTCAACAGATCTTGTTCATTGGGATTTAATAACCACTGACAGTCTTCCCATCGAGAAGTATGCTCCCACCGTTATGGAAATGGACGGAGAGATCTACTTCACGGCCTCCCGTAGCCACCAACAAAATCTATAAAAGCGCTGATCCCAAATCAGGCAAATGGGAGTTGGTAACCGATCAGTTTCCTTATATCCTGGCAGACCCGATGTTGTTTTTACGATTCAGATACTGACAAAGTATATCTATACTATGGTTCCGGTGCGGCCACTCCCATGATGGGAATGGAATTGGATAAAAAACATTTATGCCCAAAGGGAAGCCATTCCCTTATTTTACAGCAATGCTGAAAATACGGTTGGGAAGTATCCGGAGACTATAATACCAATTACAAGCACACTTGCTGGCTTGAAGGCGCATGGATGAACCAATACAAAGGGAAGTATTACCTGCAATATGCAGTACCCGGTACCGAATTCAAAAGTTACAGCAACGGAGTTTACGTATCGGAAAATCCATTGGGCCCATTCACTTTACTCAAACATAATCCTTTCTCTTATAAACCCGAAGGTTTTGTCAACGGAACCGGACATGGCAGCACATTTCAGGATTTATATGGAAACTACTGGAATATCGGTACTTCCACAATCTCACGAAGGCACATGTTCGAAAGAAGGATTTCCCTATATCCAACCTTCTTTGACAAAGATGGAGATGTTTATGCATACACAGCATGGGGGAGACTATCCTATGATTGTTCTGATAAAAAAATATCTTCTCCACAAGATTTATTCCCGGGATGGATGCTCCTGTCTTATAAAAAGAAGGTAGAAGCGTCATCTACATTGGAAGGATATCCTACAGAGAATGCCGTGAATGAAGATATCAGAACATGGTGGAGCGCAAAAACCGCAGACAAAGGAGAGTTTATGACTGTTGATTTAGACCGGAACTCTAAAGTCTATGCCATTCAGGTTAACTTTGCCGACCAGGATGCTACCGCATTGGGAAAATCGGATTCCATATATTACCAATACCGGATAGAAGAATCCCAAGATGGGATTACATGGAATCTGTTAGTTGACAAATCAGAAAACAAAGCTGATGCTCCCAATGACTACATCCAATTGGACAAACCGGTAGACACCAGGTATATCCGTATCACCAATATCTATTTCCCTTCCGGCAAATTTTCCATCTCCGGCTTAAGAGTGTTCGGGAAAGTGGATAAACCGGTTCCGGCAACTGCCCAATTCACGGAATTAACCAGAAACAACGATAACCGCAGAACCGTAAATCTGAGTTGGAGCAAAGTCAACGATGCTACCGGATACAATATCCGGTTCGGTACAGAAAAACAAATTATACCATAATTATCTGGTATATGAAGACAACAAGGTATCCATTAACATATTGAACGCTGACCAGACTTATTATTTCGCAATAGACAGTTTCAATGAAGCGGGTGTCACTATCGGAAAAGAAATCAAAACCATTCAATAAATATGCAGTATCATGAAAACCACTTATTATCTTAGGAAATCACTTTTCTGCTTATTACTGTTGGCATCATTTGCATCAATCAGCAAGGCGGATTATCCATTGTTTTGGCAACGATATACAGCCGACCCATGGGGAATAGAATACAATGGACGACTGTACCTGTTTTGTTCACATGATACCTATAGCCCTCAAAGAGGATACGGATATTTTATGAACGATATCACTTGTATCTCAACTGACGATCTAAAGAATTGGACAGACCACGGTGAAGTATTCCATGCCAAAGACTCAAGATGGGGAGCCCAATTGACCTGGGCGCCATGCGTTGTTTATCACAACAACCAATTCTATCTCTATTACGGTGACGGCAATTGCGGAGGTATTGGCGTAGCAACCAGTAACAGTCCAACCGGTCCTTATATAGACAATCGAGACAAACCCGTGGTAGATATGAATACTCCGGGAGTGCAACCCGGCAGCGGACAATGGGGAATGTGGTGTTTCGATCCAAGCGTATGGATAGAAGATGACGGACAGGCCTTCCTTTATTTCGGAGGGGCGATCCCGGCAATTCACGAATCATTAAATTGAAAGATAACCTGACAGAAGTTGAAGGTAGGCCATACACCCCAATACTCCCGGTTTCTTCGAAGCTTCATTTGTACATAAATATAAAAACAAGTATTATTATTCGTATGCCGGGCATCATTTCAGCTTTCCCGCCAACATTGAGTATGTAATGAGTGAACATCCAATGGGACCTTTTTCCCAGCCTGGATTAATATTGCCTAACCCACCCATCAACGACGGCTTCAACAATCATCATTCCCTCTTTCCATTCAAAGGCGAATATTATATTGCATATCATAACCGGGAAGTGGCCTATGTGAAAGGAGAAGCGGACAAACGTTCACGCGAATATATGCGTAGTGTCTGTCTGGACCATTTAATACACAATGAAGATGGTACTATCCGGACGGTATCAATCACACGTGACGGCTTGCCCCAATTAAAATACATCAATCCGTACAAACGAAATGAAGCGGAAACCATGGCAAAAGGTTGGGGCATCAATACTGAAGCCCGAAAAGGCGATTCGGGTAATCGGATTGTAAGTTCTGCTAACGAAGGGGATTACATAAAAGTACAGGAGTGGATTTCACCAAAGAAGGCCTTTCCAAACTTAAAGCTTTGATTTCATGTGGTGCTCCAGAAGGTGGAAATATTGAAATCCGTCTGGAGAGTGAAAACGGATTGCTGATAGGTACTCTGAACGTTGTTCCCACAGGAGACTGGGATTCCTGGAAAACGATTACAACGGACGTAGCTATTCCCAACACTGGTATATTTGATCTGTACTTTGTATTCAAAGGCAATAAAGAAGACTTTGTCCATATAGATTATTGGGAATTCACACATTAATATCCACAATAAATATTTGTATTAAAAACAACTATCAACAATAACGATTATGATGAAAAACAAGATTTTAGCCCTATATCTGGGGTTCCTTCCACTTTTGGCAACGGCTCAAAATCCGATTATTCAAACCAAATATACAGCCGATCCTGCTCCAATGGTGCATAACGATACATTATTCCTTTATGTGGGATGCGATGAAAAGGATGCTCCTTCCAACGCATACCTGATGAGAGAATACCGCCTGTATACCACTACCGACATGGTGAATTGGACGGACTGTGGAGCACCGCTGAAAACAAGTGATTTCAAATGGTCAGCCGGAGATGCCAGCGCTGCACAATGCATAGAGCGGGATGGCAAGTTTTATTGGTATATATCCTCACAAAACAGATTCAGTCCGGGTTCATCCATCGGTGTAGCCGTTGCAGATACTCCTTATGGTCCCTTCAGAGATGCATTGTGCCAGGCATTAGTAACCAACGACATGACTACAGCCGCCAAACACTCCTGGGATGACCTTGACCCTACGGTCTTTATCGACAGTAATAAAACAAGCATATCTCTATTGGGGAAACGGGGCTTGTTATCAGGCCAAACTGAATCAAGATATGATATCCCTGGACGGCTCAATCACAGCACTCGACATCAAAGATCAGACCGCCTTTGTGGGAAGGTTCACAGAGCGCCCTGGGTATATAAGCGTAACAACCTGTATTATATGATTTATGCCGCCGAATTCCCGGAATCCATACATTATTCAACCGCCCGGACCGCAGAAGGTCCCTGGAAAGCCCGGGGAGTCGTAATGCCATTGGAAAAAGGAAGTAATACCAACCATCCCGGAATAATTGATTTTAAAGGTAACTCCTACTTCTTCTATCATAATGATGCGCTGCCCGGTGGGCACAGTTATTGCAGATCGGTATGTGTGGAACAGTTCACATACAACCCCGACGGAACCATACCGCAAATGCACATGACTAATGAAGGTATAAAGAAAGGAACAGGTACACTCAATCCATACAAACGAACTGAAGCGGAAACTATAGCATGGGCACAAGGCGTTACATCTGCCACCGATAAAGAAAAAGGTGTATATATAACCGCTATTCATAATACCGATTACATCAAGGTGCGTGATGTGAACTTCGGACAGAAAGGTGCTTCGCAATTCACCGCTTCCGCATCCAGCAGATATCATGGAGGAGAAATAGAACTAAGAATCGACTCACCTGAAGGTGAAGTGATCGGCACCTTAAACATTCCCTATACCGGAGAATGGGATAATTGGGAACAACACTCTACCCATGAAGCCGGTCAAAGGAGTTCATGACCTATATCTTATATTTAAAGGTAAAACTCCCCACGAGATTTTCAACTTCGATTATTGGATGTTCTCCGAAAAGTCCTCAAATTAATTAATTTATTCTATATTATTATGACCATGAAGCATATATTCTCTATCATCCTCGGCCTGATGGCATTCTGCCAGTTACAAGCCCAGTCGTGGACAGCCGACAACGGCAACGGTACTTTTACCAATCCTCTGTTTTACGATGAATTTACCGATCCTGACCTGATACGTGTAGGAACAGATTATTACATGGTTGCCAGTTCCATGCATGCCATGCCCGGACTACCGCTACTACGTTCCAAAGATCTGGTAAACTGGGAGTTCGTAACATATATCTTTGACAAACTCGATTTAGGACCTGATTTTCATCTGGAAGGCGATAAAGGCATTTATGGAAACGGAATATGGGCACCTGCCATCCGTTATCACAAAGGCACTTTCTATGTATTCGTCAACGTAAATGACCATGGCTTACAAGTTTTCTCTGCCAAAAATCCCGCCGGCCCCTGGACACACAAGAATATGGGTGGCAGAATTTACGACCTGGGCATATTGTTTGATGACGACGACAAGATATATGCAGTACATGGTTACGACGAAGTACATCTGATTCAACTCAAACCTGACTTCAGCGGCTATGTGGAAGGCAGTGAAAAGTAATCATCCCTAAAGGTAATGCCATGGGAGAAGGGCATCATTTCTATAAAATAGACGGAAAATATTATATCATCAGTGCAGACTATGCACCCGTAGGCCGTATGCAATGTGCCCGCGCCGACAAACTGGAAGGTCCTTACGAAACCGTGGTTATCAGTAATCGTGAAACCATGGGTACACAACGTGGCTGGTGGACCAAAGGATATGGCTTCTGGTCGAACATCCCCAATGAAGGAGAAGCAATGGAATTTGAGCGCCCTTCTGAAAATGGTTTCGGTGCAGTAACCCTTCATCAGGGAGGCATCGTCGATCTGCCTAATGGTGAATGGTGGGGATTCTCAATGATGGACGTAAAATCCGCAGGCCGCCTGACTTTCCTTTCACCCGTGACCTGGAAAGATGGTTGGCCCTACTTCGGACTGGAAGGAAACCTGGGACGCTCACCACGCACCTGGTTCAAACCGGATACCGGAACGGATATAGCTCCTCTGACAACTTATCAGCGTGATGATGATTTCTCGTCTGCCAAACTAAAACCGATCTGGCAATGGAACCATATTCCGGTAGATAAGAAATAGTCGCTCACTGAGAAAAAAGGTGTACTGCGTCTGCACACTCTCCCTGCCAAAAACTTCATGTATGCGAAAAATACACTTACTCAACGCGCTAGCGGTCCGGAGTCCAGCGCCACCGTCGAATTAAATGCCAAATCCTTAAAGAAAGGTGACGTAGCCGGACTTGGGTTATTGAATGTTCCCTATTATTGGATCGGTGTAGTGCGTACTGACGAGGGATTCATCCTGAGATTTTACGACTTAGTAAAGAACCAGTCTACAGACGAACCATTATCCGGCCCACAAGTGTACCTGCGTGCCAGTGGTGATTACAATAGAGACCTGGCAACACTCAGCTTCAGTACAGACGGTAAAACATTTAAAGAAGTCGGCGGTGAACTGCGTCTGGGCTATCAAATGAAGACTTTCCAGGGAGTACGGTATGCCTTATTTGCTTTCAATACGAATGGAAAAGCGGGAGGTTATGCCGACTTCGACAATTTCAAGGTAAAGAACCACTGGCAGATCGCTCTAAAAATCTTCCTCTTGGCAAAGTGATAACACTAACCAATCTCGCAAACGGTGAGCAAGTCTGGGCTAATCCCCACGGTATGCTGAATCGTTCCTATCCGGGAAGTAATACGTTCAACGGTACCGGATGCCAGTTCCGTGTACACGACCGCGGACAAGGACGTATAGCTCTTGAAGCATTAGACGGATCAGGCTTTGTCACCGTCACTGGAGCCGGCCTCTCAGCAGATGTTCGACTCATGCAGAAAGAAACGGAAGGCAGCCTCTTCATGTAGCAGGATATGCTATGGGGACAATGTATGCTACTATCCATAAAGACCAATCGCTTCATTGGTTTAGATCCGCGTACAGACGAACCTTATTCCGCCGACTGGCCCGGGACTATACCCAACCGTAAAGACGGGACTGTGTTTTCCTGGCAGGAAATAAAATAATTGCATATATTCTCCGATTTATGCATAAAGCACAGCATTCATAGTATAAAAAGTATAAAATTCCCTCTTTAATGCATATTCTTTCCAAAATTATCGCTACTTTTGCGCCATTCTTAGAATAATTATACAGAACAATGAAGAAAAAAGCCAATCGGTTAGACGCTATCAAGATGATTATCTCAAGCAAGGACGTCAGTTCTCAGGAAGAACTGCTGCAAGCTCTGAGTAAAGAAGGCTTTGAACTGACACAAGCCACTCTCTCCCGCGACTTGAAACAACTGAAAGTTGCCAAGGCGGCAAACATGAACGGGAAATATGTATATGTATTACCCAACAACATCATGTACAAACGTTCCAATGACCAGAGTGCCAGCGAGATGCTGATGACCAGCGGATTCGTGTCCCTGCAATTCTCCGGTAACATTGCCGTTATCCGTACACGACCGGGATATGCCAGCAGTATGGCCTACGACATCGACAACCGCGAATGTCCCGCCATTCTGGGTACTATTGCCGGAGACGATACCATCATGTTGGTAGTGCATGAAGCTGCTTCACATGGCGAAGTACGCGAATTTCTGTCGCAAATCATTCCGAACATTAAATAAATAAAGAACGAATCAATAAGAAATGGATACCAAAAAAGTGGACGTGATGGTGGCTGACGCCTCTCACGAAGTTTATGTGGATAAGATTTTGGATACCATCAGAGAAGCGGCCAAAGTACGTGGAACGGGCATCGCAGAACGCACACACGAATATGTGGCGACAAAAATGAAAGAAGGAAAAGCCATCATCGCCTTATGCGGAGACGTGTTTGCAGGCTTCAGCTACATCGAGAGTTGGGGAAACAAACAATATGTTGCGACTTCCGGCCTGATCGTGCATCCCGACTTTCGCGGTATTGGATTGGCTAAGCGTATCAAAATGGCATCTTTCCGCCTGGCACGCTTGCGATGGCCCAACGCCAAAGTATTCAGTCTCACCAGCGGAGCCGCCGTCATGAAAATGAATACGGAATTGGGATACGTTCCCGTCACTTTCAATGAACTGACTGATGACGAATCCTTCTGGAAAGGCTGCGAAGGCTGCATCAACCATGATATATTAGTAGCCAAGAACCGCAAATTCTGCATCTGCACAGCAATGCTCTACGACCCGGCTCTGCATGAAGATGATAAAATTTAAAAAACAAAGGATATGGAAGAAAAGAAAAAGTAGTAGTCGCATTCAGCGGCGGTCTTGATACTTCATTTACGGTAATGTACCTTGCCAAGGAAAAAGGGTATGAAGTGTATGCAGCTTGTGCAAACACCGGTGGTTTCAGCCCCGAACAACTGAAAACAAACGAAGAAAACGCCTATAAACTGGGCGCAAAAGAATATGTCACTATCGACGTGACGCAGGAATATTACGAAAAGAGCTTGAAATACATGGTATTTGGTAACGTGCTGCGTAATGGTACCTATCCTATTTCCGTAAGTTCCGAACGTATCTTCCAGGCACTTGCCATCGCACGCTATGCCAACGAAATTGGCGCAGATGCTATTGCTCACGGTTCTACCGGTGCAGGCAACGACCAGATTCGTTTTGACATGACATTCCTTGTATTGGCTCCGGGCGTGGAAATCATCACACTGACTCGTGATATGGCATTGAGCCGCCAGGAAGAAATCGATTATCTGAACAAACATGGTTTCTCAGCAGACTTCACCAAACTGAAATACTCTTACAATGTAGGTTTGTGGGGTACCTCTATCTGCGGTGGTGAGATTCTGGATTCCGCACAAGGATTACCCGAAAGCGCTTATCTGAAACACTGTGTAAAGGAAGGCAGCGAACAACTCCGTCTTACTTTCGAAAAAGGTGAGTTGAAAGCTGTGAACGATGAGAAATTTGATGATCCCATCAAAGCCATTCAGAAAGTAGAAGAAATCGGTGCCGCTTACGGTATTGGTCGTGATATGCATGTGGGTGATACAATTATCGGTATCAAAGGCCGCGTAGGTTTCGAAGCTGCTGCTCCGATGCTGATTATCGGTGCACATAAATTCCTGGAAAAATATACACTGAGTAAATGGCAGCAATACTGGAAAGACCAGGTTGCCAATTGGTACGGTATGTTCCTGCACGAAAGCCAATATCTCGAACCGGTGATGCGCGACATCGAAGCCATGCTACAGGAAAGCCAGCGTAACGTAAACGGTACGGCTATTCTGGAACTTCGCCCATTATCTTTCTCTACGGTAGGTGTAGAATCAGAAGACGACCTTGTGAAAACGAAGTTCGGCGAATATGGCGAAATGCAAAAAGGCTGGACAGCAGAAGATGCGAAAGGTTTCATCAAGGTTACTTCTACTCCACTGAGAGTATATTATAACAATCATAAGGACGAAGAAATCTAAAAAGCCTATCCCCTAAACCATCTCTCATAGAGAACGGTTGGGGATAGAACAATTATACGAACAGATATGGATAATAATAACAAAAACTAACTCGCTCACGCAGCGACAGAATGCTTGCCGGCGTCTGCGGAGGATTGGCCGCTTATTTCGGACTTGACCCTTCACTCGTACGTATCGGCTATGCGTTATTGACGTTTTTACCGTATTTGCCGGTATCCCCGTGTACCTTATAATGTGGCTTATTGTTCCCGAGGAAAAGAACTTGTATAACAGATAAAAGAATAATTGTATAAACTAACATGATTAAAGTAGGAATCATCGGCGGAGCCGGATATACGGCAGGTGAATTAATTCGTTTGCTGATCAATCATCCGGAAGCGGAAATCGTATTCATCAACAGCTCAAGTAACGCCGGAAACAAAATTACCGACGTACATGAAGGATTGTACGGCGAAACGGACCTTGTCTTCACCGACGAGTTACCTTTGGACAAAATTGACGTGTTATTCTTCTGTACCGCCCACGGCGATACGAAGAAGTTCATGGAGAGTCACAACCTTCCCGAGGAATTGAAAATTATCGACCTTTCTATGGACTACCGCATCGCTTCTCCGGAACATGACTTTATTTACGGTTTGCCGGAATTGAACCGTCGCGCTACCTGCAAAGCAAAGCATGTGGCTAATCCGGGTTGCTTTTGCCACTTGTATCCAATTGGGATTGCTCCCCTTGCCAAACACCTGATGCTGAACAATGACATCATGGTGAATGCCATTACCGGTTCCACCGGGGCTGGTGTAAAACCGGGATCAACCAGTCACTTCAGTTGGCGCAACAACAACATGAGTGTTTACAAGGCATTCGAGCACCAGCATGTACCCGAAATCAAGCAATCCCTGAAGCAATTGCAGAACAGTTTTGATGCGGATATTGACTTTATCCCTTACCGCGGTGATTTCGCACGTGGTATTTTTGCTACCATCGTAGTAAAAACTAAAGTTGCACTGGATGAAATAGTCCGTATGTACGAAGAATATTACGCCAAAGACTCTTTCGTGCATATCGTAGAAAAGAACATTGACCTGAAACAAGTAGTGAACACCAACAAATGTCTTCTGCATTTGGAAAAGCACGGTGATAAGCTGCTTATCATCTCCTGCATCGACAACCTGTTGAAAGGTGCCAGTGGTCAGGCGGTGCACAACATGAATCTGATGTTCAATTTAGAAGAAACCGTCGGCTTGCGATTGAAACCCAGCGCCTTCTAAGTAATTTGTATTTTGTAATTTAGAATTAAAGAAATGAACTTATTCGACGTATATCCCCTTTTTGACATCAACATTGTCAAGGGAAAAGGCTGCCACGTGTGGGACGAGAACGGTACTGAGTACCTCGATCTCTACGGTGGACATGCTGTTATCTCCATCGGTCATGCACATCCGCATTACGTGGAGATGATCAGCAACCAGGTTGCCACGTTGGGATTTTATTCCAACTCTGTGATTAACAAGCTACAGGAACAGGTTGCTGAACGTCTGGGAAAAGTTTGTGGTTATGATGACTACTCCTTATTCCTGATTAACAGCGGTGCAGAAGCCAACGAAAATGCTTTGAAACTCGCTTCGTTCTACAACGGACGTACACGTGTGGTTTCCTTCAACAAGGCATTCCACGGACGTACTTCACTTGCCGTGGAAGTGACTAATAACCCCAAAATCATAGCTCCTATTAATGACTGCGGACATGTCACTTACCTTCCGCTGAACGATATTGAAGCTATGAAAAACGAACTGGCAAAAGGTGATGTTTGCGCAGTGATTATCGAAGGTATTCAAGGTGTGGGTGGTATTCAATTGCCGACAGATGAATTCATGCAGGCTTTGCGTGAAGCTTGTACAGCTCATAATACGATATTGGTTCTGGACGAAATTCAAAGCGGTTATGGCCGTAGCGGTAAGTTCTTCGCTCATCAATATAATGGTATCAAAGCAGATATTATCACGGTAGCCAAAGGCATCGGTAACGGTTTCCCAATGGCCGGTGTACTTATCAGTCCGATGTTCACTCCGGTTTACGGACAGTTGGGCACTACTTTCGGCGGTAATCACCTGGCATGCAGCGCAGCGCTTGCTGTCTTGGACGTAATAGGTCAGGAGAATCTGGTTGAAAATGCAGCCAAGGTAGGTGAGTATCTGATGACGGAGTTGAAAAAGTTCCCGCAGATCAAAGAAGTTCGCGGACGTGGTCTGATGATCGGTCTTGAATTTGAAGAACCAATAAAGGAACTTCGTCTGAAACTGTTGAAAGAACAACATGTATTTACCGGTGTCAGCGGTACAAATGTACTCCGCCTGCTTCCACCCCTCTGCCTCAGCATGGAAGAAGCCAATCTCTTCCTCGAACGTTTCAGAAAAGTACTTTAAAGTATATTTGATAACATAATCAGCAATAAACAGGCAGCCTTCAAGCGTTTCAGCGTTTCTTAAGGCTGCCTGTTGTTTTAAATACACAAGCACTTTTTTACATCAATTAGGTTAGAAAGGTAGAAAAAATATCTACCTTTGCCCATCGACAACCCTTTTAATAACAGAATGATATGAGAACAGCAATTATCGGAGCAGGAAACATGGGCGGCTCTATAGCCCGTGGATTGGCAAAGGGAAGTATTATCCCCGCCTCGGATATCATAGTTTCTAATCCCTCACAAGGAAAGTTGGATGAACTACAAGCAGAGTTTCCTGCTTTACAAATCACCCATGACAATCAGGAAGCCATCATCGGCGCCGAATTCATCATACTCGCTGTGAAACCGTGGCTTATCAAAGGTGTGCTGCGCGAACTGAAACTGAAGAGTAAACAAATTATCATTTCTGTTGCTGCAGGCATCAACTTTGAAGAGCTGGCTCACTACGTACCCGAACCGGAAATGACCATGTTCCGCATTATTCCTAACACCGCCATCAGCGAGATGGAAAGTATGACACTGATTGCCAGTCGTAATGCGACCAAAGAACAAGAACAACTGATGCTGGATATTTTCAATCAGATGGGACTTGCCATGCTGATCCCCGAAGACAAAAAAAATTCGCAGCCTGCACTTCCATGGCTTCCTGCGGAATCGCTTATGTGTTGAAATACATCCAGGCTGCCATGCAAGCCGGTATAGAAATGGGGGTTTATCCCAAAGATGCTATGAGAATGGTGGCTCAATCGGTAAAGGGAGCAGCCGAACTGATACTGAATAATGATACGCATCCCAGCGTAGAAATCGATAAAGTATGTACCCCCGGCGGTATTACCATCAAAGGTATCAATGAACTGGAACATGACGGTTATACATCCGCCATCATCAATGCTATCAAAGCAAGTAAGCAATAAGACTAACAATTAATTCATTAAATAAACAACCACATGGACGAACAAATTAAGCAAATAGCAGAACGCCTTCGCGGGCTTCGTGATGTACTGGAGCTGACCGCTGAAGACATTGCCCGTGAATGTGACATCTCTCCTTACGACTACCGTCTTGCCGAAACGGGAGATTTTGATATCTCCGTAAGTATGTTGCAAAAGATTGCACGCAGATACGGAGTTTCATTGGACGCACTGATGTTTGGTGAAGAACCAAAATGAGCAGCTACTTCCTGACTCGTGCCGGAAAAGGTGTCAGCATCGAACGTACCAAGGCCTACAAATATCAAGCCCTCGCTTCTGGTTTCATGAACCGTAGCGTAGACCCGTTCATTGTAACCGTTGAACCTAAACCGGACGATGAACCGATACATTACAACAGCCACGCCGGACAAGAATTCAGTCTTGTGCTCGAAGGGCGCATGATGGTCAACATCGATGGCAAAGAGCTTATACTAAACGAAGGAGACAGCCTGTACTTCAATTCAAAATTGCCGCATGGCATGAAAGCACTGGATGGAAAAACGGTACGATTCCTGGCAATTATCATGTAACAACTAAATGGAGAATGAAGGGAATCTCTCATTCTTAATTCCTATAATTATGGTAGAAAGATTTTTATCACAAACCTCTTTCACTACACAAGAGGACTTTATCAAAAACTTTAAAATAAACGTACCGGAAAACTTCAACTTCGGATACGATGTAGTAGACGCCTGGGCTGCCGAACAACCTGACAAACCTGCATTGTTATGGACTAATGATAAGGGTGAACACCGGCAATTTACGTTTGCCGACATGAAACGTTATACGGACATGACCGCCTCGTATTTCCAAAGCCTCGGCATCGGCCATGGTGACATGGTAATGTTGATATTGAAACGCCGCTTTGAATTCTGGTACAGCACCATAGCTTTACATAAACTCGGTGCCGTCGTCATTCCCGCCACTCACTTGCTGACAAAGAAAGATATCGTGTACCGCTGTAACGCTGCGGACATCAAGATGATTGTTTGTGCAGGAGAATCGGTTATCACGGATCATATTGTAGCTGCCATGCCGGATTCCCCAGCGTGAAGAAACTCGTCAGTGTAGGTCCCCAAGTAGCCGAAGGATTCGATGATTTCCACAAAGGGATCGAAAATGCCGCACCTTTCGTGAAGCCGGAACATCCGAATACGAACGAAGATATCTCACTGATGTACTTCACCAGCGGAACCACCGGTGAACCGAAAATGGTCGCCCATGACTTTACATATCCGTTGGGGCATATCGTTACCGGTAGTTTCTGGCATAACCTGACGGAAAACAGCCTGCATCTCACCATCGCCGATACCGGTTGGGGGAAGGCTGTATGGGGCAAACTTTACGGACAATGGATTGCCGGAGCAAATATATTTGTGTATGACCACGAGAAATTTACCCCTGCCGCCATCCTGGAGAAGATACAGGATTATCACGTAACTTCTCTCTGTGCACCTCCCACCATCTTCCGTTTCCTCATTCACGAAGATCTGACAAAGTACGATCTCTCATCACTGCAATATTGTACCATCGCCGGCGAAGCTCTGAACCCAGCCGTATTCGATACCTTCAAAAAATTGACAGGCATCAAACTGATGGAAGGATTCGGACAGACAGAAACCACGCTGACCATTGCTACCATGCCTTGGATGGAACCGAAACCGGGAAGTATGGGATTGCCTAATCCACAATACGATGTAGACCTGATAGACAATGACGGCCGTTCCGTAGAAGCCGGTGAACAGGGACAAATCGTAATCCGTACAGACAAGGGTAAGCCACTGGGATTGTTCAAAGAGTATTACCGCGATCCGGAACGTACACACGAAGCCTGGAACAATAATATCTACTATACGGGAGACGTTGCCTGGAAAGATGAGGACGGCTATCTCTGGTTTGTAGGCCGTGCCGACGATGTGATCAAGAGTTCCGGTTACCGTATCGGCCCCTTCGAAGTAGAAAGTGCTCTGATGACACACCCAGCTGTAATAGAATGTGCCATCACAGGCGTACCTGATGAAATCCGCGGTCAGGTAGTGAAAGCTACCATCGTACTGGCTAAAGAATATAAAGGGAAAGAGGGAGAAGCACTTATCAAGGAATTGCAAAATCATGTAAAGAAAGTGACAGCCCCTTACAAATATCCGCGTGTGATTGAATTTGTAGACGAACTGCCGAAAACCATCAGTGGAAAGATCCGTCGTGTGGAAATCCGGAAGAACGATACGAAATAAATGAAAAAAATATGAGGAATAAGCTACTTCTAAATCGTTTGCACCTTTTATGTTACTTTTTGATCGATTTGAGCTATTCGGTTTCCGCAAACCACTTACATTTGCGACCGGAAAGTACAACTAAAAAAAGTTTAAAGCACATGATTACAAGTAGAAAGATTTCTCAGATTAACGTTTTCGCAGGTAGCCCCTGGGAAGTGGAAAGTGTGAAGCAATTGCTGAAGTCAGCTTACATCACCGCTTCAACAGAGGACAAAGGTAATGGCATTCACGTGTCTGTGCCTTGTCAGCAGTACACTGCCGCCATGCGAGTTATCAGTAACCGAAAGGCTTTATAAGACTGAAAAGAAAACGAAGTGAAAAAGGACTGCCCTTGGAAGAAATTTCCGAAGGGGCGTTTTTTATTCATTAGTATACCGCTTCTCCATGATAATTCTCCCTTCACCGCCTTCCTTGTGTAAAGGAACAGAAAATCAAGTCATTCCCCGTCAACAAGAAGTTAGGAGTTTGTCAACAGGAAGTTAACTTCTTGTCGACAAACTCCTAACTTCTTGTCAACAAAAAACCAACAATTTGTAACCGTCAGGAAAACAGCGACATAGCATCTCTTTATAGAAGATTAAATTGTGTACTAATATTACAGTCGTGTCTTCGCAAAGTGAAGTTCATTAGCTTGAGCTCAAGTTGCAAATACGTAGCAAAGTGAAACAAACAGGAGAAAGCATTCCATTATTATATAGAAAAGATGTATTTACATTCTTCTTGTATCTGAAATGAATAAAATAAAGTAATATTGATCATTTCATTTTTGTACACTTCTTTTCTTTAATACACTGACATATATAATATTACCCAAAAGAAGTGTACAAAAATAAAATGGCCAAAAATGGCATTTAGACACTTAAGACCGCAACACAGATTTGTATACAGCAATTTGATATGAGCACTACGGCAAGAGGGTGTATAGACGCTCTTCATCTGCCTTTCACTCTCCCACTATACATACAAAACGTCCAGTCCGGAGACAAGTCACTCCACATAATTCGTTAATTAACAGTACATTATTCTAAGGTTTGAATTTGAGTAAAAAAAAAATTAAATCAGTAAAACGTATTATTTTAATACACATAGATTTGCGACGTTAATTTTAATTTAAACATTATGAAAGATGTAAAAACATTAATGAGAGATTGGAACAAACATCAATGCTTGATGTTTTTCCTATGCTTTTTCTTTTTGTCTGCAGGATTGTCGCAAAGGGTATATGCCGTCCAGAGTATCGCAATGGGCATTGACCAGCAACTGCAAATTACCGGTGTTGTAAAAGACACCAACGGTGAACCTATGATTGGAGTGACAGTAATGGTAAAAGGAACGGGGACCGGTACCATCACAGACATTGACGGCAAGTATAGCGTATCCGTGCCTGGAAACAAGAGCGTACTGACATTCTCTTTCGTAGGATATACTACTAAAAAGTGACCGTTGGTAATCAGAAGAGTATAAATGTCACTCTATCCGAAGACTCCAAGATGATAGACGAAGTAGTAGTCATCGGTTTCCAATCACAGAAAAAGGGAATCTGACAGCTTCTGTAGCTTCCGTTGGAGCAGAAGCATTGGAAAACAGGCCGGTTGCCAATATCGGACAAGCCTTGCAAGGCATGGTTCCGGGCTTAAACATCAGTATCGAAGGTGGCGACCCAAACAAAGTTCCTTCATTGAATATCCGTGGTGCCACTACTTTTTCGCCAGAGAGGCACATCTAATGATGACAAGAACAAGTTCGATGTGAAATCCGGCTCTCCACTGATCCTGTTGGATGGTGTGGAAATCACTGCTGAAGACTTGAATCAGTTGAATCCGAATGACATAGACAACATGTCGTTCCTGAAAGATGCTTCCGCCGCCGCTATTTATGGAACAAGAGCCACCTTCGGCGTGATACTGGTAACTACCAAAGGGAGGTAATTACAATCAGAAAGCGAAAATCGACTACTCTTACAATTTAGCTTTCGATCAGCCTTATGAATTGCCTGACATTTTGGATTCATACTATATTTATAAAGCGTTAAGGGACAAAGAAGTTTGGACTGGTACTATCGCTAGTATTCCCAACACGACAGAGACATGTTGGATCACATGATGGCCTACATGAAAGATCCTGTGAACAACAAGCCTTATTTTATGGAGGATGCCATACAATGGGTAGGCAACACGAATCCTTACAAAGAGTTAGTGAAAAGCTGGACTCCGACTCAAAAGCATAACCTCTCTATCAGTGGTGGTGGTGACAGAATCAGTTATTATATCTCTCTGGGTATGCAAGACCAAAAAGGTATGTATGAAATTAAAACCGACAGATTAAAAAGATACAATGCCATGCTCAGCATTAACGCCAAAGTTACGAAGTGGTTCAATGTAGCTGCCAAAGCCTCATACAATGTGTTCGATTATGAAGGTCCTACGCAACAAACAGATGGTATGAACCTTTGGAGTTATGCCAAATCCTACTATCCGGAGAACTTTTATTTATCAACCTGTATTGACAGGACCAGACGATTTTCTACCGAATCACCGACAGAAAATCCCGTAAGCTATTTGTATGCGGGCGGACGCAATATCAGTTCAGACGAAAAACAATTCTTTCCATCAGTCGAGTTCACAATCATCCCCAAGATATTGAAAATCAAGGCGGATCTATCTGTAGCTCCACTACTTACAAAAAGAAAAGACTCATCCGAAACAGGCGCGTGTAAACAATTCATGGACCGCTCTCGAAACTCGCTGGGCAACCGAAAATACGGGTGAAGTCACACGTTCTACCACGGATAGATATGCTATCAACGAGTATGCGGATTATAACCAAACTTTCAAGGAAAAGCACAATGTTTCCGTGTTATTAGGCCTTAACCAAGAAGAAGAATCTTATGCCGGTTCTACTCTTTACCTGAAAAACATGCTCGATCCGTACATCCTGAATCCCGAGCTGGTGCAAGATGTTACGGCAAACACCTCTGCCAATTCTCATCATGAAATTGCTTCACGCGCATTGTTCGGCCGTATCATGTACAACTACATGAGCAGATATTTGATAGAACTGGATGCCCGTTATGACGGTAGTTCCAAGTTCCCGAAAGATTCCCGCTTCCAGTTCTTCCCCACCGTATCATTGGGATGGAGAGTATCAGAAGAGAAGTTCATGGAATGGTCGAAAGACTGGCTGGACAACTTCAAGATCAGGGCCTCATGGGGACGTTTGGGCAGTCAGCCCGATTCGGAATACCCATATCAATCCGTTTTCAGTACTTCAGAGGGATATTTCTTGTTTGATGGAACACGTTACCCTACTGGTATCAATACTCCTTCATTAATCAATCCTAATTTGACTTGGGAAAAATCGACTACCAAGAACCTTGGCTTCGACTTTACTTTCTTGCAGAGCCGATTGACATTCACCGCCGACATATTCGAGAGAAAAGTGACCGACATCCTGATACCGGGTGGAAAGGATTACCCGGCATTGATCGGTGACGATGACTTGCCCTTCGAGAATGCAGGTATCTTGAAAACCACCGGATTTGAACTCCAGGCAAAATGGTCTGACAAACTGGCTAACGGATTCCGTTATAGCGTAGGCGTAGCACTCTCAGATGATAAGGCCAAAGTGGTGAGCTACCCTTCCAACCCTACGAATAAGATTGGTGACGGTGTATTGTATAAGGGATATACCGTAGGAGATATCTGGGGATACGTGACCGGAGGTATCCTTCAGGAAGGTGACTTCGACGGTGTAGGCGCAAATGGGAAACCGCTGTATCATGGCCCCTATTTCAAAGGCGGACAGGCTTATCCGGGCTACATTTGGTATCAAGATTTGGATCACGACGGCGTCATCACTACCGGCTTGAATACCGTAGACGATCCGGGTGACAGAAAAGTGATTGGCAACAATGCACCACGCTACCGCTACAACATCACCGCCAACTTCCAGTACAAAGGATTCGATCTCGATCTGATGTTCCAAGGTGTGGGCAAACGAGACTATTGGTTGTCGTCTACTTCCAGTTATTGGGGCAACGGAGCCGGTTCATGGGAAGTATACAACAACTCCTGGACTCCCTGAAAGAACAGATGCCAAATTCCCAATGTATGGTTCCGGTACAGGCAGTTACGCCCAAACAGGTTATTTGCTTGATGCTTCCTATATCAAATTGAAACAAGTGATTCTGGGATATACATTCCCGAGAGCTTTAATCAACAAAATCGGTTTGGAGAAATTGAGATTGAATTTAGCCGCCTATAATCTGTTTACTATTTCGGATATGCCCAAGTATTATGATGCTGACTATCTCTCCGATGCGTATCCTCCGAAACGGACATTCAGCGTAGGTATTCAAGTAGGTTTTTAACGTTTTAAATCAATAGAGATTATGAAGAAATATTCAATTATAGCTTTACTTGTGACCTTGGTGGCATCTTTGTCGTCTTGTAATGACGACTTCATGCAACGAGATCCGATAGATGACATGGCTGACGGTACATTCTTTACAAAAGAAGCCGACTTACAGCTGTACTTGGACGGAATTTACAGATATTATGTATACGGACATGGGAGTGAGTGGAACCAACAATACCTCGCACGATAAAGGTTTCTTGGCGGTAAAGGCAGGCAGCCAGATTATTTTTGGAGATGCATTCAGCGACAATACTGTATATGCGGGTAATATCGATGCTAAATTAGGCGGTACTTATGACACTCCGAACACAGCATCAAAGAATTTTGATGCGCCCTGGCAGTGGGAAAAACTTCGCAAGGTGAACTACTTCCTGAATCATTATGCGGAAGTAGGGGATCCGGAAACATTGAAGAAATATGCAGCTCAGGCCTATTTCTTCAAGGCATGGGACTATTACATCAAACTGGTGGCTCTGGGTGAAGTGCCTTGGTTGGATAAGGAACTGGATACAAGTTCACCGGAACTCTACGGCTCCCGCATGCCACGCACGGAATTGGTTACCAATATCCTGAAGTGTTTTGACTTTGCCATTGAAAATTTGGAGGATAACGACAATTCCTGTGGATATATCAACAAAATATGGCATTATTCTTAAAAGCCCGCTTCTGTTTGTTCGAAGGAACCTTCCGGAAATATCATACAGAATTGAATCTGCAATCTACAGCCAACGAATTATTGGGTATGAGTCGTGACGCTGCCTGGACGATTATCGAGAAAAACAGATACTCCCTTTTCAAACATCCTACAGCAAAAGATTCTTATTGGCAACTGTTCGTACAAAAGGTTCTCCCGAAACTGAGGGTAACAACGAAACCATCCTGTCACGTGTATACGACGGTGTTAAACTGGGACATGACAATCCGCGTTATTGGGAATGAACAACCACACACGCTATTGCATGGGTGCTCCCGTAACTATGCTCGA
>VOFH01000482.1_pt1 | contig 28000 bp, 45 predicted proteins | sample 5384091 | NCBI WGS metagenome assembly VOFH01 (sample SAMN12384727, study PRJNA508395) | human gut metagenome | isolation source: healthy gut G | host: Homo sapiens
GAGGAAACGCAGGTTATGCTTCTATGTCAATAATTTCATTCTCTTATTCGATTTTATTAAGCGGTATGTAACCGTCGTATAAAAATTTGCCCTGTGCGTGTCAGGTTCAGCGTCACTGTCGGCGTCGTCCATGAAATGAGTAAATTCCTTTCTGCATCAAGCGGTATTTATGAGTGAATTATAGAAAACCCCGCTTCATTGTCAAGAAACGTCCGCATTTCTTAACGCTTTCTTATCGCGTTTTCTTACCGATTGTACCCGGTCACAGCTTCCTGCGGTCAGATTCCTCCCGCTGCCTGCGGAAAAATAACTGGTCAAATGCCTCGATTGCCGCCTCAGCATCGCTGCCGTCAGCCACCACATAAAAATGCTCTCCCTTTTTCAATTCTCCCGCCTTCAGAATACTCTTTCCATTAAAATGCTTCTCTTCATTTTCCACCGTAATGCTGCTTGCAAAACGGCTGGATAATAAAATCAGCTCCATCATCTGTTTTCTGGCCTTTTTCCTCTTCCGGCGCCAGATTGTACTCTGCTCTTCATATATCCGTACCCGGTCCTTTCTTCCTCATCCATCTGTCTGATCTCTTTCTATAGATAAATTCCCTTTTCTCTCATATGCTTTCACGTCAGATCATTTTCCCCAGACCTGCATCGTTTCATACGGTCTATCCTTTTCCATTTTACTCTCAAACACTTATTTTTGTAAGCAAATTCCATCTTCCTTTATAAACTTTGTCTATTTTTACCCTATATACAGATTTTCTGCATCTATATTTTTTTTCCAAAAGCAGAACCGCTGCCATAAGATCGTGAAATTCTATATTTTTCATTGATTTTTTACCCACAATATAGTATACTGAAAAGATCAAGAACGTATGTTCTGTTTTATGCAGACAGGAAGGAGGCCGCATTGAAAACGTAATCAGTCAGTCAAACGACCGGATTGAACCACCACATCTTCAGACTTCTCTCGGGGCAGAAATCAACAGCGGACGCCGGACCTCCCCTGGAATCCGGCAGGAGACATCTTTTCTACGGATTTATCCGTTGAATTCCGGATTATTTCCCAGCCTTCCGATCTCACCCCTACTTCCATACAGTAAAAGAAGCGCCGCTCCTCGCCATAGACACAGAGACAACCGGGCTCGACCCGCACCGCGACCGGCTCCGTCTGATCCAGATTAGCGCTCCTGGTATTCCTGTGCTTGTCATCGACTGCTGCTTTGCATTTCTTCCAGATGGATTTGCCTGCCTCAAAGAGCTTCTGAACACTCCCTCGGAAAAAGATATTCCACAACGCCAGGTTTGACTTACAGTTTCTAATGGGATTGGAATCGATTGTTTTCCAGTCTTCGATACCATGCTGGCCGCTCAGCTGCTCCGGCCGTGCGGAGGCCCTTTAAAGGCCGGGCTGGCGGTGGTGGCAGACCACTATCTCGGCATTAAGCTGGATAAGACAGAGCAGACCGGTTCCTGGGACAGCGCCTCCCTGACTGGATCGCAGCTGGCCTATGCCGCGCTGGATGCATGGATTCTTCTGAAGCTGTATGATGTAATGAATCCGCTTCTGGCCCGTCACGGTCTCGGCCGGACGGCTTCCATTGAATTTGCCTGTGTCTCCGCTATTGCCCGTGCAGAATACGACGGAATCAATCTCGATCTGGAAAAATGGGACGAGCTTCGCCGGAAGACTGAGAAACAGTACGACGCCGCACTGGAGACTCTCTACACCTACAGCGGCACCCACGTACCAGCTGACCCTGTGGGGCGGTGAAGAGGCCCTGGATAAACTTTGAGAGCAATCCCTATGTGCTCAAACTACTGAACCGGTACGGAATCCGGTCAACTCCACTCGCGAAGAAACCTGGCTCCCTACCACAGCCAGCCTCTGGTACAGGCCCTTACCGAATACAGAAGACATTCCAAATCCCTCTCCTCCTTCCTCCACCCCATACCGGCCCAGATTCATCCGTTACTCACCGGCTCCATCCGAAATACATGCAGATCGGCGCCTGGGCGGAAGAATGAGCTGTTACAATCCCAATATTCAGCAGATTCCGCGGGAAGCCGATTTTTTTTCGCAGCTGTTTTACGGCCCCTGATGGAAGAAAGCTGATTCTGGCTGACTACTCCAGATCGAGCTGCGAGTGGCGGCACAGATCTCCGGCGACTCCAGAATGAAGAGTGCCTGTCAGAAGGGGGAGGATCTCCATGCGCTCACCGCCTCCTGATTTCCAGCATACCGGTCAGTCAGGTGACAAAAGCGCAGCGTCAGGCCGCAAAGGCTGTGAATTTCGGTCTGATATTCGGTATGGGTGCAGAGGGTCTTAAGCAGTATGCAGGCCAGTCGTACGGCGTAGAGATGACATTAGAGGAAGCGGAGCAGTTTCGCAGTGCCTTCTTTCAGAATTACCGCGGGATCAACTGGTGGCACCATGACTTAAGAGAGAGCCATCCCCTGGAAGGCCGGACGCTCACCGGGCGTAAATTTCTGTTTCCCCCAAACACCGGACTGGCTGACTTGGCCAACACCCCGGTCCAGGGTACGGCCGCAGATATTCTGAAACACGCCCTTGGCCTCCTTGCCTCCAGAATCCGGGGAGCGACAAAAAAATCGTCGCCATCGTCCACGACGAGATCCTGATGGAAGTCCCCGTGGAAGAGGCAGACGATACGGTCGTTCTGTTAAAGACTGCGATGGAAGAAGCTGCACATGCGATTCTCCCCGATGTCCCCTGTGAAGCGGATGCAGCAGCCTGATTCCTGGGCAGGCAACTAGCCGCACTGCTGACCGGCATTTTCCCAGTTCCACTGGTCAGCAGTTACCGTATCACACTTCACCTGCCAGTTTCATAAGCCGCCGTGCCCTGATACACACCTGTTTTCTGTCGTTTTCCAGGTTCTGTTTAGCAAAGGAGGCCATTCTGTTCGATAAGCGGTATCCGGGAATTGTTCCAGAAAGCATTCCAGTATATGCCCCTTCGCCACATTCAAGCATTCCGGGGAAGGCACTCCGTGATGAAAAAAAGTATGGCTGTCTATCTTCAGGAGTAAAGGATGATCGTCTCCTCCTCTTCCGGACAGGCTCTCAGGATCTTCCCCGTACTTGAGACCGCATTGCCAAACTCCGCAACCTGCCGGGATCGGAACGACAGAAGACCTGGTTCTCATTTTCATCCAGATATCTTTCCCGCCTGCTTCTAAAAGTCCCGGAAGCGTAAGAAGCTTATCCCCCACCTGATAAAATTATTATCGCTGTCCAAAAGCCCGATCAGGCGATCCACATATGGAAGAAGCATGGCGGGGCGCTCTTCACTGATCTTCCGAACCGCCTTCTCAGCCTGATACTTAACCGCCGTTTTCTCCTTCTCCATCACCTCGATAAACAGCGGAATCACAGAGGCATCTCTGTACCCCAGTTCCGCATACACCTTCGGATCCTCTTTTTTTTTCTCAGTTCCGTCATAAGCTGTTCCCAATCCATAAACCGTCCCTCCTTATCTGTCCATTATGCTGTTTTTAATTTCAGTTTACGGACAATCGCGCAGTTTGTCAATCCTTATCTGCTGCCGGAGACTGACGTATTAGAAAGCTGCCGCAGTAATGTTTTAAATTGTTTCGTGGTGTTTTATACTTGTATTTTATGTAAAAAATATGTTATCATAAGACATTGCAGAAAGCTGCACCATTATTCAGAGTTTATCGGCGCATCAGAGACGGACTTGCAGACGGCCTCTCCCTCACAGCTGCAACACAGTCAGCCATTGATTCCTGTATAAAAGACGGTATTCTCGCGGAATTTTTGTCCATTCACAGAGCGGAGGTGAATCATGTGATTTTAACAGAATATGATGAACAGCAGCATTTGGCCGGAGAAAGAGAACTTGGCGTTACCCCTAGGCTGTCTTATGGTCCAGATACAACTGGTAAGAAAAAGTTTGAAAAACATCTGGTGCCAGAAACAGCCGCAGAAGAACTGAGCTGGATAAAGCCTATGTAACTCAGATTTACACACTTCTAAGAGAACACGGGGAACTGGATGACCGCCGGCTAATGGAATTATTGGCCCATGAACTAAGGTATATCTAGCTACACAATCCCCACCCGGACAGAGATACGTCTTACTGCTGCAAAAAAATAACAGGCATGGAATTCCGTCAATGAAATCCTCATATCCATCTCTCAGCCTCTCACATCAATATCCACCAGTTCCAGGCCATCATCCACTTCATGCAAGTACAGATCGTCAATATGTCTTCGCAGTACCCTTTTTTCCTCCCACATCGCCTTCCAGCGTCATCAGTTCCTCCCTGTACATATCCGAGAAAATCGCCGGATTCCCTGAACTCTCCCATGTTACACAGGCAGCCAATTCCTCTCTTACTGTTTTTCCAGCCTTCAATCAGGTCCTCTATGGTATCTGCCTTTAAATATGGCTGGTCACAGACTGCGAAGCAATACCGCAGCTTCCTCAGCCTTCTGCGGCGACGCAGCTTCCAGTGCCAGGTGAATGGAACGGAGATGCCCAGACTGCTCTGCACATTCTCCACCACCAGATAGCCTCTTTTTCCCAGATCTTCCATAATCTCCCGATACTGGGTCACAACTATCTTTTTATCGAAAAGGTCATCCGGCAGTTTTGCCACCTCCTCCACGATATACTGATACATCGCTTTCCCGTGAAACGGGGTAAGCAGCTTGTTTCCGTCAAACCGCCTGCTGTCTCCTGCGCCAGCAGTATAAGAGTCAGTTTCATCTGCCAATTCCTCCATTCTACCTGTCCTTTAAAAAGAAAATGCTCTCCTCCGGCACCACAAGGCGCTCCGGCACCCGCTCTTTCATCTCATCCTTCCAGCGTGCTTTCGGTATCTTCCACCAGAGATCATTTTCAAGAATGAGTGTGACCTCAAATGGATCATCCAGAAGCTGTTTTAAGCGGCATTCCATCACATTCACCTCTGCCTCTTCCCGGGCGGCGGTAAAGTAATGGGCACGGATTCCGATAAATGGCGCATCCTTTGGGACGTTCCTGTCTCTTATTATAACCTGCATATCCCAATTTGGCACGTAAAATGTGTGGTCATCTACATATTTAATGTCCAGAATGTTCTTACACCCGGTCAGTTTGGCCGCAGACACGGTCTCCGGCTCTTTAAAGACATCCTTTACGGCCCCCGACACCACAATTTCTCCTCGTTAATCACGTGGATTGTACTGCAGAAACGATAGATCTCATCTCTGCTGTGCGTGACGAGCAGCACATCTCCATCGTAGTTTTTCAGTTCTTCCAGCTGCTCCAGCTGCAGCTTCTCCTTCAGATAATAATCGAGAGCAGAAAACGGTTCATCCAGCATCAGCACTTCCGGCTTCGACGCCATAATCCTGGCCAGGGCAGCTCTCTGCTGCTGGCCGCCCGATAGTCTGGAAGGATACCGGTCCGCCAGTTCGCCGATATGATACATGTCCAGATACCGCATGGCAGCCTGGCGCCGCTCCCTCTTCGGACAGGAAAGAGCCATCTCCACATTCTCCCGTATGGTCATGTGAGGGAACAGCGCATAGTTCTGAAACAGATAACCGACGCCCCTGTCCTGAATTTTTACATTGATTCCTTTCTCGGAATCAAAGAGCACGCGGCCGTTTAACTCGATTCTTCCCTCATCCGGCGTGAAGATACCGGCAATGCACTTTAAGGTCATACTCTTGCCGCAGCCCGACGCGCCCAGAATCCCCGTGATTCCGGAATCCCTGTCCGTGTCAAAAGGCAACGCTTAAAGTCATATCCCTCAATTTTTCTTGATCTCTACCTTCAGGCTCATGGCTCACTCCTATAAATATTTCTTTTTGCCTGTGGCGCCACGTTCATACCGGCCACGATCAGCAGGGAAATGGCGACGATGATAACCACGTATTTCCCCGCCCCCTCCATGTCCCCGCCGCCACCTCCGAGTAGATGGCGAGGCAGCGTCCGAGTCTTTCCCAGCGATATTTCCGGCTATCATGGCCGTCGCTCCGAATTCCCCCAGGCCTCTTGCAAAAGCCAGAACTCCGCCTGACAGGACACCGGGCATAGCCATGGGCATCAAAATCTTCCAGAATACCTTTCGCTCCGGCAGCCCCAGAGTCCTTGCCGCATTTAAGACATTTTCATCAACCAGTTCGAACGCGCCTCTTGCGGAACGGTACATAAGCGGAAAGGATATCACCGCCGCCGCAAGCACCGTTGCCTGCCAGGTAAACACGATTTTATAGCTGAATACAGCAAGAAGCAGCTTTCCGATCGGGCGCTTCACTCCAAATATGTAAAGCAGAAAGAACCCGGCCACCGTCGGAGGAAGAACGAGAGGAAGTGTGAGTACTCCGTCCAGTATAGCCTTTGCCCGCTCTGATTTCAGGGCAATCACCGCTCTGGCCGCCCATATCCCCAGAAAAATGTAAAATAATCGATATGACTGATGTTTTTAATGAAATGAGAACCGGTGACAAATCCACTTGCTTCTCCTCCTTATCACCAGCACAGCAGTGCTGGTGCATGTTAAAATTCAGCATATTACTGCGCAGCTGCGAATCCGTTCTTCACAAAGATTTCCATGGCTTCGCTGCCGGCCAGGGGAAATCGATGAACTTCTGTGCCCCTTCAGGATTTTCGCAGTCTTTGATGATACCGGCCGGATAAATCGCCTTCTTCACGCGCCTTCCGGTGCTTCAGCCACGATCGTCACTTTATCGGTCTGCGCGCATCCGTTGCATATACGATTCCGGCTTTTGCGCTTCCCTCAGCAACCCAGTTCAGGACTTCGGTTACATTCGTTCCGAGACTGGCCTTTGCAAGCACTTCATCCCAAAGGCCCAGATTAGTCAGCGCTTCCTTCGAATACTGGCCCACCGGCACGCTGTCCGGATCACCCAGTGCTGCGTTTTCAGCTTTTGCAATATCCTCGAAAGACGAGTAGCTGCCTTCATCACCGGTCGGTACGATAAAAACAATCTTATTTTCCAGGAGATTCTTCATGCTTCCCTCCTGAATCATGCCTTCGTCGTTTAACGCATCCATCTGCTTCGTCGCCGCTGAAAGAAAACATCGATACCGGCTCCCTCTTCGATCTGAGTCTGCAGTTTTCCTGAACTGTCATACGTTCCCACAACTGTAAAACCAGGGTTCTGTTCTTCAAACAGCGGAATCAGTTCATCTCTTAAACAGGTCTCCAGGCTGGCCGCCGCCGCGATAGTCACAGTCTGTGCTTCCGCTTCTTTCGCTGCCTCTGCCGTGGTTTCTTCCGCTTTCGCCGTGGTCTCCTTCTGTGTCTCTGCGGCTGACTCTGCCGCCTGTACTGTCGTCTCCGGTTCAGCCTTTCCGTTTCCGCTGCATGCGGTGAGCGCCGCCATCGCCACAGTTAATGCACCTGCTAATAGAATTGCTTTTTCATCACTTTACTCTCCTGTTCTTTTTTTTATATGAAAGATTCCTTCCAGCACTCCGCCTCCTATGGCGGTTGCCTTATCAGAAATGGTCCAGCAGTGTTCCGTGACACCCCTTGGATCAATATCTCCTGATTTCATTCCCTCTGTCACTGCCACACCGTCCTGAAGCAGCCCCGAACAACGCCTCCCACCTCTGCGTATATGGGAATTTCTCCGCTGCTGCCTACCACATCCCCCCTTTTCAACCAGGGTTCCGATCTCCACAGCTCCTGTAAATATACCATCAGAGGCAGCGCGAATAATGCGCTCCTTATCGTATCCTCCGATCATTCCGGGGACTCCCGTATTCGGGGAAAGCGCTGCCTTCCCAGATACAGCGTCCCAGATTGTGGCCGCGTTTCGTCTCCACCACCACATGACAATCCCTCCCGCCGTGAATCCGGGGCCGACACCGATGACGATCTCTGCATCCGTTATTTCCGTTCCCAGATTTACTTTGGCTAAGATCGCATCAACCACAATATCCGGCTTCCAGGATCTAACTGTCTCGCATGACTCATCCACAATCACCGCTACTTTATCCTGATTCAACACGGTCTATATCCCCGGTATTCCGGCAAAGCACGCCTTCGACATCTTCCACCAGGGCGCTTCCTTCGTAAACCGCCCGGGAAAATGCCACCGTTCTCCGCACGGTTGTAGGAACCGCTATTTCGGTCATCGCCACGGAAAATCCACAGCGATGCAGTCTGCATCCGATCCCCGTGGCAAGATCTCCGGCTCCCTTTATCAAAACTCTTTCCACAATGTTCTCTTCCTTTCTGATTTCCTCTGTGTTCTGATCTGCTCTGTGTTCTGATCTGTTCTACTTTCTGGCGCACTCTCCGCCGCGTCCCGACAGGATGTCCAGGCCGTGGGCAGCGTATCCAGCACATACTCCAGACTCTCGAACTGCCTTCGGGCTTCCCGGAAGGTTGATAATCAACGTACCTCCACGGATCACGCTCACCCCGCGGCTCAGCATGGCGCGTTTCGCCACCGCCATGCTGCAGGCACGGATCGCCTCAGCGATTCCCGGGGCATTCCGTTCCGCCACCGCCATCGTGGCCTCCGGCGTCACATCCCGCCTGGAAAATCCGGTTCCGCCCGTCGTCAGCACCAGATCACACTGCACCTGGTCGCTTAAACGGATCAGTTCCTCCTTCAGCGCCTCTCCCTCATCCGGAAGCAGACTCTGAGCCGCCACCTCATAGCCTGCCGCCTCCAGAATCTCCCTTATCACAGCCCCGCTCTTATCTTCCCTTTCCCCTGCTGCTCCTTTGTCGCTGAGCGTTACAATTCCTGCTCTGTACATACGTTTATTTCATCCCCTTCCTTCATCACGCCTCCGTGCAGACCCGGGTGAAAATTCCGTTGGCAGGCATAATGCATTCCCCCATCTTCTTGAAAATCTCGCAGTGGCTGTGGCACTCCTTGCCAATCTGCGTCACCTCCAGAAGGATATCGCCACAGGACAGCCTCGTTCCCACGGGAAGGTGAACCAGATCGATCCCTTCACAATCACATTTTCACCGAAGGCGCCGTCGCCGATCTCGGCTCCCTCGCCTTAAAAGCCTCTATCGTCTCATAAGACAGAAGGCTCACCTGGCGGTGCCATTTCCCCGCATGCGCATCGTGTTCAATGCCAAATTCTTCTATAAAATGGCCTTCTGAAATTCCCTTTTTCTGTGTTCCTTTTTTCTCGCTGATGCAGACAGCCATAATCTGACCCATACTCTTATCCTCCGATTTGATTCATATTTAAACATTGTTTCTCTGTATCATCGAAAAGCAGCCCTCTTTCTCACCGCCGGCCGAAGAAAGGAAGTGATGGCTTTCCGGTTTCTTCCTGATCCACTGTTCCATCAGATCCTTCAGAGTCTCATCCGATATACCGCTTCGCAGCGGTGTCCGCAAATCAACTCCGGCCGGGCTGTCGAGACAGAGCTTCAAAAACCCGTCCGAGGTCAGTCTCACCCGGTTGCAGCCTGCGCAGAACTTGTGGTGAACGGCGCTGATCAGGCCGATGCAGCCCGCCCCCGACGCAAATGTATAGTAAACCGCGGGCCCGTTTCCTCTTGGCTCCGTGCTGATCCTTACATCGCTGTATTCCTCTGAAAGGACGGCAAGCAGCTCCTCGTTATCCATGGCATGGTATTTTCGTCCCTGGCCGATGGGCATCATCTCAATAAAGCGCACCGGAATCCGTTTTTTACCGAGTATTCTGCAAAGGCAAGCACGTCCTCCCTGCACAAAGTTCTTCCATCACCGCGCAGTTCAGCTTTACCATAAGCCCGCTCTTTTCCGGCGCTTCAATCCCTTTCATGACATCTGCAAAGCAATCCCGTCTGGTAATCCGGTGAAAGCGCACCGGGTCCAAGGTATCCAGGCTGATATTGACGCTGGACAGCCCTGAAGCGGCAAGCTCCTGCGCCATTTCCCCCAGCAGAATGCCGTTTGTCGTCATCGTCACATCCTGGATTCCGTCTATCGCGGTCAGCTTACGGATCAGCTGGATGACGCCTTTTCTCACCAGCGGTTCCCCTCCTGTCACTTTCACGCGCCAGATTCCAAGCCCGGCTCCGGCTTCCGCAATTTGAGAATTTCCTGGTATGTGAGAATATCTTCGTGATTCATTAACGTCGACGCCTTCCTCCGGCATACAGTAACGGCATCGCAGATTACACCGATCCGTCACGGAAATGCGGAGGTAGTTTCGATCGTTCTTCCATTTTCGTCTCTCATAGGCGCTCTCCGTCTTTCCGGTAAAGGCCGCTCTTCCCGCCATCCTTCATCAGGAGTGAGATATCCGTCATGGTCATACCCCGGTCCATGGCCTTGCACATGTCATAGATTGTCAGCAGGGCCACATTTACGCCGGTCAGCGCTTCCATTTCCACCCCGGTCTTACCGCTGGTCTTCACGGTACAGACGGCCTCCACGGCCATCCTGATTTCATCATGAAGAACAAAGTCCACCGTACACTTCTGTCAGCATCAGCACATGGCAGAGCGGAATGAGTTCAGAGGTTCTCTGCCCCCATAATTCCGGCCACACGCGCCACACCGAGCACGTCTCCTTTTTTGGCGGTTCCCTGCTTTATGGCCTCGTAGACCTCACGGTTTACGTGAATAAAGCCATGCGCCGCTGCGATTCTGTCCGTCACGGCCTTTCTCACCCAACGTCCACCATGCGGGCGTTGCCGTGTTCATCAAAATGTGTCAGTCCTTCCATCTTACCAGCCCTTTCCAAATCCGCAGTTGGGATAATGACAGACCTCACAGGACAGGCAGAGACCGCCTCTTCCCAGTTTGTCAAGCTCTGTCTTCGTCAGGATCATCCGCCATGAGACGGGGAAGCACCAGATCAAATACGGTGCGTTTCGCATACATGACGCACCCCGGAAGGCCCGCCACCGGAATCTGGCCGCCATCCTTTTCGTAATAGGCAAGCAGAAACATGGCGCCGGGAAGTACCGGAGCCCCGTATGATACGACGCGCGCCCCCGTACTGCGAATGGCCAGAGGCGTCTTGTCGTCCGGATCCACACTCATTCCGCCGCTAACCAACACCATATCGGCTCCCTGGGCGATAAATTCCTCGATGGCCTTCCTTGTGTGGTCCGATCGTCATCCGTGATCGTCTGTCCCATCACTTCCCCGCCAAACTCCTTCACCTTTTCCTTCAGCACAGGGCCAAATGCATCCTGAATCCGTCCGTGGTAAACCTCGCTTCCCGTCGTCACGATTCCCACTTTTTTATCCTGATACGGAAGTATGGAAAAGATCTTTTTTCCGCCGCAGACCGCCACAGCCCTCATCCATCTTCCTTCAATAACCAGTGGAATAATCCGTGTCCCGCACAGCTTATCGCCCGGCTCTACCGGTGTTGTTGTGCCTGGAAGCGATCATCATGTCGCCCAGACTGTTGATCTGTCCAGCAGCTCTTGTATCTATTTTAAGAAGCCCTGCGGACCGCAGAGGTCAGTTCTGATCTTCCCCTTCCTTTACGCCGCTCCGCTCCATATGGCTGCCCCTGCACAGACCGCAGAGAATCTCTGGCCGCCCCATTTTCATGGTATTTCGACTCGTCCTTTTCCCAGATGTATAAATGCTCCTGCCCAGCGAGAGAGCAAAGACTCCGGAATATCTTCCTCTGTCACCACATGGCCTTTCTTAAATTTTGCATCCTGATCACCCGGAATGATCTGCGTAATGTCGTGACACAGTACGTGTCCCACCGCATCTTCTGTCCTGATCTCCCCATGACTCCAGCCCTTTATCCTCATTTTATAGTCACCCGTTCTCTTTCACACTTCTTTCAAAGTGACGGATTCTGCCGCATCGATATTCTCACTCTGAGAATATCCATATGAAAATTAAAATGGGTAATTATCTGTCCCCATCTGTCTCATGAACAATAATACTTTTCAAACAACTCTGCAACCGCATGTTCTGCTTCATTCACAAACTGCAGGTACCTGTTTAAAAACGCTTCGCCCTTCGGTCAGGAACCGTGGCTCCGCCGTTTCCGCCGCGCTTTCCCTCCATCAGCGGAAATCCCAGGTCCTCCGCCTTATGTATGATCTTCCATGCCTTGAATAGGCCATATGCATCTCCTGACCGCGGCCGCTAAGGAACCGCGCCTCCCTCACGAGCTGCATCAGACCTGCGACTCCCGGTCCAAAATTCCGTTCCTCATAGTAAAGCCTGAGTTTCATATGGAAACGCAGTTTTTTCTCCTGTTCCATCTTCGCCGCCTTTCTTTTCCGCTGTCACACTTCGCGCTCCTGCTGCGGATAGCTTCCGGTCCAGAAAGCATGACACCGCACACCGCACCTGGGACAGCCGTTCCACTTCCCCTGCTATCTCGCCGCCTTTGAAGTCCCTCATCGTCCGCCTTATTGATCACCACACCCGGTAGTCTCTCTTTTCCCCCACCAGTTTTCTTCGTACCGGCATCATGAGAATTCGCCGCATCACCGCACGTAATCCGGTGGCTGTAACGGCCATTCGGATCTTCTTTAGTCCCAGCAGATGCCGCCTGTTCTGTGCGGAAGCAGAACCTCCAGTTCACCGCCGATGCAGTTAGTCCCATACAGCCGATTACCAGTCGGTATATTCCGGAATCACAGGTTCTCCGTTTCCCGGTACCTTATGGAAGCCGCTTTGCCCCATCCGCTTCAATCAGCAGGACATCGGCCAGTTCTTTAAGCACTGCCGTTCCGTTAAGGGCAGGCTCTCTTTCCTTCCGCCGCAGGCACACCAGCCAACAAGGATGTACCGTTACCATGATCAGCCCTGCTTCGATCCGGCTTCCGCGCATTCCGCGCCAGCCATTCCGCCCATCCGAAGCACGGTCGCTCTCCACCACGTTCCGGTCCGCCGGGTGAAAGATATGGGTCGTCGTCGTTACAATCACTGTCTTCCCCCATATCTGCCAGTTCATCCGCCAGCCGGAACATGACGCTAGTCTTTCCGCCTCCGCCGGTCAGGCAATCACCCTGTGACGTTTTACAGAAAGTGCTAATGCCTCTCCCACAGAGAGCCGCATTCCCGAAGTCCGTCATGTTCCCAACTGTAAAATACCATACCTTATATCCTTTCAATTCCCGATCAGCACATTCCGGCGGCATGCTTAATCCAGTTCCATCCGCCGTTTTCTCGGAACGTAGGCCCCGGTCTTCTCCACGACCTTTGCCGTCCCTTTGCGGCCAGCTCGCCTCTTTAAGAAAACCAGCTCCGCCTTTTCCCTTCACCTTCGTGCCTTCAAACGGGCAGTAATCCACATTGGCAACCTGGTTCTCCACGGACATGGTCCACTCGATATCCGGGTTCCATACGACGATATCCGCATCGCTTCCGGGAGCGACAGCCCCCTTCTGAGGATAGACGCCGTAAAGCTTTGCCGGATTTCTCAGACAGCAGACGGCACATCTGCTCCAGCTTCAAATCCCGTTCCAGAACGCCGAAGCTGTAAATTAAGGCCGGCCTCGACTCCACTCCCGGCATCCCGCAGGGGATCTTCGTAAAATCGTCTCTTTCCCGCCGCCTTCTGGCCGGTGGTAAAGCTGCAGTGGTCGGTTGAAATAGTCTGAATATGGTCTTTTCTGATCGCGTTCCACAGTCTTGTGCTGTCCGTCTCCTTCTTGATCGTAGGCGCAATCACATATTTGCTGCCTCAAAATCGGCAGGCTGTAGACGCTTTCATTTAAAATGAGATACTGAGGACACGTCTCCAGAATCACTTCCTGGCCCCGTTCTCTCGCGTACTTCACCTCCTGATAACCGGCTCCGGAGCTTAAGTGCACGATGATAACCGGAGTATGCACCAGATCCGCAATCTTCAGCAGACGGCTGATTGCCTCCGCCTCCACCACGGCCGGTCTTGTCTTCGGATGCGCGTCGGTAGTCAGATGGCCCTTCGCTTCTCTTCTTCTGTCAGCGCCTCGATGATCCCTTTATTCTCACAGTGAACGCCGGCGATTCCGCCCACCTCTTTTCAGCCGCTTTAAGACCTGGTAGATGGATTTGTCGGCATCCAGCACCATGTCGTCATAGGTCATGTAGATCTTAAAAGGAGGTTACGCCTCGTCCACAATCTGCCGGAGTTCTTCGCTGATATCCGGATTCCAGTCGGATATGGCAAGATGAAAAGCCGTAATCACAGGAAGCATTGCCGTCGGCCTTTCATGCCAGTTCTCCAGCGCTTTATGTAAGCTTTCTCCTTATACTGGGTCGCAAAGTCAATAATCATGGTTTGTGCCGCCTGATAAGGCGAGCTTTCGTTTCCCGTCTCAAAATTATCCGCGGTAACCGTTCCGGACACATGCAGATCAAAATGGGTGTGTGCGTCGATAAAGCCGGGAAACAAAAGCTTTCCTGACACATCAACCACTTCGGCCTCCTCATCCGTAATCTCCGGAGCTACGGCCCCGATCTTCCCATCCTCTATCAGAACATCAGCTTTTTTACAGCCTTCGCCCGATACCACGGTACCGCCTTTTAATACTTTTTTCATGGGACAATTCCTTTCCTGCTGTCTGAACTCCTGTCTGTTACAGGAAAGAAGCGTATCGGGCTTCCTCCCGCTTAATCCGTTCCATACCGGCTTTCCCCGCCGCATGCTCGATCTTCAGCCTGACGACGCAGACATCGTTCCAGCTGCTTTGAATGGATGCCTCGCCCTCCTTCGTGTATTCCGGGAAATCGTTCCGCCAGAGCTTTAACGCCTCCCGCTTCTCTTTTCATCCGTCACAACCGAAGCTCTGCCAAATACAATCACACTGGCATAAGCAGTCGAAAATGCTTTCCGGGATCACCTCATCTTCCCCCACCACGCAGAAGGAAACCTTGTCGGAGCGCTGAAAGCCCTCCAACTTATGGCCTTCCTTTGCACAGTGGAAATAGATTGCGTCGTCTCCGTACACATAGTTCATCGGAACACCGTACGGATAACCGTCGTCCCCCTGGACAGACAGCACTCCATAAGTTCCGTTCTTTAAAATACTCCTGGCTTCCGTTTCCGATAACTGCTGATTTTTTCTTCTCAATTCCCTGAACATGACAGCCTCCAATCTCCGCTCGCATGCATAAGCGTAACACTGCATAAGGTTCTGTGAATATTCACTGAAATAACTTATTTTCAGTATACCTTATTTTTCTTTTGCATACAACCGTTTCCAGTGGAGAAACGTATTTTACTTTAGGGCGCAGGACCATACTGTCGGCCCTCTGCGCCCTTATCAAGGTTTTGCTTTTTACTTTTGCGATTACTTTTTGCTCTTTCTGTATGCCGTATCTTCCAGAGGCAGCGAGCGGAAGTTTTCCGTCGAGCTTGTAGTAGGCGCCCTGACTGCCGGTGCCGTCGGAATGGAGGTGATTTCTCCGATTCCCACTGCTCCGTATGCCAGCGGATCCTTATTTTCCTCGACAATGATACTCTCCACCGGCGGAGTCTTATCCGCACGGAACAGGCCCAGCGTACCGAATTTGGCCAGCGGCTTTCCATGATCCAGCGGGAAATCTTCGGTCAGCGCGAATCCAAGGGACATCACCACGCCGCCTCGATCTGTCCTTCTACGGACAGCGGGTTAATGGCTTTACTCGACGTCATGAGCCGCAACCACCTTTCAATGGTTCCGTCCTCGTTTAAGCATACCACCTGGGTTGCGTAGCCGTAGGCCATTACATGGGATACCGGATTCTTCTTTGCCGCACCCCATGGGATCTGTAGCCGCCAAATACTCTCCGTAATCTTTTCCGTTTAAATCCTCCAGGGTCTTTCCTCCCTTCAGATCTTCCAGAATATCCATACAGGCTCTTCTGGCCGCCTCGCCTGTCACCAGGGTCTGACGGAACCGGAAGTCGTACCGGGGGCCAGGTCTTCGTCTCCCGCAGCCACATAGACTACGCGGTCTCCTGTCACGCCCAGCGCCTCACAGACTACCTGCTCCAGCACGGTTCCCAATCCCTAAATTATGCAGGAGGCACTGAACGGGACGGTTACCTTTCCCTCCCTCGATGGTCATGCGGCCGGCCCCAGTCCGGGATACCGACGCCGACGCCGGCATTCTTCATGGCACAGCCGATGCGTACGGGTGGCTGTCATAGACCTCCTTCACCGCTTCCAGCGTCTCTGCAAGCGCCGTTTGCCCGGAGAGGCGATCTGACCGTTGGGAGTTCCTGACCCGGCCGGATGGCGTTGCGGTAGCGGATTTCCCACGGAGTAATCCCCACCCATCTCAGCCAGGAGGTTTAAGTTGCACTCCGTAGCAAAGCAGCTCTGGGTTACGCCGAACCCGCGGAACGCCTGCAGGCGGATTATTCGTATAGCGGCGGTGCCGTCGATGTCGATGTTCTGATAATTGTAAGGACCTCCGCCATGTGGGTACAGAGCTCTGAAGCACCGGGCCTCCCAAAGAAGCGCGTAAGCATCTCCGGTATCCGTAATCACCTTCGCCGTCATGCCGGTTAAATATCCGTTTTCGTCACAGGCTGTGGTGAACTCCATCCACGCCGGATGGCGTTTGATGAAATCATAATGCTTTTTCTCCGTCGCCTCACCTTAACCGGCTTTCCCGTATGGTAAGCGAGAAGGGCCGCATGATGCTGTACCGCCATGTCCTCCTTGCCGCCGAAGCCGCCGCCTACCAGTTTGTTGATGACATGGACCCTGGAAAGCTCCCAGCCCAGCATTCCGGCGCATTCGCGCGCGTCGTGCCCTGGTCTGAAGAATAGATCAGAGCCTCTTCTTTTCTCCCTGTCTACAATGGCGACTGCACACTCGGGCTCCAGGAACGCCTGTAAATGGAGTGCGGTATTCCTTTGTCACCACGTATTTGGAGTTCTCGATGGCCTTCTTCGCATCGCCGCGCACCAGGTGCTCATGGGCCAGCACGTTTCCCCGGTCTCATGAACCAGCGGCGCATCCGGTTTTAAAGTTCCTGCGGGCTGAATTCGCCTCCAGTTCCTCGTATTCGATCTTCACCAGCTTTTTGGCCCGTCCAGAATCTCCGGTGTATCGGCTGCCAACAGGCAGACCGCGTCGCCCACGCGCACGGTGATCTCAATTTTACCGACTCTCCAGCGGTGGTATCCCAGTCCTTCAGATGGCTACTTTATTGCCGCCGGAACGTCATCGGCGGTTAAGACCGCCCGCCCCCGGCAGAGCAAGCGCTTCCGACTTATCGATGGACAGAACCCCGCCTCGGATACGGTGCGGATGGCGCTTCCAGGTAGAATGCCTTCCACTTCCATATCGTCCACGTACTCCCCGTAAAGCCCAGTACCTTCTCCGGTACATCCAATACGGTGGGCGGCGTTGTCCGATATGATCCACCACCGGCGCCTTCAAATCCTTTTGGTGTCCTCGCGGAACAGCTTTGCTGCCAGCAGAATCGCGTCGATAATCTTTTTATACCCGGTACAGCGGCAGATGTTGCCCCGGATCGCAAAGGCGCCTCGTCGCGGGTCGGATCCGGATTCTGGTCAATCAGCCCCTTTGCACATCACCATGCGGATGCAGAAGCCGCACTGCACGGCTCCCGCTTCTCCAGGCATAGACAAATACTTTTTTCTCTGTCACTGAGTCCTTCTACTGTTACGATGGATTTTCCTCCATCTTTGAAACCTTCTGGACACAGGCCTTGGTGGCCTTTCCGTCAATCAGAACCGTACACGTTCCGCAGGCGCCTTCGCTGCAGCCTATCCTGACAGATTTGAGCCCCAGATCGTTTCTCAGCACATCAATCAGCTTTAAGTCCTCTTCTACGGCAACACTCGTTCCATTTACCAGTAAGGTATACATAAGTTCACCTGCTTTCCCTATGCTAATAGGTAATCATAATCTTTGCAGACAGTTTCCATGACTTTACGCAAGCCTTCCGGAATTACGCTCCCCGCTGTCCGCGGCATTCCAAGTATAAATGTTTCCAAGATAACGCACTTTGCAGGAAACAGCAGCCCGGTCGAGGACGACAAAGCCTGATTTTTGCTGTTTTTCCATATCCGCTTCATTGGCAAACAGGGTAAAATTTATCTAAGTACGGAGCACTGTCAGTACGGACAGAAGCTCTTACAGTTGCCGCACTCATTACACATATAATCCACGTGAATAATCTGGTGTTTTTCCATTCCCGGTACACGGATCGCTATGTTGGCACGGTTCGGACATACCTCGCACAGTTCTCACAGATATTGGAGCAGCCGAGGCAGGCGCGTGTGCTCTCTTCCTTATATTCCTTCGTCCCGGCCAGAATACCGCGTCTGTCATAGAGTTTTCCCAAATCCTTCACGGTATCATCAAAGTCTCTGGCTGCCTTTCCGCCGATGATGGCTTCCACAGCCATTCTGGCATCACGCATGGCTTCAACGACCGTCTTCGGCCCGTATAGGCCGTCACCGACTGCATAAACGCCTGAAACGGAGGTTTCCAGTGTCTCCTCGTTTACCATGGCTCTTCCTCTGTCGTTCACATTGATTCCGTTGGCCTTTAAGAAATCGGTCGGAACCTGCTCACCGACTGCCGCAATTACGGTATCCGCAGGAATTTCCACGGTCTCGCCCGTCTCTGACACGCCTCTTCTGCCGGAAGCATCGTAATCAGACAGCTTCATCACATTGCAGATCAGCTTTCCATCTTCCAGCTTCACAGGAGATAAGAGTTCTTTGAACTCTACGCCGTCTTCCACTGCCATCACAAGCTCTTCCTCATCGGCCGGCATAAAGCGTTTCGTTCTTCTGTATACGAGATAGAGTGTTCTACCCCTTTCGTCCTCTTTACGGCTCTGGCTGTATCCATCGCGGTGTTTCCTCCGCCGATGACAACGACATTTTGCCGATATTAACATTTCCATCAGAAGCCTTAAACTGTGCCAGGAACTCAAGGGCGTTCATGGCCTCTCCCTGCCTCCAGCTTAAGCACGCCCGGTTTGGAAGCGCCTGTAGCCAGAATAATGTAATCATAGCCTGCCTTCTTCAAATCCTCCAGGCTCTCCACTCTCGTGTTCAGCTTCACCTCTGCACCGTAAGCCGTAGCCAGCGCCACATCCTTTGCAATCGCTTCATCAGAGATACGGAATCCCGGAATCACATGCTTCACCACGCCGCCAAGGCTGTCGCCAGCCTCGAAGATCGTAGCCGGACATCCATTCTTCGTCAGGAAATACGCAGCCGCCAGACCAGCCGGGCCGCCGCCGACAACAGCAGTCTTCTTTCCCTTCAGCTCTCCAGCCTTAATTTCCTTCATCAGAGCGTCGTAGCCGCCTTCCGCACACACCAGCTTGACACCGCGGATGTTGACCGGATCCTCATAGAAGTTACGGTTACATTTGCTCATACAGTTATGTGCACAGATGGTACCCGTAATAAATGGAAGCGGATTCTTCTCTGCGATCACCTTCATGGCCTCCTCATACTTACCGGCTCCGGAAAGCTGTAAATACGTGGTTACATCCTGGTGAATCGGACATCCCTCTTTACACGGCGCCACATAGCAGTCTGTAAGCGGAACCGGTTTGTTCATCTTTCTGGACGGAAGCGGCTTTACCGCCTTTACATGGTGTTCGTCCGTAATCGCGGACTCCGCCAGCTTTGCAGTCTTCTCCGGGTCCACGCCTGTAAATTCCACGCTTCCACATTCCGCCGAACGCAGGTGAGGACTTACCAGTTCCAGTTCACTCGCCATCTGATCCAGTCTCTGATATCCGCCCGGCTTTAACAGGGTGGTAGCCACCGTTACCGGCCAGATTCCCGCATCGATGATACCCTTAATATTATGATAATCTGCGCCGCCCGAATAAGAGATTCTCAGCTTTCCGTCAAATTCCTTCGCCAGCTTCGCAGCCAGGAAATGGACAGCGGATACAGGGACTTTCCTGACATATACATCTCTTCACTCGGAAGCTCGTTCTGTTTCACATCAACCGGGAATGTATTGGTAATCTTCACGCCAAATTCCAGATTCTTCTCTCCAGCCAGTTTCATCAGCCTCTGAAGCATCGGAACCGCATCCTGATACTGTAAATCATCGAGGAAATGGAAATCGCCGAAAGCGACGTAATCGTATCCCATCTCATCCATGGTCTTTCTTGCAAATTCATATCCCAGAAGTGTCGGATTGCACTTGATAAAGGTATGAAGTCCCTTCACCTCGATCAGGTACTTAGCGATCCGCTCGATCTCCTGCGGCGGGCAGCCATGCAGTGTGGAAAGCGTGACGGAATTACAGATATTGGAAGAAATACCTTCGATATCCTCTTTCGTCACATGCTGAAACATGGAAACGTTCTCCAGCAGGTACTGTCTGCAGCTTCTAAAGGTCTCCGTATCCTTCGCATCCTTCATGGACTCAATGAAGGAATCAATCTTCGGGGACTTAATGCCTTCCAGATCGTATCCCACGCTCATATTGAACTGGAATCCATCCATGGAGCCCAGCCCATACTCCTTCGCCATAATGCTCAGTAAAAACCATGCCTTTATGTACTCTTCCTGTGCCTGCGGAACGTAAAGCTCCGTTGACCACTCACAGTTATAGCACTCATCATCAGCCTTAATACAGGGCTTATTCACCGGAAAGATCCTCACCATCGATGATCTGAACCGTCTTAAGCTCAAAGAACCGGCTTCCCGCATAGTAAGCCGCTTTGCAATATTCTGGGTCAGCTGGGTATGAGGGCCCGCCGCCGGACCAATCGGAGTCTCCAGCGTCCTGCCAAAGATCTTCCTGTCATTCTCCGCCTTCGCCTGGTAAGGTCTGTAAACGCACAAATACCGTTCCTTTCTCCTTATGTTCCTTCATTACCCACTCCACTAACTGCGGAAATGGCATTGGTGTCATTCTGTCTCCCATCATTAACCTCCTGATTTGCGGGTATTTATCTTTTTTTAGATGTATTGGCTGCCGGGTCCGCGGTTTTGGAGGATATCCCGGCTGCCGCTGAAAAAAAGAAACACCTCGCTGTGAATTTTCTAATATTTTCTTTCTGCTTTATTGGTATTGTGATCATTACTTCAAAATTCTAAATCATACAAAACTCTTTTACATTACAATTACTGTCTTCATTTTACATCAATCAAAAGCCTTTTCCCACTGGAATCTTCTGCCTGCATTTTCTGCTTTTGTTCCGCCAGTCCCATCGGCCTCTATCTGCTGTTGATTCGGTCTGCCAGTTCTTTCGCCGCCTGTCTGCAGTCAGCCATGACTTTCTCTTCGTCGATGTTTGTCAGATTCTGTCTTTCATTAAGACTTTTCCGTTGCCTACCGTCGTTGTCACGCTTCTTCCGGTCATGCCGAAAAGAATATGACTGTTTACGTTGTCTGCATTCATCGGGGTCAGCGGGATATAGTCGGTTACGATGACATCGGCCGCCGCGCCTTCTTTTAAGACGCCGAGAGGCTTCTTGAAATAGCGGTTGGCAATCTTTGCATTGCCCTCAAAGAGCATCTGGGGAACCTCAGCCCCAGGCTGCATTGGCGTCGCAGAGATGGTGTTTGTGCAGTACGTTGGCCACCTTGTAGGACTCCAGCATGTCGTGTGTGTATCCATCGGTTCCGAGGCCGGTCAAGATTCCCCGGTGCACGATCTCCATGGTTGGAGGACAGCCGCAGGCATTGCCCATGTTGGATTCCGGATTATGTACCACCATGGTGTCCGTTTCCTTAATTAATTCCATCTCGTGGGGATTCACGTAGATGCAATGGCCAAGCAGCGTCTTCGGGCCAAGGATATTGCAGTCCATCAGACGGTCTACAATGCGCTTTGCCGTATTTCCTTAAGCAGTCATGAAGGTCTTCAATGCCTTCCGCCACATGAATATGGTAGCCCACCTCGGCCGGTTTGTTGGCCGCAGCCAGTTCCATGGTCTCGTCAGAGATTGTAAACTGTGCGTGCATACCCATCATTCCGCGATCATGTCACTGTCGTCTGCCAGTGCGTGCTTGATAAATGCCGCATTTTCCATGACTGCTTCCTGGCTTTATCCATGCCGTCGCGGTCGGAAATCTCGTAGCATAAGCAGGAACGGACGCCTGTCTCTTTTTGCCGCTTCTTCTATTTTAAACAGGGAATCGCGGATATGGCCAAAGCTTGCATGGTGGTCAAAGGTGGTGGTAATACCGTTCTTAATAGAATCGATGTAGGTCGCCATCGCGGAAAGCCTTGTCTCCTCCAGCGTTAAGTTGCGGTCGATCGTCCACCACATTCCGTCCAGGATCTCTAAAAATCCGTGCGGATCGTAGCCTTTGATGCTTAACCCTCTCGCAAACGCGCTGTAGATGTGCTCATGGGCATTGATAAACGCCGGCATGATAACGCCGCCTTTGGCATCGATATATTCTGCATCGGGATATGCTTCCTTTATCTCTTTGTTGCTCCTACTTTAATAATAGTGGATCCATCCATCGCCACTGCCCCGTCTTCCAAAAAACGGAGCCTCCGGGTTTCTTGTGATCATTCTTCCATTACCGATAATCAGCATGTCTCCATCTCCTTTTCTCTCTTTTCCTTATTTCTCGTCAAAATCTCAAAATTTGAGTATACAGTGTGCACATGGAACCTTCCCCGTCTCCTGCGCTTTGTTCTTTGCATATTGTCTATGAGAAATTTTCCCTTCCCATCATTTTATGCAGTTTATACTATAAATATCTTTATAGGTACAGTGTATCATCTAAAAAAGTAAATGCAAGATGAAAATACAAAAAATTAGTTTGCCTAAAAATTTTTTAGAAAAAGTATTGATTTTTCATTTTTTATGTTATGATGGGAGTATAAGAAATCACTTTTTCAAGCAAGGGGGGTTGCAAGATGGATTCAAAAGCTCGAACAACGACACAGATTGCACACGGTGTGGCATCCCATTTTTGGAAACGCCTGTGAGGTGGTCATCACGACTTAAAAAAGCTTAGGATATAGAAAGCTCTATCGTCTATATCGAAAACGGTCATGTAAGCAACCGGAAGCTGGGAGACGGACCCTCGGAAATCGTTCTCGAAACGCTGAACCGGGATCCCGAATGCTTAAAAGACCGGCTGTCCCTATTTAACGAAGACAGATGACGGACGGATTTTTAAAATCAGCACCATGTATATAAGAGGAAAGGACGGTTCCGTTGATTATATCTTTCCTTAAATTATGACATCACAGAATTTTTGCTTACCGTTGACAATGCGATCCGCTCTCATCTCCACCGCGGAGATGGCAGGAGAAGACAGGCAGCCAAGAAAGATTACACACAACGTCAATGATCTTTTAGACACCCTGATCGAACAGTCCGTACAGCTGGTTGGCAAACCGGTAGCTCTGATGAGCAAGGACGACAAGATCACCGCGATTCAGTATTTGAACGATGCCGGAGCGTTTGATTACCAAATCCGGCGACAAGGTTTCCAACTTTTTCGGAATATCCAAGTTCACACTCTACAGCTACATGGACGCCGGAAAAGAAAACAGATAATTCATATAAAACATATTAAATAAGAAGAAGGAGAATCAAACATCATGAATCAATCGAATGGGTGGTTAACACCATGCCGAAGACAGATGACAAGAATTTATCTGTCATGGCGCTGGACGAAATCGGAAAGGCAAGGAAATTCCATGAAAGCTTCCCGCAGTACAGCAAGACACCGCTTGCCAAACTCGACCACATGGCCGAATACTTAGGTCTGGGTCAGGTTTACGTGAAGGACGAATCCCTACCGCTTCGGTTTAAACGCTTTCAAGGTACTGGGTGGTTCCTTCGCCATTGCGAAGTACATAGCACAGCAGACAGGAAAAGACGTTTCCGATCTTCCATACAGTGTTTTAACTTCCGAAAGAGCTTCGGAAAAGAATTTGGTCAGGCTACCTTCTTTACAGCTCAGACGGCAACCACGGACGAGGCGTTGCATGGGCTGCCAACCGGTTAGGACAGAAAGCGGTTGTCTTCATGCCGAAGGGCTCCACCATCACCCGTTTAACAACATCAAGGCAGAGGGCGCAGAGGTTACCATCGAGGAAGTCAACTAGACGAATGTGTCCGTATGGCCGCCGACGCTGCTTCCAAAACAGAACACGGCGTTGTCGTACAGGATACCGCGTGGGACGGCTACGAAGAGATTCCGGCATGGATCATGCAGGGATACGGAACCATGGCGATGGAGGCCGGCGAGCAGTTGGAGGAATACGGCTGTGACAGACCGACTCACGTATTCGTTCAGGCAGGCGTCGGTTCACTTGCCGGAGCCGTACAGGGCTACTTCGCAAACCGCTATCCGGAGAATCCTCCCAAGGTTGTCGTTGTAGAAGCAGATGTTGCGGCCTGTCTCTACAAGGGCGCGAAAGCCGGCGACGGCGGCATTCAGATCGTAGACGGCGATATGCAGACCATCATGGCCGGTTTAGCCTGCGGCGAGCCGAATACCATCTCCTGGGATATTTAAAGAATCACGTAGACACCTTCGTCTGCCGCTCCAGACTGGGCAGCGGCAAAGCTGAATGAGAATGCTGGCGGCTCCGATTAAGGGAGATACCCGGTAGTGTCCGGTGAATCCGAGCCGCACTGTTCGGAACGCTGGCCTGCATCATGACCATGGATGAGTACAAAGATTTAAGAGACCACTTAGGGCTCTGGAAAAGATTCAAAGGTTCTCCTCTTCTCCACCGAGGGCGACACCGACCCGACCGCTACAAAGCAATCGTTTGGGAAGGCAAAGAACGCTAGGCATAATTTTCTTTTGAGAGCCAAACGAACTAATATTATAAAATAATAAAAAACGGAGATTAAAAATGGATTTGAACAAAATCAAAGAGGCAGCAAAAAATTACGAGCTGACATGACCAGGTTTTTCAAGAGACATCGTAAAGTTCCCGGGTGAGAGCTGTGACGAGAAGGCTCATATCGACCGCATCGCAGAAGAGATGAGAAAACTGGAATTTGACAAAGTTGTTATCGATGATATGGGAAATGTTCTCGGCTACATGGGAACCGGAAAAGATTAATCGGCTTCGACGCCCATGTCGATACCGGTAGGAATCGGCAACATAGAGAACTGGAACTTCGATCCGTACGAAGGCTACGAGAATGACACTGAGATCGGCGGACGCGGCGTTTCCGACCAGTGCGGCGGCATCGTATCAGCCGTTTACGGAGCCAGAATCATGAAGGATTTAGGACTGTTAAGCGACAAATACACGGTTCTGGTAACCGGTACGGTTCAGGAAGAAGACTGTGACGGTCTCTGCTGGCAGTACATCATCAACGAAGACAAGGTACGTCCGGACTTCGTAGTATCCACAGAGCCCACTGACGGCGGCATCTACCGCGGCCAGAGGGGACGTATGGAAATCCGCGTTGACGTAAGGGCGTTTCCTGCCACGGCTCCGCTCCTGAGCGCGGCGACAACGCGATCTACAAGATGGCCGACATCTTCAGGATGTACGCGCATTAAACGTGAAAATGACGCAGCCGACGACAAGGAAGTCAAAGGCCTCGTATAAGATGCTGGACGAAATACAACGCAGAATGGAAAGAAGCCAACTTCTTAGGACGCGGTACGGTAACCGTTTCAGAGATTTTCTTCACATCCCAAGCCGCTGTGCAGTTGCCGATTCCTGTTCCGTATCCCTTGACCGCCGCATGACCGCAGGCGAGACATGGGAAAGCTGCTTAGAGGAAATCCGCAACTTACCAGCGTCAAAAAATACGGCAATGATGTAACCGTATCCATGTATGAAGTATTCCCGTCCTTCCTACAAAGGACTTATATATCCGATCGAGTGCTACTTCCCGACATGGGTTATTCCAGAGGATCACAAGGTTACTTCTGCTCTTGAGGAAGCTTACCACAATCTGTACGGCGATGAGCGTATGGGCGCTGAGACACTTGCCATGAGAACAGCACGTCCATTGACAGATAAATGGACCTTCTCCACCAACGGCGTTTCCATCATGGGACGCAACGGTATTCCGTGTATCGGCTTTGGACCTGGCGCAGAGGCTCAGGCTCACGCTCGAACGAGAAGACATGGAAGCAGGATTTACATGTAAGCTGCGCTTCCTGCTGTTTACGTAAATAATCCGGAAATATCTGTTTATCTAGAACTGCGAAACTGCAACTATTTAATTATTTAGCCAATCAGTTGCCATTTTGTAACCATAAACTGCCAAGGTTCCGCAGGCCCCCTGGCCTTTAAACCTGCAAGCCACCCCTTGAAAAACAATACAATTGTCCTGCTGCCTTCCATACCATTTTCCGGGTTGTCCTAGTCCCCAAATTTCGACGGGCTGTACAGCATTGCAGGATTGAATCAGACCCAAATAACATTAATATTTATTTCATAAGGCTTTAAAGGAGTTAAAATATGAAAACCTTACAGGATTACATCGACAAATTAAACGCTTTAAATTTCAAGGAAATGTACAACAATGATTTCTTTTTAACCTGGGAAAAACAGACGAAGAACTGGAAGCTGTCTGGACCGTTGCTGACGCTCTCCGCTTCATGAGAGAAAAACAACATTTCCACAAAGTATTCGAGAGCGGCCTCGGAATCTCCTTATTCCGTGACAACTCCACACGTACCCGTTTCTCCTTCGCTTCTGCCTGCAACCTTCTTGGACTTGAAGTACAGGATCTGGACGAGGGCAAATCTCAGGTAGCTCACGGCGAGACCGTTCGCGAAACAGCCAACATGATCTCCTTCATGGCTGATGTAATCGGTATCCGTGATGACATGTACATCGGTAAAGGGAAACAACTTATCAGAACGATTTTATGGATGCTGTAACACAGGGAAACAAGGACGGAATCTTAGAGCAGAAGCCAACCTTAGTAAACTTACAGTGTGATATTGACCATCCGACACAGTGTATGGCTGATATGTTACATATTATCCATGAGTTCGGCGGCCTTGAGAACTTAAAAGGCAAAAAGCTGGCTATGACATGGGCTTACTCTCCTTCCTACGGCAAACCGTTATCCGTTCCTCAGGGCGTAATCGGACTTATGACACGTTTCGGTATGGACGTTGTTCTTGCGCATCCGGAAGGATATGATGTAATGCCAGAGGTTTGAAATTGCTAAGAAAAACGCTGAGAAGTCCGGCGGTTTCCTTCACAAAAGACAAACAGCATGGAAGAAGCATTCAAAGACGCTGACATCGTTTACCCGAAGAGCTGGGCTCCATTCGCAGCAATGGAAAAGACGAACGAACCTTTACGGCAGAAGGCGACGGCAGGAAATCAAGGCTCTGGAGAAGGAATTACTGGCTCAGAACGCAGAGCACAAAGACTGGTGCCGAAGAGCTCATATGAAGACCACAAAGGATGGCAAGGCTCTGTTGCTTACCGGCAGATATCAATGACGTAAGCGTAGACGGTGAAGTAGAAGCTTCCGTATTCGACCGGATCCGTTATACAAAAAGCCACAGCTTCAAGCCATACGTAATCGCCGGCCGAGAATCCACAGGAAATCTTAAAGAAGCTGGAAGAAAGAAACACGCCACGCGTATTCAAATAAAGAATTGGAATCGGGCGCACCCGCTGCCAGCGAGTAGCAGGTGCGTCCTTTATTCCCGCGGCGCACGAAAAGTGCCGGGCGGCCATTTCCATCGAACGCGCCGCAAGAGGCTGCGTTAAAAAAACCGGTGGAGGTTTATTCAATGAACAAAAAGAAAAGAATCGTCATCGCCCCTGGGCGGCAATGCCTTAGGCAATACACTGCCGGAACAGATGACGGCAGTTAAAATCACGGCAAAAGCGATCGTAGACCTGATCGAAGAAGGCTGCGAGGTTGTCGTTGCACACGGCAACGGACCTCAGGTCGGCATGATCAACAACGCCATGAGCGCACTGAGCCGTGAAGATCCGAATCAGCCGAATACCCTCTCTCCGTCTGTGTAGCCATGAGCCAGGCTTATATCGGCTATGACTTACAGAATGCGCTGAGAGAGGAATTATTAAACAGAAACATCACGGATATTCCGGTTACGACCATGATCACACAGATCCGCGTCGATGCGGAGGATCCTGCATTTAACGCACCTTCAAGCCAATCGG
>VOFH01000639.1_pt1 | contig 28000 bp, 41 predicted proteins | sample 5384091 | NCBI WGS metagenome assembly VOFH01 (sample SAMN12384727, study PRJNA508395) | human gut metagenome | isolation source: healthy gut G | host: Homo sapiens
CGCTGTTGATTTGATGCAGAATTTCAGCGGAGCTGTCGGCTTCAGGGGGACGTGGGAGCCGGTGTGACCGTCACAGTTTTTGTGAATTGAACCACAGAGTTCGGATCATCCGGATTGGTAATCTCCACAGTAATGGGATAGGTTCCAGCTTCTGTGAAAATCAGCCGGTCTGTTCCATACCCCTGGGCCGGAACAGAGGTGTCATAGGTATAGGTGCGCACAAGGTCCGTCACAAGGTCAAAGCCGTTTCCAGCGTTGCTGGTGCCCATGCTGGCATATACCTTGGAATCGCTGGAATTCGTCACCTGATGATAAGTATAGGAGAGAGGCTCCCGGGCCTCCCCCAACATAAAGCGTGTTGGCAGCTGCCGGATGGAGCTGCGATACCTGCATATTTTTGGCGTTAGAGAGAACCCCATATCCGTAACCATATACAGGGTAGTAAGCATTTCCGGGGAGGTTGGTTCTGCAGTGATGTCTGTGATATCACAGAATGTATCTGTGATGGAGATGATGGCGGAAGAGGTGCCATTCAAAGCCCGGACAGAGGAGACATAACGGACCGACTCCTCGGCGGTCACTTCAAAATGTATTTCGCTGTAGCAGGCTTTCAACGTGGAGCCCAGGCCATGATTATGCTGCGGGTTTCTTGTGTCGGAGGTTTTTCCGGGTGAAGCGCCTAACATGCCCGCCAGACCGCCATAAAAGCCGCCGCTGTTTTTGCTGTCATCTGTATGGCCGCCGGTGACACTGGAATCCACCTCACCATGGATGACACTGCAGCGGAGCATGGTGGAGTCTCCATCAAAGATTCCAGCGACACCACCCAGGTAAAGTCCCGCAAGGATCGCATCCGAAAGAGATGTAGAGGGAATCTCTGCTGTCAAGTCAGCAACCAGGTCTTCCACTGAGCAATCTTCCACTGAGGCGGCTGTCTGCACACTGCCGATCATGCCACCGATGGCCTCAAGCAGAGAACCGTCGCCTGCGGTCGGGTCACAGTGAGGTCTTCGGCCTTGCAGTGATCCATGGACGTTGGATAGCCGTATGCACCTCTATATTTGTCATGATAAAGGATTTCCTGGGCACCCACAAGGCCGCCCAGACTTACAGGAAGATAGAACTCTGCAGATCCGTCCCAACCACCAAGATCTATCGTATAAGCCGCACTTGTATCGGCGCTGCCAGCGTATGAGATGGTGATTCCGGTGGCTTGCAGCCACTGATCTCGGAAGAACTGCCGCCGGAACTTTCAGAGAAATCCACCAGACCCACTAAACCGCCAAAACTGGAAAATTGCGCTGCCCCTGAGATTGTAACCTCCATGCTGCTATCCCTAACTGTGACGCCGCTGACTGTGGACCCAACGACCCAGCCGGCCAGAAGTCCCGCCCTCTGGATGCCTGTCTGCTGGGCGGTAAGGACAGCGGAGCTCAGTTCCAGATCATAAATTTCGGCGTCTTGCACATAGCCAAAGAACCCAGCCAGTCCGCCAGAGTCACTGGAGACCTGCATTCCTGAAATGACAGCTCCATTGCCGTCCAATGTGCCCTGAAACGGGTGAGATTTCGTCCCAATCGGCACCCATTGGGAACCGCCTAAGTCGATATTGCTAGTCAGTTCAATTGTTTTGCCTTGAAATGTGGTTCCGGCATTTACTGTTTTTGCAAGCCACGCCAGCTCCTCGGCGGAGTTGATAGTAACCGTCGAGGCGTCTTCGGCATAATCCTCTGGCATTTGGGCTTGGTCAATCCAGCCTGCTTCCACTGCGGCGACTGGAATGGGGAAGAGAGAGAATAAAATAGCCAAAGCGGTCAACAGGCTCCCCATGCGAATGGTAAGTACTCTTTTTCATGGTCACTTCCTCCTTGTTCTTTGTGCGCCTAGGACTGTTTCTTGAACAGCTCAATCAGCCATCAATAGCAGACAAAATAAAAAAATTTTGTCTGCTATTGATGAGAGGCTTGTTGGAAAAGTAAAAATTTTTGCATATTTTTCCTTCTTACCTAGCCTGTAATGCCGCCTTAAGTGTATACACATTCAGACCGCTCAAATTTTAGGTTTGACCGGTCTATTTTGAGTTGCCTGAATAAGGTTGTCGTACTTGTGTTATTATAAAAGTTGTGGTAAAATCCTTGTACAGTTGTGGCCTATGTATCAAACACAGCATCCGAATGGTAACAAAATTTTTATTTTGACACTATTCGGATTTTTAAGCTTTCCTGCCACTCAGACAATATTTTTATTTTTGTCTGCTATCCGACCAGGCGCAGCTGTTCCAGCTGTTGAGCGTGCTCCTCACCTGTAGAGATCAGGTAGATGCGAGTGGTTTCCACAGAGCTATGGCCCAGTATATCAGCTAGCTTGACCACATCCCGGCTGGCCTGATAGAAAGTGCGGGCGAACAGATGCCGCAGGTTATGAGGGAACACCTTGGTTGGAGCCACACCTGCTGCACTGCAGACAGACTTCATTTCCGACCAAATCTGCTTTCTGGATATGCTGTGCCCGCCTCTGGTGAGAAATATCTCACCAGAGGCGATTTTTGCGATCTTTTGCGTATTTTAAAAGCTTTCTGCAAAGCTTACCTGGGAGAAGAATCGTACGGATTTTTCCCTTTAAACTGACCTCCGCCCTCCCTGTGTGAGCTGCCTCTACGGTTATATACCGGACCTCTGACACCCGAATGCCGGTGGCGCAGATTGTCTCTAAAAGAAGGGCCAGCCGTTCTCGCCCCTGATTTCGGGCGGTGGCCACTAGACGGTGATATTCCTCCTGAGTCAGCTCCCCGTTCTTGTTTTTGAAAGATCCGTCGCTGAATCCGCAGAGGCCGGACCCGGCATGTCCCGAAGCCCGCAACATCCAGAAATCGGTTTAGGCTGGCCAGCATGGAGTTGATTGTGACTGCACTGTAGCCCTGCTGCTGCAAGAATTCCTTCCATTCCGCGCATTTGACGTGTGTGACTGGCCTCTCTCCCAGCCACTTGGAAAAGGTGCGGACATGCCGCAGATAGTTCTCAATGGTTCCGGAGCTGCGGTCCTCGGCCCGCAGATACCGGGCAAACTCCTCCAGGGCAGTGGGCGTGATGAATGCTGACATAAAAATCCTCCTCATATGATGAATGCCCTTATTCTACCTTGCGGAGGACCGCTTATGCACCATAGGATAAACTGGGCAATTTCACACCTTTTCTTGAAAATGATGGGCGCTTATGGTAGGATAATATCGTATTTTTCAAGAGAGAGGGAACTGCCGTGGGGTATCTGAGCACTCGTCGCCCTGGACTGGACACGCTGCGGGGCATGACACTGGTCAGTATGATGGTCTATCATGCCTGCTGGGATTTGGTCTATCTTTTTAGGCAGGATTGGGCATGGTACCGCTCCTTTGGCGCCCATCTCTGGCAGCAGAGCATCTGCTGGACGTTTATTCTGCTCTCTGGCTACTGTTTTCATCTGGGACATCACCGGCTGCGGCGCGGACTTCTATCCCTGGGCGGAGGGGCGCTGGTGAGCGCGGTCTCCCAGGTGGCAGGCAGCCCTATCCACTGGGGGGTGCTGACTTTGCTGGGCGCGGCAGCGCTGCTGACCATTCCTTTGGACCCGCTGCTGCGGCGACTGCCCGCCAGAGCGGGCCTTGCGGGCAGCTTCTGCCTGTTTTTTCTGCTGCGGGAGGTTAACCAAGGATATCTGGGCTTTGAGGGTGCGGCGCTGCTGACATTGCCGGCGGACTGGTACCAGAATTCCCTCACGGCACTGTTGGGGTTTCCGGGGCCGGATTTTTTCTCCGCGGATTATTTTTCCCTGCTTCCGTGGCTGTTCCTATTCTGGACGGGCTACTTCCTCTACCGCCTGCGGCCGGAGGGGGAGGGACGGGAACTCAGGCTCCCGCTGGTGACAACGCTGGGACGGCACTCTCTGGTGGCATATTTGCTGCATCAGCCCCTTATCTACGGGGTGCTGTGGATGTTTGACAAACTGTTTTGAGAGGCGATGAGGAACGCATGAAGCAAAAGAGACTGGTGGCGGGGATTCTGGCCCATGTGGACGCGGGTAAAACCACACTGTCAGAGGCTATGCTGTACCAGAGCGGCGCCCTGCGCCGTCTGGGCCGGGTGGACCACCAGGACGCCTTTTTGGATACCGATCACATGGAGCGGGGCGGGGTATCACGATCTTTTCCAAGCAGGCAGAGCTCTCGCTGCCGTGGGGGACGATGACGCTGCTGGATACCCCCCGGCCATGTGGACTTCTCTACCGAGGCAGAGCGGACGCTACGGGTGCTGGATTACGCAATTTTGGTGATCAGCGGTACCGACGGTGTCCAGGCGCACACCCGGACGCTGTGGCGGCTGCTGGAGCGCTACGGTGTGCCGGTTTTTTATCTTTGTGAACAAGATGGACCTGGCAGGGGCGAAGCGCGGAGCCTTGCTGGCGGATCTGAAGCGATCCTTGGACGATGCCTGTGGACTTGACCACACCCCATTGGGCGGAGGAGGCCGCTGTGTGTGATGAGGCGGTGCTGGAACGGTACCTGGAGACCGGAGAGGTCTCCGACAGGGATGTTGCGGCATTGGTGGCGGAGCGGAAGCTCTTCCTCTGCTTTTTCGGTTCCGCTCTCAAGGTGGAGGGGGTGGACGCTTTTCTGGAGGGCCTGAGCCGCTTTGCGTCAGCGCCCCGGTATCGGAGGAATTCGGGCGCGGGTTTTCAAGATCGCCCGGGACCCCCAGGGGAATCGTCTCACCTACCTCAAGGTCACAGGCGGTACGCTTCGGGTGAAGGACTTATTGACCAACCAACGCCCGGACGATTCGGAGGAGTGTTCCTGGACGGAAAAAGCAGACCAGCTGCGGGTATACTCCGGCGCCAAGTTCCACACGGTGGAGGAGGCTCCGGCGGGCACTGTCTGTGCCGTAACCGGGTTGAGCCATACCCGCCCGGGAGACGGGCTGGGCTTTGAAGCCGATTGGGAGGGGCCAGTACTGGAGCCAGTTTTGACTTATCAGGTAGGGCTGACCGACGGTACGGACCCCTATACAGCCCTGGGCCGTCTGCGGCAGCTGGAGGAAGAAGATCCCCAGCTGCACCTTCTCTGGAACGAGGGGACTCGGGAAATCCATATGCAGCTGATGGGAGAGATACAGCTGGAGATTCTCCAACGCCTGATCCAAGAGCGGTTTGGCATGGAAGTGGCCTTTGGCAGCGGCACTATCTGCTACCGGGAGACGATCGCTGCCCCGGTGATCGGCATCGGCCACTTCGAGCCGCTGCGTCACTATGCGGAGGTTCATCTCCTACTGGAGCCCGGAGAGCGGGGGAGCGGGCTGCACTTTGCCTCCGCCTGCCCAACAGACGTACTGGATTTGAACTGGCAGCGGCTGGTGCTGACCCATCTGGCGGGCGGGAGCACCCGGGGGTGCTGACCGGCTCCCCATCACGGATATGAAGATTACGCTTCTGACCGGCCGTGCCCATGACAAGCACACGGAAGGCGGCGACTTCCGCCAGGCCACCTACCGGGCGGTGCGACAGGGGCTCATGCAGGCGGAGAGCGTGTTGCTGGAGCCCTGGTATGAGTTCCGCCTGGAGCTGCCGGCGGAGCAGGTGGGGCGGGCCATGAGCGATTTGCAGCGGATGAACGGGGAGACGGCCCCGCCGGAACTGGACGGAGGAGGGACGGCGGTGCTGACCGGCGTGGCGCCGGTAGGAGCCATGCAGGGCTATGCTCGGGAGGTGGCGGCCTATACCCGGGGACAGGGACGACTTTTGTGCCAGCCGGGGGGGTATCGCCCCTGCGCCGGTGCGGAGGAGGTGATCGCTGCCGCCGGTTACGACCCGGAGCGGGATGTGGAGAACCCGGCGGACTCCGTATTCTGCGCCCACGGCGGTGGCTACTCCGTGCCCTGGGACCAGGTGCGCGCCGCCGCTCACCTGGAAAGCGGACTCGCCCTGGACACGCCGGAGGAGGAAGATCCGGAGGAACCGGCTCCCCGGGAGCGGCGCTCCTACGCGGGCACACTGGAGCAGGACGAGGAGTTGCGGGCCATCTTTGAGCGGACTTACGGCCCGGTGAAGCGACGGGCCTTTGTGCCGCCCCGGGAGCCGAAGCGCCCTGTGGCGGAGGGCGCGGCCCGGACCATCCGGGAGCAGGCGTCCGGCCCGGAGTACTTGCTGGTGGACGGGTACAACATCATCTTCGCTTGGGACGAGCTGAAGGCTATTGCTCGGGAGAATCTGGATGCCGCACGGAAGGCCCTGTGCGATCTGCTGTGCAACTACCAGGGCTTTCAAAAGTGTGAGGTTATCGCGGTCTTTGACGCCTACAAAGTCAAGGGCGGACAGGGCAGCGTGGAGAAGTACCACAACATCCACGTGGTCTATACGAAAGAGGCGGAGACCGCCGACGCTTATATCGAGCGGGCTACCTACGAAATCGGCAGGAAACACCGGGTGAAGGTGGCCACTTCCGACGGCCCAGAGCAGCTGATCATTTTGGGCCACGGCGCGCTGCGGCTCTCCGCATCGGCATTCCGCCAGGAGATGGAGCACGTCCAGGGCCAGATTGCCGGCGTGCTGGAGAGCAACAACCGCCGTCTCAAAAGCGGTGCGCTGCGGGCCGCTCTGGAAAAAGCCCGAAGAGAGGAGGAATCGAAGTGCTGACAGGTGGCATTGCCGCTGTGGTGGCAGCTCTTTGCGCCTTGACCCGCCGCCTTCTCTGGGACCACCCTGCCTCCGCCGGGGGCGTGATACAGTTTAAGCCCCTATGGAACCGGGGCGCGGCTTTTGGCCTTCCCGTGGGACGGCGGGCGGTAGCGGCCCTCTCGGGGCTGTGCCTGACCTGGGTGTGGCTGTGCCGTGGCCGAAACCCCGTGGGTGCGGGACTATTACTGGGCGGAGGCGCCAGCAACCTCTGGGAACGGCTTTGCCATGGGCGGGTCTTTGATTATGTCCACTTCCCTAAAGCGCCGGGTCCGCTGCGGCACTATGTCTTCAACCTGGCGGACTTTGCGATTCTGGCCGGCGTACTGGCGCTGCTGCGAAAGAAACACTGAGAAGAATACTCGGAGCGGCTTCTCAGGAAAGGGGACAGGAAATCAGTTTGTCCGGCTATTTTGCCGCCATCAAGGAAGGGACCGCCCGAGGGCGGTCCTTTTATTTTTGCCGGCCGAAAAATTTGCCGGCCTTGGTTCGTGTTCTCAGTGAAGGGAGTGAGAGCTGCGTGTATCCATCTGGTACCGATGATTCCATCAGCCGCCTGGTGGCGGAATACAGCCCCATGCTGTTGCGGCTGGCCTGCACCCGCCTGCACAGCCCCGCCGACGCAGAGGACGCCGTGCAGGAGGCATTCCTGCGTCTGCTGACCGCAAGCCCGCGGTTTCGGGACGCACAACACGAGAAGGCATGGCTGATCCGCACCACCCTTCACAGGGCCGCCGACATACAAAGGGCAGCGGCCCGCAAGAATGTCCCTCTGGAAGAGGCCACCGGAGTACAGACGGAAGAGAGCGGGCTGTTGGCCGCGGTCCGCAGTCTGCCGGAGAAGTACAGCGCCGTGCTGTACCTGCACTATTATGAGGGGTATTCCATCAAGGAGATCGCAAAACTGCTGGGCTTTCCTGCCCCCACGGTAGGCACCCGCCTGGCGCGCGGCCGGGAACGGCTGCGGCGGCTGATCAAGGAGGAGATTTCATGAACCGCGAAACCTATCGCAGGGCCTTTGACGACATCCCCTTCTCCGACGACTTCGAGAAGCGGACCATCAAGCTGTTGCAGGACCGCGCCCGGAATCAGGAAAAGGAGAAGACAACCATGACGTTTTCTAAGCATCGCAAGCTGGCGGTAACTCTTGCCGCCGCCGTGGCCGCTCTGGCATTGTCTGTGTCCGCAGCTGTGCTGTGGCTCAGTCCCGCCCAGGTAGCGGAAGAGATCGACGACCCGCTGTTGGCTCAGGCCTTTGACGGGGATGAGGCGCTGGTCCTGAACGAGACCGCTCAGGCGGGAGAGTACACGGTTACTCTGGGGGGCCTGGTCTCCGGTACGGGTATCTCCAACTGGTGCGGCGACGTGGAGGAGAGCCGTACTTACGCTGTGGTATCCGTGGCTCGGACCGACGGTGCGCCCCTGACGGCTGAGAACTACGACGTGTCGGCCAGTGGTACCTTCACCATTACGCCTCTGGCGGAGGGCTATCCGCCCCATGCTGTGAACGTGTTCACTCTGGATGGCAGCTGCGCCTCCTTCCTAGAGAGTGGAGTGGCCTATTACCTGCTGGACACGCAAGATATCCAGCTGTTTGCGGACCGCACCGTGTATCTGGCGGTGTATCAGGGCTTTGTGCCTTCCTATAAGGAGTTCTCCGTGGCGGAGGACGGCTCCATTACCATGCGGGAAGATGTGGTGGGCTGCATGTTTACCCTGCCTCTGGATGCGAGTCAGTCCGATCCTGAGGCCGCCCGGGCCTTGGTGGAGGCTGCCGGCCTGCCTACAGAACCCATGACCGACAAGGAACTAGCGGCTCTTGAGCAGGAGGCCCCGAAAGTGGCGGAAGTGGAGACTCCCGGCGGCATCGAGCTTGTAGAAGTGCCGGGCCATGGCACCGTTACCGCCATGCAGGCCCAGGCCGCCGCGGAATATGAGGCCTACATGGAACGGGAATCGAAGCGTCTGGCGGAGGCGGTGGAAAACGGGACCCTCTCTGAGGCGGCGTATAAGCAGGCAGTTCAGGAGATGGAGGAGTCCCTGGCGGGACTGTGGGACGGCACCCGCTCTCCCGACTGGCATGCCAATCCCGACGACACAGAGGTCCTCCGGACAAAACCCTCCGGCGCGGCGCTGTCCGCCGGAGACAACTGAATCCACGGTCTGAGGCGGAGGAAGCAATTCCTCCGCTTTTTTTCAGAAGGGATTGACAGAGGAATTTTTCTGTGCTATTGTACTAGATACGTAATACACCAATACAATCATATAAGGAGGCGCCGCATGATGCCGTTATTGGATGTGCAGCATTTACAGAAAACCTATACGACCCGTTTTGGTGCTCACCAGGTGCAGGCCCTGGCCGATGTGTCTTTACCGTGGAGCCGGGGGAGTATGTGGCCATTATGGGAGAGTCCGGGTCCGGCAAGACCACATTACTGAATATTTTAGCAGCACTGGACCGCTCCACAGCGGGAGAGGTACTGCTCGGCGGCAGGTCCCTCTCTGCCATCCGGGAGAAACAGCTGGCGGCGTTCCGCCGATCTCATCTGGGATTCGTGTTTCAGGACTTCAATCTGCTGGACACCTTTTCTCTGCGGGACAACATTTTCCTGCCGCTGGTGCTGGCAGGGAGCGGCCCGCTGCAATGGAGCGCAAGCTTATGCCTTTGGCACAGCGTCTAGGAATTTCGGAGCTGCTCTCCAAAGTATCCCTATGAGGTATCCGGCGGACAGAAGCAGCGCGCGGCGGTGGCCAGGGCACTGATTACGGCGCCGGAGCTGATTTTGGCAGATGAGCCTACTGGAGCCCTGGACTCCCGGGCCTCTGCGCGGCTGCTGGAGCTGTTTGAGGCTATTAACCGGGAGGGGCAGACCATTGTGATGGTTACGCACTCGGTAGAGGCCGCCAGCCACGCCGGCCGGGTATTATTTCTGCGGGATGGCAGGGTCTATCATCAGCTCTTTCGGGAGGGAGAGAGTCGGGAACACCAGGTCCGGCGCATCTCTGACGTTCTGACGGGACTTACTCAGGGAGGGAGCAGGATGCGTGAGTATAGCTTCTTTCCTCGGCTGGCTCTGGTGAACCTGACGAGAAACCGGCGGTTTTACGGCCCCTATCTCATCTCCTGCGGCGGCACCGTAGGGATGTATTACGTGCTGCGCTTTCTGGCGGGGACGGAGACGCTGGCTTCGGTGCGCGGCGCGGCATATCTTCAATCCATGATGAGCATTGGCTGCGCCGTGGTGGGGATCTTCGCGGCGGTTATTTTTGCTCTATGCCAACAGTTTCGTCATGAAACGGCGGCATCGGGAGCTAGGGCTCTATCACGTGTTGGGGCTGGAAAAGAGACATCTGGCCTGGGTGATGCTCTGGGAGACGCTGTACTGTGCGCTGGCGGCCTTGGGATTGGGACTGGTAGCGGGAGGGTGCTATCTATCTGGTGCCGCCGCTGCTGCTGGGAATGATCCGGTTTCCTATGGAATTCACCGTGCATCTCAGCGGCCGGGCCATGTGGGAGACGGTGCAGCTGTTTATCATCCTCTTTGGTCTGACGCTGCTGGCTAATTTCGCGCGCCTGCACAGGTCCCGGCCGGTGGAACTGCTGCGCTCCCGCTCAGACCGGGGAGCGCGAACCAAAAACAAAGCGCCTGCTGGCGCTCGTGGGAGCTTGTGACCCTGGCCGGCGGTTACGGCCTGGCTGTCACGATTCAGGACCCGGTAGAGGCCATGGTATGGTTCTTCGGCGCAGTGCTTCTGGTCATGGTGGGGACATACTGCATCTTTACCGCCGGCTCCATCGCCCTGCTCAAGGCCTTGCGGGCCAACCACAATTTTACTATCAGACGCGGCACTTCACCGCAGTATCTGGGATGCTGTACCGGATGAAGCAGAACGCGGCAGGACTTTCCAACATCTGTATTCTCTCCACCATGGTGCTGGTGACGGTGTCGACCACCGCCTGTTTGTATTTCGGGTTGGAGCAGATGGCGGCACAACGTGCGGCGGAGAACGCCCTCAGCACTGCCGAGGCTGCGGAGATGCTACAGGAGTACGCTGTGATGTACGGAGGGTTCTTGTTCCTGGGACTGTTTTTGGGGGCGGTGTTTTTTGCTGGCCACGGTGCTGATCATCTATTATAAACAGCTCTCAGAAGGCTATGAGGACCGGGACCGCTATCGGATCATGCAGCAGGTAGGTATGACACCGGAGGAGGTCCGAGGCTCCATCCGCAGTCAGATTCTGCTGGTATTTTTCCTGCCGCTGGGCATGGCAGGGCTGCATCTGTTGGCGGCATCCCCCATGCTCTGCCGGATGCTGGAGCTCTTCGGACTACAGAACGCACCTCTTTTTGCCGCCTGCGCTGGCGGAACGCTGGCGGTGTTCTGCATCGTCTATGCGCTGGTTTTATTCTGACGGCTCGCACTTATAACCGGGTGGTGAGAGAGACAGAATAGAACTTGGGTGTTGCTTTCCGCCTGACACACAGATTTCATCAGAATTTCACGGAGTTTCGATAGAGAAACAACAGAAAAAACGATATATTTTCCTTAACAGTATCTTGACAAACTGTATCAACTGTACTATTATAGATAATACAGATAAGGCGAGGAAGCAGATTGTTGAAGAAATGGTCTTCGCTGCATCGTATGATAAGCAGATAAGGAGGAACACTCCATGAAAATTTTAATCACAACTGATTGGTATTCTCCGGCGGTGAACGGCGTTGTCACCTCCGTGAAGAATCTCCGGCGGGGGCTGGAGGCACGGGGACATGAAGTCCGGATTTTGACGCTGTCCCAGACGACTCACTCCTGGACAGAGGATAGTGTGACCTATCTTGGTTCTGTTCCGGCAGGATTGGTCTATCCAGGCGCCCGCCTGCGCACGCCTATGGTGCGGCGCTGGACTCAGGAACTGGTGGCCTGGGGGCCGGATGTGGTGCATTCTCAGTGCGAGTTCTCCACCTTTTTCCTGGCCCGCCGGATTGCTGAATATTTGGACGTTCCACTGGTGCATACTTATCACACGGTTTACGAGGACTACACCCACTACTTCTCACCCAGCGTCCGTTTTGGGAAGAAGGCGGTGGCCATGTTTTCCCGCTGGGTGGCGGCACAGACAGATTGCCTCATTGCTCCGACTGTCAAGGTACGCCAGCTGTTGCAGGGCTATGGGATCAGCCGGCCGGTGTTTGTAGTTCCTTCGGGATTGATTTGGACCGCTTCAGCGGAGAAACGGACCCCATCCGACAGGCAGTACTGCGCCAGAGCCTGGATATTCCACAGGAGCATCTGATCCTGGTGAGTGTGGGACGGCTGGCGGAAGAAAAAATTTGGAAGAGCTGTTGCATCTCCGCGCTGCCATGGGGAGGCGCCTGTCACCCTGCTGCTGGTAGGCGGCGGACCGGACAAGCTTCGGCTGGAAGGTATCGCGGCCGGCTTGGGATAACAGCGCCGGCGGTGGTGTTTGCCGGCATGGTGCCCCCTGCCCAGGTGCCGGACTGGTACCAGTTGGGGGATCTGTTCGTCAGTGCCTCTACCAGCGAGACCCAGGGCCTCACCTATATTGAGGCGCTGGCTGCCGGCGTGCCGGCGCTGTGCCGCGCGGACCCCTGTCTTGCCGGAGTGATCCGGGAAGGAGAGAACGGATGGCAGTATCGTGATAGAGAGGAATTTCAGCAGAAGCTGACGGAGATCCGGCGTCAGCCGGAGCAGTTGGCGGAAATGTCTGCTGCGGCCCGGCGCTCTATGCAGACATTTTCTATACACGCGTTTGCGGAACACATGGAGAGCATCTACCTCAGTCAGATGGCCCACCACGGAGGAGGCAGGCAGGAGGTGTCCGCATGACAAAAGAGAGAATGACTCTCCAGGTACTTTCTCTGGCAGGTCTTGTGGCCTGCGTCATCCTAGCCCTGTGGGGATGGAGGACGGGGGTACTGACCTCTCAGGAGCAGATGCAAGCGCTGGTTCACAGCTGTGGCGCAGTGGGCATCGTCCTGTTCATTCTGTTCCAGGCGGTGCAGGTGGTGGTGCCGGTGCTGCCGGGCGGCATCGGGTGCCTGGCAGGGGTGCTGATTTTGGACCAGTGTGGGGCTTTGTCTATAACTATGTCGGGATCTGCATCGGTTCTCTGGCGGCCTTTGCGGTGGCGCGTAACTGCGGCAAACCCCTTTTGACCATGCTGTTTTCCGAAAAAACTATTGCCAAGTACAGCCGATTGGCAGAGGAACGCAATCGGTTTGCACGGCTGTTTGCACTGGCTATTTTTTCTTCCTGTAGCACCGGATGACTTCCTATGCTATTTGGCAGGGACGACGGAGATGAGCTGGCGGCAGTACACAGCCATTATCCTGCTGGGCAAGCCCTTTGCCATTGCTCTATACAGCCTGGGGCTGACCGTGGTATGGCAGCATCTGGTGACGCTGCTGCAATAAAGGAGAAAAAGCGATGCGGATTTACATTTATACAGGCGGAGAAAAGGTCGTTGGGAAAAGCGGCGTGGGACAGGCAATCCGCCACCAAAAGTCCTGCTTGGACAGATGCGGAGTCTCGGTGACGGAGCGCTGGACCGCGGATACCGCCGCCGTCCACATCAATACGGTTCTGCCAGACTCCGTCCTGACCGCGCTGGGCGCTCGCCTGCGGGGAAAAAAGGTGGTCTGGTACGGACATTCCACCATGGAGGATTTCCGAAAGTCCTTCCGGGGTTCTGATCTGCTGGCGCCGCTGTTCCGCCGCTGGATCACCTTTTGCTATGGCCTGGGGATGTGGTGATTACCCCTACGGAGTATTCCAGCCATCTGCTGGCGGGCTATGGAATCCGCAAACCGGTATACAGTCTCTCCAATGGCGTGGACACGGCATATTTCCACCCGGACCCGGCGCTGCGGGCTTCATTCCGCAAGCGGTATGGTTTGGGAGAGGAAAAGGTGGTGATCTCCGTGGGACATACCATCGCCCGCAAGGGGCTGCTGGACTTTTTGGAGCTGGCACGCCGGATGCCGGAGGTTCGGTTTCTCTGGTTTGGGTGGACAGACCCACGGCTGCTGCCGAGAGAGATCAACGACGCCTTGGATGCCGCTCCCGACAACGTGATGTTTCCTGGCTATGTGGACCGGGAACAGCTGCGGGAGGCCTACTGCGGCGCAGATGTGTTTGCCTTTCTCAGCCATGAGGAGACCGAGGGAATCGTGGTCTTAGAAGCCTTGGCCTGCGGGATTCCCACTGTGCTGCGGGATATCCCGGTCTACGAGGGGTGGCTGGAAGACGGAAAAATGTATACAAAAAGTTGAATATAGATAGATTTCAACAGACAGTAGATGGAATTTTGAAAAAGACGCTTCCGGACCTGACAGCGGCGGGGCGCTGCGTAGCAGAGACCCGCAGTCTGGAGGCAGTGGGGGAGCGGCTCCGGGACATCTACCGCAGAGAGCAGATTCTGCCTCCTCCCAGACAGACAGCACCTGCATTTTCACCCCATAGGGCTGCGCTTAGACGCAGCAACTGGTTCTCCAGGCTGTAAAAGTATCCGGCACCTGGCGGAGAGTTCGCCATGCCCGTACCGGTCTTTGAACGTGGTAACTGTGTACGCTGACCAACACAGTATCATGAAATATAAAGAACGATTATGAGGTGTTTTTACGGGGGGAGTAATGATGGCAAAACATGAGTTTGGTATCATGAAAAGAGCGCCAAGCCCCGGGGAACGGTATGACACCTATGAGCCGGAACGTTATGGGTGTATTTCCGTTCCAGATGAGGACCTGGAAGGGCTTTTCGCAGATTTGAGGATCAATGTCTACTGGCATACTCTGGACCGGCTGGAAAAGGGGCTGGCGTATTGTGGTATTACGCTGATCCGCCGGATGCCGTTCCCTCGATTCTGGCGGACATAGACGGGGTGGAGAAGCTGACCCCTCTGAAGTCGCTATTGTTGCAGGCAAGGATGAGAATAGGTTTGTGATTCACTACGGACTGTGAATTCTCAGAAAAGTACAGACCTGGAATTGACTCAAGGGCCTCCCGTCTGATAAAACCATCAGACGGGAGGCTTTCCATATCCCGGCGCTTATATCAGTGCCACGATCAGCCATATCAGCCCGATTGCGGCCGCGCCCATCAGGGTGTAGACCGCCGGAGAGAGATTCCGCCAGACGCGGCTGAAGCGTCCGTGGTCTCCGCTGGCATAGTTTCGGGCCACCCGGCGGGCCTCTTCCACCAGCTCCCGAGAGGTAATGCCCTCTCCAGCTGCATCGTTGCGGACAATAAAGATCGCTTGCTCAAAGAAACGCTGGTCCGGGGGAGTCGATGACCACAACCCGTCTGGAAATACCTTTCACCATTGTCAAATGCCTCCTGCTGCGTTGATACATCCATTTTGCCGCAGGACCCAGTCCTCTATACCCGTCTCACGCCATTTTTTTCTTCCGGCAGTGGACGGTAGAAGACCTGCACGCCGCAGTCGTCTAAAAAGGTGTTCTCTTCGGATGCTTTCCGACAAAAATGAGCCCTGCCAGCACCTGGGGGTCCTCGCCCTCCCAGCCGGCCAGCAGGTCCAAAAGCCACTCGTCTCGGCTGGGGTCCGCCACACCATCACTGATCATCACCGCGAAGCTGCCGGGCTCTAGGCGGACAGTCGTCACATCCGGGGATGCCGGGGTTCCCCGCAGCCCGGCTGGAAGGCTTCCACCGGTCACACGCCGGACGGTGCCGCCCTTTTTGAGGTAGCTGGGTGCGGCGCCGAACTTATAAAAGGCCGCTTCACCCGTGGAGGGCTGGAAGGCGCAGAGGTCGATGGTGGTAAAGCTGCCCGTCTCCGCTCCACGGAGGGCCATGGCGGCATTCAAGGTTTTTAGAGCCGCCTCCGGCTCAATGCCGGCTTCCAGAAACTGCCGCAGGAGACGGCAGGTCAGAGCGGACTCCTTGCGGGCAGGCTCGCCGCTGCCCATGCCGTCCGCCAGCAGCAGACACCAGAGGCCATCCTCCCGCTGGAAGGACACCAGCGTGTCGCCGCAGACGGTTTCTCCCTCCTTAGGACGGAGGGCGGCGCCTACCTGACAGGGGGGAGCAGACTCCCGCTCCCGGGTAAGAATCCCTGCCGCGCCGGAGGCCGGGACGGATTCCCCAAACCGGCAGCGGTGGCAGTCAGCAGCTCGCTGAGCTGGGCGTACTGCCCCCGGGCGCTGCGGCGGGTTTCCTCCAGTTGGCGCCGGTACTGCCGTCGCAGCAGATAGGCGGAGAGTTCCCCATTTACCGCAGTGATAAAATCCGGCAGGTGGATGCAGCGGTCCGAGAAATACTGTGGAAAATCCTTGGCCATGGCACGCCCCGCTCCAGAAGATAGGGCGTTGCGTCATTTAGGGCATTGAAGGTGCCGGTATATTCCTTCTGCCAGCACAGCGTACAAAGCGCACAGCCGCGGCATACCCGTTCCGCTGCCCGGTCAAAGACAATGGCGGGATTCTCCTCTGTAGAGGGCGGCGTGCTGCGGCCCATGCTGTCATAGAGGTCTCGCAGCGCACCGGCAGCTTTATTCAGGCGTTCCTTCAGCTGATTTCCTGTCTGGGAGGCAGGCTCCGCCCGCTTCACCCGCTTGCCGCCAAAGAGACGCCCAGGCAGCAAAAGGAAGACAGCCATGCCCAAGAGAGCCTCCACCAGCAGCGGCTGGGAAAAGGGTTCCTCAGCGGGCAGCAGGGCAGCCAGAACGGCGAGGAGAAAAGCCACCGCCGCCGTGGAACGGCGATGCCCCTGTCGGCTGCCTGCCAGCAGTCCCGCAAAACCGAAGCCCGCAGTAAAAAGTCCGTTGCCGCTGCCAGTGCACAGGTCTACCGTCAACCCAAGGCCAAGGCCTATGGCGGCGCCTGCGGCCAGCCCCTGGTCATAGGCGGCATAGGCCAGCAGTGTGCACAGCGCCGCGCGGCCCAGGAGATGCCAAGCAGCGTCAGGTCCATGAAGGCCAGCAGCAGCGCAGCCGTGAGAAACAGCACCCCGTCCCTGAGAGGGCGCTCTCCATCCGGCTGCAGCAGCGGGCGGAAAAACCAGGCAGAGGCACCAGTCAGGCCCACCGCAGCAAGGCATGGCGTCAGATGCTCCAGGGGAGAGGGACTGGGCGACGTAAATGCCCTGCACAGCCAGAGTCAGGCCAGCGGCGGTCAGGACCTGCGCCTTGGGACTTCCCAGAAAGGAGCTGCCCCGGAAGGAGGTGGCGGCCGTGAGAATTAAAATGGCGATCGCCAGATGGGGTAGCGCCTCCGCAAAGTCTAAGAATAACAAGCTGCCTGCAGGCGTGCCTGCCAGGGCGGCCGCACCCGGAATTCCCGGACCTGCCGCCGCCACAAGACCTAGGGCGAAAGGAGCATACCCTCCGGTAGTCTGGCTGGCAGTCAACGCCGCTGCCAGGAAAAAACGGATTCCGCACTCCAGCAGCCATGTTGTCTGCCGCCGCTCTCCTATGATTGGACCGTGTTCCACAGCCTGTCCCTCCTAAACGTGTGTTTTCCTTATTTTACCGCCCGATCTGAGAAAATCCCGTCGCAATCCGGCGCGGCGGACTGGAAAGGCGGAAAAAGCACACGATTTTTGATTGCAATCCCCGGGAAAATCCGTTACACTATTCCCGTTGACATGGAAGGAGGCACACCCATGCGTATCGGCAACGTGGAGATTCCCTCTCGGCTGGCGCTGGCGCCCATGGCGGAGTCACAGACGCAGCGTTTCGCCAAATCTGTGCTGAAATGGGCGCGGGTCTGACCTGTACCGAGCTGATCTCCTCTAAAGCCCTGTGCTATCACGATAAAAAAACATTTACCCTGCTGCGGCAGTTTCCAGGAGAGCATCCCGGCGCGGTGCAGATTTTTGGCAGCGATCCAGTCTGTATGGCGGAGGCCGCCCAGATCGCTTTGGAGGCCACCGGTGCGGACCTCATTGATATCAATATGGGCTGTCCCATGCCGAAGATTGTGAACAATGGTGACGGCGCCGCCTTGATGAAAGACCCGGACAAGGCGGGAAGGATTGTGGAGGCCATGGTAAAGGCCGTCCCCGTGCCGGTGACTGCGAAATTCAGACGAGGCTGGGACGCGGGGAGCTGTAACTGCGTGGAGTTTGCCAAAACGCTGGAGGCGGCCGGAGTCTCCGCTGTGGCGGTCCACGGGCGTACTCGGGCTCAGGTTTATGGGGGACATGCAGACTGGCACTGCATTCGGCAGGTGAAAGAAGCAGTGTCCGTCCCTGTGATTGCCAACGGCGACATCTGGAAGCCGGAGGATGCGGCCCGCATCCTGCAGCATACCAAGGCAGATATGGCGATGATTGCCCGGGGCTGCTTTGAAACCCCTGGCTGTTTGCCCAGGCCAAAGCGGTGCTGGAAGGCCGTCCCATCCCACCGCTGCCGCCTCTTAGCGAGCGGTGTGACACTGCTGTGCGCCAGATTGAGCTGGCGGCGGAGCTTCGGGGAGAGCGGATAGCGGTGCTAGAAGCGCGAAGACATTACTGCTGGTATCTCAAAGGAGTGCCTCATGCCGGCTATTATAAAGAGCAGATCGTCCGCATGAACACACTGGAGGATGTCTACCAAGTAACGAAAGGAATCAAGCGTGACTTGAGATGAACGAGGAACAACGATGGATTGCCGCCGCCAGGAATGGCGATCAGGAGTCCTTTGAAAAGCTTGTCCGCCTGTATGAAAAGCGGGTGTTCTCTCTGACAAGCCGCATGTGCCGCAACAGTGCGGACGCGGAGGAGGCGGCACAGGAGGCGTTTTTGGCCGCATGGCAGGCTCTGCCCGCGTTTCGGGGAGACGCCAGCTTTGCGACATGGTTGTACCGCTTGGTTTCCAACGCATGTGGATATTCTGCGGCGGGAGGGACGGCATCAGGCGATGGCCGGCCCCTCTCTGGACGACGAGGAGAGCAGTCCGGAGCCGCCGGACAAAAGTCCTTCCCCCCACGCCTTGGCGGAGCGGGCAGAGCTGCGGCGGCAGATTGAGGCTGGGCTGGCGGCGCTGCCTCCCGAATACCGGCAGGTGCTGATCCTGCGGAAATCCATCAGTGTACGTATGACGAAATCGCCCAAATTTGCTCCATAGACCTGGGAACTGTCAAGTCCCGCATCAACCGGGGCCGAAAGCGGCTGAGAAAAATCCTGCTGGAGAGCGGGAACTTTTCCGCAGCGGGAGCGTCTAAAAGACAGAAAAGGAGGGCTGCAGATGAAAAGCTGTGAGGAATATGCGGCTCTGCTGGATCTGTATGTGGATGGAGAGCTCTCACCCCAGGGGATGCTTCAAGTCCGGACGCATCTTGAGAACTGTCCGGGATGTCAGGCTTATGTGGAGGATGCGCTGGCGATTCGCGCGGCCTTTCCGGAGGCCGAGGATGTTGAGGTGCCCAGTGGCTTTGCGGAGTCAGTTTGCGCAGTGATCCAGGCTGGCACGGCCCCACGGAGAAGGAGGCGCGCCCTCTGGGTCAAGACAGCCCTGCCTATGGCTGCCTGCTGCGCGATTGTAGTTCTGCTGGCGAACCTGCCGGGGCTCGGTCAGGACCGCGAGATTACCGCGGATACGGTTGCCGTTACGGCACAAGATCCTGCAGGAGGAGTTCCAGACGTGCAGGAAGAGGCGCGGATGGAAACGCCTGAAGAGGACAGCGAGGAAGAGAACGCGCAGGAGAATCTGGCAAAGACAAATGAAGCCAACAGATCAACTGCGGTGGTTCCCTTTGCGATGCAGAAAGCAACAGCCGGGGAGGAGCCTGCAAAAAGCGACCATCAGAGCGTGGAGGATCATTCAGGAGACAGCTCCGCAGAGGAGTCTGCAGGCCGGGAGATCATGAGTGAGGAGACACTAGATCCCAGTGCTCCGCCAGCTCCAGAGTCCCAGCTATCCGGCGAGATATCCGATGCCCCACAGGCCATAAGCGGTGATGAAGCGGAGGCTTGGGTGGAATACGGCAATGTGGTGTTTGCCGCCGTGGTCTATCTGCCGGAGGAGATCGTTGGAGACGCGCTGGAAGGCTTTGAAGGAAAAACCTTACTCAATGCCAACCTCCCGGAGGAGGGCGTAATCGGCATCGGCTATGCGATGGGGCAAGAGGATTTTGAGCATGTTCTCTACGACGTGCTTGACTATCCTTTGGGACCGGTGCTGAATCAGGACCGCACTACAGAGCTCAGCTGTATCGTGGTGACGGAGGACGGCGCCTCTGTACCAGCAGAATAGCAAAAAAGCGGAAGCCATTGGCTTCCGCTTTTTCTTGCTTTTCCTGCCGGTACCTGCTATCATAATACTGACAGGTGCCATCTCCTGTCCAAGCGCTCCCTGGCGGGGCGTTCGTTCGATGAACCAGATGGGTCCATCGTTCTCTAAACAAAAATGGAGGCTGTGCGGGCCTTACCCTGCACATTTTTTGACGCCTCCGACAACTTGAAGGAGGTCTTTTTTTATGTCTCATTCCCGATTTTCCACCCACCAGCTGGCATTGGCTGGCATCATTGCCGGTATTTACGCCGGCTTGACTTTGCTACTGCCAATCCCGCAGTATCTGGGGGTACAGTTCCGGATTGCAGAGGCCATGACGGTGCTGCCCTTTCTTTGCCCGGCAGCCATTCCCGGACTGACAATCGGGTGCTTTCTGGCGAATCTCTTAGGCTCTCCCATGGTGATGGACTGGGTGTTCGGCACGGTGGCCACGCTGCTGGCGGCCCTGTGGACATCCCGGCTGAAAAACCGCTATCTGGCGCCTTTGCCGCCGGTCATCTGCAATGCGGTGATCGTAGGAGCAGAAATCGCCTGGTTTTTTCCGGAGGGCATGAGCTTTTGGGCCGCCTACGGTCTGAATGCATTTACGGTAGGAATCGGAGAGCTGGCTGTGTGCTGTTTGCTGGGACTTCCTCTGCTGAAGTGGGCAGAGCGGACACCTGCGCTGCTGAAAAGAGTATGATGAAGAAAGCCGTCAGACCTTGCTGGTCTGACGGCTTTCAGCTTTCAGGAACCCGCTATGTCCCACAAAGAGAGGGAAAATCGTCACAGAACATTGCGTCCGCAGACGCGATTTGGCGGGGAACCAGCACTTCGGCGGCACTTAGCGCAAGACAGGAGGCGGGGTAAATTGCCGCGAAGCGGGAGAAAGTGGACCGGTGTCCGCTTTTCACGATCAGCTTTTCGGAGCCTGGCCAAGTTCGGAAGAGTGCCTGGACGTGATAGCACCAGGATAGAACTGTTTTGTGCAAGCAAATCATTACCGGGCGGACACACAGTGTCCGCCCGGTAATGATTTACCACGCTTAGTTTGGAGGACCCTCAAATTCCCTGAAAGAAAGGCCTGTCGGGTAGTCTCTGCGTCAGCGGCAATTTGAGATTTTAGAGCCTCCAGGGAGTCGAAACGGATTTCATCCCGGATATGCCGGAAGAATTCCAGGCGGAGGGTCTCTCCGTATAAGTCACCATCAAAGTCCAGGAGGCAGGCCTCCACGGTCACGTCGGTGCCGTTGTCTACAGTGGGGCGGGTCCCCCATTGGTAACAGCAGGGTAGGCGGAGCCGTCCGGCAAGGTGACTCGGGTCACATAGACGCCGTGGCTGGGTACCAGCACATGGGATGGAATCACGAGGTTGGCGGTTGGGAAAAGGCGGGACGAGCCAATGCCCCGGCCATGGCGGACAGTGCTGGTAAGGGTGTGGGGGTGCCCCAGATAACGGTGCGCCCGCTCCACCTGACCCAACTCCACAAGCCGCCGGATATAGGAGGAGCTGACAGTGATGCCGCCCAGTTCCACCTTTTGGGAATGATGTCGCAGCCCAGGCCCAGCTCCGCACAGGTCTGCATCAGCAGCTCCGGTGAGCCCTGGTTTTTATGCCCGAAGTGGTGGTCATGTCCTGCCACTAGATGGATGGCATGGTGCCGCTTCACCAGAATTTCAGTGATGTAATCCCGCCAGGAGGTGGTCATCATCTCCTGGTCAAAGGGGACCATGATGACCTCCTGAATGCCATAGAGCCGCCGCATCAGATCCGCCCGGTCCTGGGGGAATTGATGAGGGGACAGGGAATCCCTGTGACCACCTCCTTGGGAGGACGGTCAAAGGTGAATACCGCTGAGGCCACGCCACGGCGGGCGGCCTCCTCCACGGTGCGCCGCAGCAGGGCGGCGTGGCCCAGATGGACTCCGTCGAAGAAGCCCAGGGCAATGACTTTTTCCTTTGCGGACATAGTATTACGCTCCAAAAAAGTTCTTGATGGAAGTGAGTGTCCCCTTCTCCGCCCGGGACAGGCAGAGAAAGTCCCGGCTGTGCCCGTAGATCCGGTATGTGCCGTCCGGTGTGCCGGGAAGGGAGATGGGGTTGCCGCAGCGGACCCGTTTCTCCGTCTGTTCCGAAGAAAGCAGCAGAATGGGATAGGCGGTAAACAAACTGTCTGTGGGAAGCAGCAGAGAGTCCCCTTGAGACTGGACGGCCTCCAGAGAGACGGCCTGCTCCAGAGAAAAACCAGCCGCCATCGTGCGGCACAGGGAGAACATGGCTCCGCCGCAGCCCAGGGCCTGTCCCAGGTCATGACATAAGGTGCGGATGTAAGTGCCCTTGGAACAGACACAGCGGAGAAGAAAATCTCTTGCATGGATCTGCTCTAAAAGCTCCAACTCATAAATGGTGACTGGCCGCGGCTTCCGCTCTACCTCCTGTCCCTTTCGGGCCAGTTCATAGAGCTTTTTTCCGCCGATTTTAACGGCGGAATACATGGGAGGCACCTGTAAAATATCTCCCCGGAAGCGGGAGAGGGCCGCCCCACATCGACCGGGACACGGCGACGGGGCGCTCTTCCAGCACTTCGCCAGAGGTGTCCTGGGTGTTGGTTACAACACCCAGCCGCATCCCGGCCACATATTCCTTCCGACTGGTTTCCGCGAACTCCACCGCCCGGGTGGCCCGCCCCACAAAGACGGGCAGCACGCCGGTGGCCATGGGGTCCAGGGTGCCGGCGTGTCCCACCCGCTTTTCCCGGAGGATGCCCCGAATCTTGGCGCACACATCCATACTGGTCCACCCGGCAGGCTTGTTGATGATCAAAATTCCATCAGGCATTCCAGCTGTTCTCCGCGGCAAAGCCCAGCGCCGCGGGTTTGCCGCGGAAAAGGAGGAACCGGCGCATGGCACTGTGTTCCACAAGACCGGATTCCGACGCTCCACCCGGCAGGCTTGTTGACGATCAAAATTCCATCAGGCATCGCGGCCCTCAGCTTTCATAGTCCGGCGCATGGTGGGAGATGGCTGCAAGAATCCGCCGCTTGGCCTCGTCCCAAGAGGCTTCCACGGTGCATCCGGCCGCCGCCGCATGGCCGCCGCCGCCTAGCTCCTGGCAGACCTCGGTTGCGTTGATCCGCGGGCCGGTGCGCAGTGAGAGTTTCCACACGTCCGGCCGCAGCTCCCGCATGGTCACGGCGCAGTCCACCCCCTGATCTGGGGACCTAGGGCGCTGAGGTCCCGGCATCGCTCTCCGTGGCGGAAAAGCGTTCCATGAGGGACATGGGGACCGACAAAACCGCCACCCGCTCCCGGTCGTAGAACTCGCAGCCGTTCATCATGGCACCCTCCAGCTGCATGCGCTTTCGGCTCTTCGTGCGGAAAAAGGTCTTGTTGACAGCACGGTAGTCAATACCAGTGCGCATCAATGCCGCCGCCACTGCGTGGGTATGAGGGGTGGTGTTGGCATAGGCAAAACAGCCGGTGTCAGTGGATACCGCCACATAGAGCGGAAGGGCAATGGCCGGCGTAATGGGCCCCAGCTCGGCCAGGATGTCATAAAGCAGTTCGCCGCAGGCGGCGGCCTCCGGACGGACGATGTTGGCTTTGCCAAAGTGCTCAAAGGAGGGGTGGTGGTCCACGGCCAAGTCTACCCGGCCCAGATAGGACTTGGCATTCTCCGGGAAGAGTCCTACAGAGGCAATGTCCGTGGAAACTACATACTCCGGCGCAAAATCGGCAGGGGCGGCGTAGGGGAGAAAGTAGGGCGCGGAGTTCTCTGTCAACTCTGGGTTTGGCAGCAGATACGCGGCCTTGCCCAAAGCCCGCAATCCCGCGCACAGAGCAGCGGCGCAGCCCACGGTATCTCCATCCGGACGGACATGGTGAGAATCAGCACATGATCCATGCTTCGCAGCAGATCCGCAGCTTTGGAAACAGTGAGTGTCATTCCTCTTCCTCCGTGCTGATGGGGGTTCGCTCCACCTGGCGCAGTAGCTCTAGAATATGAGCGCCATGCTGGATGGAGTCGTCGCCGATAAACTGTAGCTCCGGCGTGTAGCGTAGCTGGAGCGTCCGGCCCAGCTCCCGCCGCAAAAATCCGGCGGCGGATTTGAGGCCTTTAATACATCCTTTTCCTGATTTTTGTCCAGGACGCTGACATAGACCCGGGCGTAGCGCAAATCGCTGGTGGTGTCCACCCGGGTGATGGAGACCATGCCCACCTGGGAGACTCGAGGGTCCTTCAGGTGGCGGAGCTGGCCGCTGAGCTCCCGTTGGATTTCCTCGTTGATGCGGCCGATTCGGTTGCTTGACATAGTCGCTCCTTTCCGGGGCGGTGGGCCCCAGTCAGATGGTAATGGTGAGACAGGTTTGATACGTCTCAAAAAGCTGTTTCAAAGTTTCCAGGTCGAAATCCTTCAGGGCACCGGAAAAGCGGCGGACCTGAATGGAGTCGGCTCACAGGTTTCAAAGTTCCATTTTCATCGGGGACACAGGCTCCTGCCAGATACGCCCGCAAATCAGCCAGATTACCTTGGCGGGTTCTCAATTGATTTCATACGGAACAGGTTTGATGGATAGGGACAGATCCTGGACAGCCTCTCAATAGTAACTGTTTTCCTCAAGCTACGGACCCCAATTTGAACGGTATACCTTGCAGATGCTGGAGAGAAGGGGGGCGCATCCCGGCGCCATACAGCGGCAGGGAATGGTCGGCAGCCAGCAGGACAACATGGCTCGTGGGAACCTCCCGTTCCAGAGTGCGGAAAAACCGCTAGGGGCGGCGACGCAGTCGCCGCCCCATTGTGCGCATAAATTTCAAATTTAAGAGGGAGTCGCATCGCCTGGGAATCTCCTCCATAGTATTGCCCACGATGATGCCGCCTGTTCCCGCGAACACTTTGTTTTTATGAGAGCCCTTGGAATGAGGCCGGCATGAGGTGAAATGAATTCGCTTCACGTCGGGATTTTGCAATGCCAACACGCGCACCTGCTAACGCAGGAGGCGGCGCTGCGAACCTGGAAGACGACGGCAACTGTTTACGGGGAAAGGACACGGACTATCTGGGAATTTGCCGCACTCGTACCCGGCCAGAACCTCTTTGGCCTGTCCTTGAAGCGTTGCAGGAGGCCAGCACGCCCCTCGTGGATGACGATACCGTCCCGGACCAGCCGGACCTGGCAATCAGTTGCGCTGCATCTTGCCGTCCAGCACATAGCAGCCGGCCACGGTGCCGACGCCGGAGACCTTGTAGGTCTGGCGCACCTCGGCATGGCCCAGCAGCACCTCACGGAACTTGGGAGCCAGCATACCCTTCATAGCGGCCTCGATCTCGTTGATGGCATCGTAAATGACCCGGTACATCCGCATATCCACGTTCATCCGGGCGGCGGAGTCACGGGCGGCGGCGTTGTCGGGGCGAACGTTAAAGCCCACGATGATGGCCTGCGACGTAGAGGCCAGCATCACATCGGACTCGTTGATGGCGCCCACACCGCCGTGGATGACACGGACACGCACCTCGTCGTTGCTGAGCTTCTCCAGAGAGGCCTTCACCGCCTCTACGGAGCCCTGCACGTCGGCCTTGACGATCAGGTTCAGGTTCTTCATCTCACCGGCCTGAATCTGGCTGAACAGATCCTCCAGCGAGACCTTGGTGACAGGGGCGTTGGCCTTGGCCTTCTCCTCGGCCTTGCGCTGCTCCACCAGCTCACGGGCCAGCTTCTCATCGGCCACGGCGTTGAAGGTAGCACCGGCGGTAGGTGCCTCGCTGAGGCCGGTGATCTCCACAGGTACGGAGGGCCCGGCGGAGGTGATCTTCTGGCCCTTGTCGCTGACCATGGCCCGGACACGGCCCACGGAGGTACCGGCGATGATGATATCGCCCTGCTTCAGCGTGCCGTTCTGCACCAGCAGCGTGGCCACGGGGCCACGGCCCTTGTCCAGACGGGCCTCGATGACCGTACCCTGAGCGGCACGGTTGGGGTTGGCCTTCAGCTCGCCCACCTCGGCGGTCAGCGTCAGCATCTCCAGCAGGTTATCCACACCCATACCGGTCTTGGCGGAAATGGGGCAGACAATGGTGTCGCCGCCCCACTCCTCGCACACCAGCCCGTACTCGGTGAGCTGCTGCTTGATGCGCTCGGGATTGGCCTCCGGCTTATCCATCTTGTTGATGGCCACGATAATGGGAATACCGGCGGCCTTGGCGTGGTTGATGGACTCCACCGTCTGGGGCATGATGCCGTCCTCGGCAGCCACCACCAGAATGGCGATATCCGTCACCATGGCTCCTCTGGCTCGCATGGAGGTAAATGCCTCGTGGCCGGGGGTATCCAGGAAGGTGATGGGCTTGCCGTTGATCTGCACCTGATAGGCGCCGATGTGCTGGGTGATACCGCCGGCCTCGCCGCTGGCCACATGGGCGTTGCGGATATAGTCCAGCAGGCTGGTCTTGCCGTGGTCCACGTGGCCCATGACCACCACCACGGGGGCACGGGGTACCAGATCCTTCTCGTTGTCCTTGTGGTCGTCGATGAGCTTCTCCTCGATGGTGACCACTACCTCCTTCTCCACCTTGCAGCCCATCTCCTCTGCGATGATGGCGGCGGTGTCGAAGTCAATAAGCTGGCTCAGGGAGGCCATGACGCCGTTTTTCATCAGGCACTTGACTACCTCTGCGCCGGTCTTTTTCATGCGGCTGGCCAGCTCGCCCACGCTGATCTCATCGGGGATCTGCACGGTAACGGGGGTCTTTTTGATGACCTCCAGCCGCAGGCGGCGCAGGCGATCCGCCTCCTCCTGCTTGCGCTTGTTGGAAAAACCGTTGTCCCGGCGCTTGCCGCCGTTGCGGAACTTCTCCTTGCCCTGGGTCTGCTGCTGGGCCCGACGGCCGCCGCCGGTGCGGCCCTCCGCCATGTCCTGCAGCTTCTCGTCGTACTTATCCAGATTCACCGCCGTGGCCTTGCGGGTGTCCACCACCTTGGTCTGAGGCGGGCTACACGGGAGGGGCTTGGTCTCCTGCTTGGCAGAACGGCTCTCCCCCTTGCCCTCCGGCTTCTTCTCGGCGGGCTTGGCGGCAGGCTGCTGCTTCTTCTCGGCAGGCTTGGCTCCCTCGGCGAAGATCACCTGAATTCCGGATACCTGATTGTGCTGGGTCAGATACTCAAAGATCAGAGACAGCTCCCGATCCTCCAAGACCTGCATATGGTTCTTGGGCGTTTCGGCGTACTTGGTCAAGATCTCCGTGATCTGCTTGGTGGGGACTCCGAAGTCCTTCGCCACCTCATGCACTCTATATTTGTTTCCTACGCTACCCAAATAAAGCCACCTCCATCTTTGTGATTACGAAATGTGCCGGAGCACAAAACTTACGATTTTTTCCGGTCCCTGCCGGAGCCCTTGCCCTTTTTCACCGGCCGGGAGCCGGCAAACCGCTGCTGCGGGGCAGCGGGACGTCTGCGGCCCGTCCGGGCCGGACGCCGGGGCTTTTCCTTCGCCGCCTCACGGGGCGGCTCCTGCACCGGCTGCGGCGGCTCCGGGGAAGCCGTGCGCTTCTTGCCCCGGCGCAGGTTCTTCTCGTGCCGGGCCTGCTCCTCCCGCCGCTCCATGGCCCGCCGGGCCTTGATCTGCAGCCGCTGGGATGCCTGCTCATAGTGCTCCGGATCCATGACTGCCAGCTTTTTCACGATGGCGTCGGCAAAGCCCACGTCGGTGACGGCCGCCATGGCGCAGCTGCTGCGCCCCAGCGCACGGCCCAGCGCATCCTTGTCAGCGGGGATGGTCAGACACAGGCAGGCCCGTCTGTGACAAAGGCATACGCCCGGCGCACAGAGCCGGCCGCCGCATCCGACGCCACCAGAATGACCCGTGCGTGCTTGCTGCGGGCGGCAGAGCCCACCGGCTCCTCACCGATCTCCACACGGCCCGCCTTTTTGGCAAGGCCGATCATTGATAAAATATGCTCCATTACTCCCCCATCCGGGCCTCCAGCCCATCATATACCTCCGCCGGGATGGTCGTCTCCAGCGCACGCTCCAGCCCACGGGACTTCCGTGCCTTCCGCAGGCA
>VOFH01001206.1_pt1 | contig 28000 bp, 40 predicted proteins | sample 5384091 | NCBI WGS metagenome assembly VOFH01 (sample SAMN12384727, study PRJNA508395) | human gut metagenome | isolation source: healthy gut G | host: Homo sapiens
TATTTCACCAGTTACTGGAATAACAGGAGGATCTGCTCCACTAATAGAGGTCTTCCCCCAATGATCAAAAAGACAACAATATTACGCTTCCCTGAAGGAAGCAGCATAGGGTTCAAAAGCCTTGAGGAAAATGTGTCAACTAATATTGACAATATCAAAGAAACTCTTCCAGTTTGTCTGTTTGGTAAATAAAAGGAAGGAAAGAAACAATAAAAGAGCAGGCATGAAATAGGAGCAATATCAATTTCAGACCTGCTTTTGACTTTATAGATTCATTTATTCAAGCATTTCCTGTGCTTTCAACAGGTTCCGCAGGCAATAGTAAAAGGCCGGAATCAGAAAGGCGTCTGCCATAAGCCACGCAAGAGGAGAAGCGAAGCATATGATAATGTAGCCGAAGATGGGAACCAGTGCAAATCCAACCAAAGCCCGGGCGATCATCTCGCAGACACCGGCGAGAATGGCAAGAAGACTGTAGCCCATTCCCTGAATGGTAAAACGCCATACATTGACGATGGTAAGCGGAATATAAAACAGAGAATTAAAGGTTAAAAACTGGTGAGCCTGATGAATTACAACTGTCTCCGAAGCATCTACAAAGAGCAGTGGGATCACACCGCCGAATAGGGTCAGGACAATGCAGGCCAGAACCGAGTAGATGCTTCCAATGAAGGTTGCAGAACGAACTCCCTGGCGGATACGGTCAGTTTTCCCGGCACCGGCATTCTGTCCGGCATAGGTTGCCATCGTGCCTCCCAGTGCATCAAAGGGGCAGCAGAAGAACATACCGATCTTCTGACCGGCAGTAACCGAGGCAACCGCAATGGAACCGAGAGAGTTGATGGCGGTCTGGATCACCACCGAACCGATGGCAGTGATGGAGTATTGAAGTCCCATGGGAATACCCATCATGCAGAGACGATAGAGGTGGTAGGTACTGATTCGTGTTTCCTCCCGATGCATTTTTAAAATATCGAATTTCTTCTTCATATAAATCAGGCAGAGAATGCCTGAAACAGCCTGTGCAATCACCGTAGCATAAGCAGCACCGGCTGTTCCGGTTCCTATCTGTACGATGAAAAACAGATCCAGTACGATATTTAAGAGACTGGATAAAATCAGAAAATAAACAGGTGTCCTGGAGTCTCCCAGTGCACGGATGATACCGGCTAAGGTATTGTACAGATACGTGGCCGGAATACCGGCAAACACAAAGAAGATATAGCTGTAGGCACCGTCGATGATATTGTCCGGTGTCTGCATCCAGACAAGGATCTGACGGGTCATCAGACAGACGATTACGGTCATAACCACAGCGAAAAAGATGCCAGCCATCCGGCATTGGCAACGAAACGCCGCATGTCCTTATAATCCTGGGCGCCGAACCGCTGAGCAACCGGAATAGAGAATCCGGTGCATACACCGATTACAAAGCCATTGATCATAAAGTTGATAGCGGCTGTGGAGCCAACGGAAGCCAGGGCATCCACGCCCAGAAACTTTCCTACAATAATGGTATCAACCATGCTGTAAAATTGCTGAAACAAAAGCCCCATCAGCATGGGAATGGCGAATCCAAGAATCAATTTAGCAGGGCTTCCAGTTGTCATATCTTTAATGGTAGATTGTTTTGCAGATTGGCTCATAAAGCAGTCTCCCTTCTTTTACAAATCAAACAAGTATAGCTGAATCCGAAATCACATGGAATTGATCAAAAAATCTCAAACATAAATTTTATAAGAAAGATGGAAAATTGGCAATTCATAAAAGTCACGAAAAATTGGAACGATAAAAGAAAAAATTTGGAATAAGAAGCATTGGAAAAATCTTTGATTTCAACCGAATTGTAGCTACAGGAATATGACTAATGCTTTATTTTTATGAATGTTCCTCACTTTATCGCTAACTAAATGACATTGATGACTGAATTGTAACCAATTTTCTTATGATTGGTACTAGTGAGTCAGTCTTTTCTATGTTACAATATATACGTTATCAAGAAACACGGTCCTGAATCATGGAGGCACAAACTATGGAACCAATGTATTTGTCAATCCAACCGGAAAAGACTGGAGAACGCATAAAAAAGCTGCTTTTTGGAACAGGGATATACGATTCGGGAGATCCAGGGAGCTTTCGGATTTGAAAATCCGCAGGCTATTTATAAATGGCTGTCCGGCAAATCGTTACCCAGCATAGACAATTTTGTTATTTTAAGTAGATTATTACATACTACGATTGAAGATATCCTCGTCATTGACGGGGATATTCCTCATTTATGGGGAATTTTAAACCGATGGTTGAATGACATCTGCCACCGAATGATTTACAATCGGATCAGAAAGTAAATGACGGAAGATGAGGATAGAGAGGAAGGCGAAAATCATGCAGAAAATTACATCGGCTTATGCAAATAAGATGCTGAGAAGCCTTGAGGAAGACAAAGCATTCTGGGTAAACAAGGAAGCATCATCCAGTACTTACGTCGCTGCTGTCAATGAGGAGCCGGTCATTCCGGAATACAATTACATGACAGTTGCGCATACAATTGATGAGATAGACAGGAAGATCATCATTATCAAACACGCATTGAACCTGACCAATGCCACAGCAAAAAGGTGCAGGTAGGTGAACAGGAGATGAGCATTGACAGTATTCTGGTTCGAATGGCTCAGCTCAATAAGAGAAAAGGCTGTTCTTGACGATATGCGTAAGAGACTGCCAAAAACGCGTGTGTATGGCAGTGCATTTAGCTCATCTGGTTCAGCGCCTGAGTATAAGTATATCAACTACGATCCGGAACTGATCCGGCAGGAATATGACCGTATTTCCAATATGATCATGGACATGCAGATCGCACTGGATCGCTATAACCAGACGGTGTTGTTTGAGGTAGATATCTGATCACTCATTCCGTGCAGGACATATTTCTAACAATACTTACTGGCGGTTACGGTTCATAGTTATCGTTTATCGGTTATTTGTTATGGGGTTATGTGTTCAGGTTCATGGAAACGACTTTTGGAAAGCATATAATGCAGATTTTCAAAATGTCCTGTAAAAACCTGTGAGAGATCACGGTGCCAAGGTACGGTTTTCAGGCACGATGGCTGTGGGAGCAATTCCGCAGCCATTTTTATGTTAAGAAAAGCCACCGTATAGTTTCGGATTTTTAGAAACCGTACAGTGGCTTTTTTGGTGAAAAATGTTTTATAAGTCAGGTTAAACTTGCGGATACGCACATTACATCATTCTTATAAGTCCAATAACCTTGCCAAGGATGTCTACATGATCTGTGATAATAGGATCCATGGTATCATTTTCAGGCTGTAGGCGGTAGTGGTCTTTTCCTTGAAGAAACGTTTTACAGTAGCGGAGTCGTCTAAAAGGGCAACCACGATCTCCCATTTTCAGCAGTTGGACACTGTTCACGATCAGCTGATCCCCAGGAAGGATACCTGCGTTTACCATACTTTCACCTTTTACATGAAGCATAAAGGTCTCTGCGTTTGGAAGAGACTCTGCCGGGAACGGAAAATAACTTTCGATATGTTCCTCTGCAAGGATCGGTTCTCCTGCTGCAACCGTACCGATCACAGGGATGTTCACCATTTCTTTCCGGTTAAAATTAAAAGTATCATCCAGGATCTCAATTGCTCTCGGCTTGGTAGGATCACGATGGATATATCCTTTTTCTTCCAGAGCTGACAGATGAGAATGGACAGAAGAAGTGGACTTTAATTTCACAGCTTCGCAGATATGTCACGGACAGCTGGTGGATATCCTTTTTTAAGATCGTATTCTTTATGTATTCTAAAATTTCCTGTTGTTTTGCAGTAAGTTTATCCTGGGCCATAAAAGTTCCCCCTTCTGTTTTGTAATAATCTTTTACTGATACTATAGTAACATATGTTCGATAAAAATGCAAACCTTTGTTCGATTTTTTTGCGTTACACGCCATTGACAAACATATGTTCTGATGTTATAGTATGAACACGATGAGAACAAATGTTCGTATCTGTGTTGGACAGTATACAAATGAGTAGGAGGAAACGTTATGAGGAGAAGAAGATTAGTAAGAAGACGGTTTTTAACAGGGATGTTTTATTATGCTTCTGTTTGTTGCTATTCTCACAGGACGGAGTATGCTTACATCAATGGCAGAAGAAGAACCTATGACTGTCAGTCCCTATTATAAGAGCGTGTGGAGATCAAAGAGGGGATAATTTGTGGAATATCGCCAGACAGTACAAAAAGGGGAAGCCATATGTCTACAGAAGAATACGTTAAGGAATTAAAACGAATGAATTCCCTTCGCTCTGATACGATCCATAAGGGCCAGTTTCTTACAATCGTTTATTATAAGTAATTATTTTTAGATGAACGAATTTTGAATTTTCCTGAAAAATGTACATTGAAAACATCATATTTGGGAATACTGAGCTTAATGAGAAATGTTTTAATTGAGAAAAGTTACCTGTAACACTACTTGTTTTTTCCAATTTTATCTGATACGATATACAAGGATGTTAGCTAAGACTAACTTATATTTTAACAGTTGTAAATGAGGTATCCTATGAGTAAAGAAACCCTTGATCTGATGCTTGGCTTAAACAGGCAGGAACTGGAGATCCAGATCGCACTTCAGTGTGCACCATTGCTTACAGGACGTAAGATATCCAATCTTCTTACTGTAGACAGGAGATTTCGCAGCGCAGTATTGCGGTTGTTCCGTTCCAGTGCTGTTTCCTGCTATGTTCTTTATGAGTCGGCTGACCGTATTACCTTTCTTTTGTATGTACGGGAAAAGCTGGAAGCTTATTTAAGAACAGAGAAGGTGAAAAGCTGATGGAAGAGTTTGGATGCAGCGGATGTATGCTTTCCAAGATCCTCTATCGCGTATCAGAACGCTACCGTGAGCATATGGAAGGAAATGGTGATTTTCCTCATGAGATTGGATTGCTTCTCGGATATCCGCCGGAAGATGTAATAGGTTTTATTGAAAACCGGGGACAAAATCCGCTGTATATCGGATACTGGAAGGTATATTCCAATCTGGAAGAATGCCGGAAGGTATTTGCCGGATACGATCAGGCAAGGGAAAAAGTGATCCATATGGTATCATCAGGAATGACTGTTAAAAACATCATGGAGCTGTATGATTTACATTCACGTAAATTAATGGCAGTATAGGAGGAAGAAAAAATGGACGAAATCATGGTAGTTTACTGGTCACAGACAGGCAACACAGAGGCTATGGCACAGGCAGTAGCACAGGGAATTGAAGAAGCTGGAAAGAAAGCAAAACTGGCTGGAAGTATCTGCAGTATCTGCAGCTGACCTGAAGGATGCAAAAGCATTTGCATTAGGATGCCCTGCAATGGGAGATGAAGTTCTCGAAGAAGATGAGATGGAACCATTCGTAGCTGAGGTAGAAGGATTTGCATCAGGAAAGACCATCGGTCTGTTTGGCTCTTATGGCTGGGGTGATGGACAGTGGATGCGTGACTGGGAAGACCGTATGAAGGCAGCAGGCGCAGAAGTTGCATGCGGAGAAGGCATTATTACCCAGGAAACTCCAGATGATGATGCATTAGTTAAGTGTAAGGAATTAGGAAAGACACTGGCAGCAGTTTAATCTTATTTTAAAGTAAATAACTGCATATAAATCTATTACCGCAAAGCAGGCAGTAAAATGTTTCCTGTTTTGCGGTATTTTTGTTTGTTGATACCATGGTCATTTACAGAATCAGAAAAACATCTATAATACCATTCAGTGTAAAAAATGCAAAAGAGGAGAAGCAGTTATATGGATATCAAAAACAGTTTATCCGCTATGTATCCCAGAATATGTTAGGCATGCTGGGTATGTCCTTGTATATTCTTGCAGATACTTATTTTATATCAAAAGCAGTAGGAGCTGATGGTATTACAGCATTAAATTTGGTACTTCCTGTATATAATCTGATCTTTGCCATTGGAGCTATGATCGGTGTAGGTTCTGCTATCCGTTTTGTGATAGAGAGAAATAAGAAAAATCCAGAGGCAGAAAGCTATTTCTTTCATGCACTGCTCTGGGCCGGTATCATCAGTCTTATATTTATTGCAGCCGGTATCTTCTACCCAGACCAGGTGATCAGGCTTATGGGTGGAGATGAACAGATCATAGCAACAGGAAGAAGCTATACCCGCATTTTTATGACATTTGCCCCACTATTTATGTGGAATCATATATGTAATGCCTTTGTACGAAATGATGGAAGCCCTATGATCGCTATGATGGCTACACTGTTTAGCAGTCTGTTTAACATTGTATTCGACTATATTCTGATGTTCCCATTTGGTATGGATATGCCGGGAGCAGCCCTTGCAACAGCTCTTTCACCAGTAGTAGGTATTTTAATCTGTCAGCTGCATTTTCGTTCAAAAAAGTGTACCGTATCTTTTTTGCCGGTAATACCATCGTTAAAAAAGGCTTATTTTTTCCTGTCAGGTGGGAGTTTCTGCTTTTGTAGGAGAGATATCTTCCGGTGTGATCACTACAGCTTTTAATTTGATCATATTGCGGTTGGCTGGAAATACCGGTGTTGCAGCCTATGGTGTAGTAGCCAATATCTCTGGTGGCAGTAGCTCTGTTTAACGGCATATCCCAGGGCTCCCAGCCTCTGCTTAGCAGTTTCTATGGACAGGCAGATAAAAAATGCTTTAGAGAAAGTAATAGGCCTTAGTTTAAGGACAGCAGCAGTTACGGCTGTATGTATATATGCAGTGATCTATTTGTGGTCGGAACCAATTGCTGGTATTTTTAACCAGGAACATAACGAAGAACTGGCGGCTATGGCTAGATTTGGTCTGAAGTTGTATTTTATTGGTTTCTTTTTTGCCGGTATCAATATAGTAGGAACAGGCATATTAAGTGCGGTAGAGTCAGTTAAATGGGCATTTACAGCGTCCATTTCCCGTGGTTTTGTTATGATCCTTCTTTCGGCCTTTACTATGTCTGCAGCTTGGGGATGACAGGTATATGGCTGGCTTTTCCGGCAGCAGAATTTATTACTATGGGAATGACTTTCGCAGGTGTTTGGGGATTTTTTTCTAAAGTAAATCTTGTTGGGAAATCCCTATAAGAAGGCTATAGGAAGTCTTTTGAGAAATCGTTAAAATTGACTTTATGTGCATTATAATCTATAATATGGGAGGAGAAAGTCAAAAGAAGCGGTTAGGGGTAGGGAAGTTACAAAATTCAAGTGTAATTCACAAGTCCAGAAAAATCTTCTGGGCCTTTTTTTTTGCCTTTTAGCCAGTTCTTATATCGGTATTATAAAATGTTTTCCGGAGTCTCTTCTCACAAAATCGGGCACAGGAAGATTCGGCAGAACATAAAAAGGAGAAGGAGGGGCAGTAAAATCATAACCGGTTATTTTGACTTGCTCCTAAGAGAAAAAGAGGCTGTCACAAGATGACAGCAGAATGGGAGTTTACAAATGATTCATGACGGTTTTATCTATCTTGGCACTTTGATGCTGCTTGCAGCGATTTTAGTCAATCTTCCTGTATACCTGAAGGGAAAAGGCGCACAAAAATTTTTTAAGTTTGCACCGCCTATTGTGTTGCTCTACTTAGGTATGATGCTTTTATGTACTATGATAACGTGGAACTTGGAAGATACTGCTGCAACTTATAAGGCAGTAAAAAACCCACTGCTGTATGCAATGTTGTTTTTAATGCTGCTGCGCTGTGATCTTAAGAAGATCATTAAATTAGGACCGAAAATGCTTATTGGTTTCTTTGCAGCCAGCCTTTCTATCTGTACTGGTTTTATAGTAAGTTATGCTATTTTCCATAAAATGTTAGGTCCGGACAGCTGGAAAGCGCTGGGGGCATTGTGGAAGCTGGTTAGGCGGAAGTGGAAATATGCTGGCTGTACAGGCGGTTTTAGATGTAAGTGAGGAAAGCATGGCATATTCACTGGTAATCGACTCTGTTTGTGCGGTAATGTATGTTATGTTCCTTCTGTGGGTCATTAACTTTTCAAAGGAATTTAACGCATGGACCAAAGCAGATGTACGTCTGATCAATGAAGTTGGCGCTTCCCTGGAAGAGGAGGCAAAAGCGAACACCAAACCTCTTACATGGAAGAGCATGCTTCTTTTTAGTTGGTGTATCTTTCTTCATTTCTGCTATTTCCAAGGATGTAGGAAGTATGGTTGCAAATGCACTGCCTGTTTTTGACAGTGCAACCTGGACTGTTCTTCTGGTAACTGCTGTAGGCCTGCTGGTGGCTATGACTCCATTTGGAAAATTAAAAGGAACAGAAGAGGTATCTAATATTATCCTTTATGTTGAGATTGCCCTGATCGCTTCCAGAGCAGATATTTCTGCTATGGGTAATGCACCTGTGTGGCTGGCAGCCGGCTTCCTGATCCTTCTGATCCATGTAGCTGTTATGGTCATTCTTGCAAAGGTGATCAAAATGGATATCTTTACCTGTGCCGTTGCATCTTTAGCAAACGTTGGTGGAACTGCTACTGCACCTGTACTTGCAGGCGCATACAGTAGTGCTTTAGTTCCGGTAGGTATTCTTATGGCACTTCTGGGTAATATTATTGGTACACCGGGAGGAGCATTTGTGGGACATTTAATGAGTCTGATTGGATAGTAGTCTCTGTCAGATAAGGCAGATAAGTAAAAAGGTATTCCGGGATCATGAAAAATGATCTGCGGAATACCTTTTTAATTCACGCCTTGAAGATTTTTCTATTTTTTTGCTTAAAAAGTGTCATATGGTAATTAGTTTGATATAATAGGTGCTGCAAATAAATGCCAGGAAATGAAAGAAATACAGTTATTAAAGAGGAAATGATATGAAGCATGAGGAATTACTTTCAAAATTAACACCGGAGGAAAAGGCAGCTCTTTTAAGCGGCAAGACAGTATGGCAGACCCGGGACATTCCACGCCTTAAGATCCCGTCCATTTTCCTTTCTGACGGTCCTCACGGCATCCGCAAACAAGCAGGAGCCGGGGATCATCTGGGATTAAATGCCTCTTTAAAGGCAACCTGTTTTCCTACAGCGGCGACTATCGCTAACAGCTGGAATCCGGACCTTGGGGAAGAGATTGGAAAAGCACTGGGAGAAGAGGCAGCAGCCCAGGATGTCAATATCGTACTGGGACCGGGGCTTAATATGAAAAGAAGTCCTCTTTGCGGAAGAAACTTTGAATATTTTTTCCGAAGATCCTTATCTTGCAGGAAAATGGCAGCTGCTTATGTGCGGGGCATCCAGAGCCAGGGAGTGTATGCATGCCCCAAACATTTTGCAGTAAACAGCCAGGAAGAGCGGCGCATGGCTATGGATGCAGTGGTAGATGAACGGACTCTTAGGGAGATCTACCTGACTGGTTTTGAGATTGCAGTAAAAGAGGGACATGCCAAAGCCATTATGACCAGCTACAATGAGGTAAATGAAGAATATGCCAATGAAAATAAAAAGCTTCTGGTAGACATTTTACGAAAGGAATGGGGCTTTGACGGACTGGTAGTTACTGACTGGGGTGGTTCTAATGACCATGTAAAAGGGGTCATGTGCCAGTCAGATCTGGAAATGCCGGCACCGGGGCTTTCTTCCGCCAGGGAGTTAGTTACAGCCGTAAAAGAAGGCTGTCTTTCCATGGAAGCTTTGATCTCTGTGTAGATCAGGTCTTAGATGCGGTACTAAATCTTAGCAAAAAAGAGGAAACAAAAAGACAGATTTTGATCAAAAGTCCCACCATGCATTAGCAAAAAGGGCAGCAGCAGAAAGTGCGGTGCTTTTTAAAGAATGAGGGAAATATCCTTCCATTAAAAGAAAAAACAAAGGTGGCTCTCATTGGTGATTTTGCCTTTGTTCCACGTTATCAGGGCGCCGGCTCTTCTATGGTAAATCCTTTTGAAGTAGAGTCTATGGACCAGCTGATCCATGAGTATGACCTGCAGGTAGTAAGTAAGGTTCATGGATATACCCGTGATGGGGAACCGGATGCAGCTTTGGAAAAAGAAGCCTTGGAAGCAGCTGCCGGGGCAGAGGTGGTTCTTTACTGTTTTGGACTTGATGAGATCAGCGAGTCAGAGGGGAAAGACCGTGAACACATGCGCCTGCCACAAAATCAGATCCGGCTGTTAAATGAATTAGTAAAGGTAAATGAAAATATTGTGGGTATTTTAAGTGCCGGATCCAGTATTGAAATGCCTTGGCAGCACTGTTTAAAGGCGATTCTTCATGGCTATCTGGGCGGAGAAGCAGGTGCCGGTGCGATCCTGGATATCCTTACAGGAAAAATAAATCCTTCCGGCCGCCTGGCTGAAGCCTACCCTCTGCGGTATGAGGATACTCCTGCATTCCGGTATTATCCTGCTTCAGAACGTACATCAGAGTACCGGGAAGGACCTTTTATAGGATACCGCTATTATGATACCAGCCTGGTCCGCTTCCAGTATCCCTTTGGATATGGACTTTCTTATACAGAGTTTGCCTATTCAGCCCTGAAAGCAGACGAAAATGGGGGTACAGTTTACTGTTACAAATGTTGGAGAACGGGACGGGGCAGAGGTTGCCCAGTTTTATATCGGACTTCGGACTCTGCCGTATTCCGCCCAGGAAAGGAATTAAAAGGCTTTCAGAAGGTATTTTTAAAGGCCGGAGAGAGCAAAACAGTGCATATTCCATTTGATGATAAAACTTTCCGTTACTGGAATGTAAAAACAGGACGCTGGGAAGTGGAAGAGGGCGAATATCTGATCATGGTAGGTGCCTGCGTGGCAGATATCCGTCTGTCCGGAAAGCTATGGATAGCGGGAACCACAAGTAAAATGCCTTATGAGAAAGAAAAACTCCCGTCCTATTACAGCGGGCTGATCAACAATGTAGGGGCAGAAGAATTTGAGACACTTCTGGGGCATCCTGCGCCTTCCGGTAAATGGCAGGGCGAACTGGAACTTAATGATGCTATCTGCCAGATGTATTATGCCAAAGCCGTCTGGCCCGTCTGGTTTACCGTATACTGGCCGATAAAAAGAAAAAGAGCGAGGACAAAGGCAAACCGGACTTAAATGTATTATTTATCTATAACATGCCATTTCGCGGGATCGCAAAAATGACAGGCGGTGCCGTAAGCATGGAAATGGTAAATGGGATCGTTGATATGGTAAATGGTAAATGGGGCTCTGGTTTTAGAAAAGTAGTGAAAGGCTATTTTCATAATAAGAGAGAAAACAGAAAGTACGAAAAAAACTTCTGGAAGGAAAGGAGGAACAGGTATGATAGCAGGAAAGAGTTGGATCAGAAACTGGATCAATGAGCATCCAGCTGTCTGGGAGTTTATTTTATTTAATGTATTATCCAATGTGGCAACTATTGTGAATTTTATAGCAATGTGGATCTGCACCGGTTTCCTGTTTGTATCTTTAGAAAACATCCCCTTTCAGTTTTCGTTTTCCATTATACCCAGGTAGAAAGTGATCTGGGACTGGGCGGATTTTTAAGCTTCCTTGTGGCAACAGCAGCAGCCCAGGCAGTGAATTTCTATGTGCAGAAAAACTTTGTATTCCGCTCCAATGCGGCGTTTGCAAGAGCCGTGCCAAGATATATCTGCCTTGCAGTAGTCTTAGTCATTGTATCTGCAGCACTTCCCGCTTACAGCCAGGCATTTTTAAAGCCTTGGACTTCCACAGGCGCTGATCCCCACACTGGCCAATGGAGTCAACATTGTGGTACAGGTAGTACTCAGCTATCCGGCAATGAAGTTCTGGATCATGCCGAAATAACTTTTAACATTGCTGTTGAGTCCATAACCAATACAGAATATAATTTTATTGACCCTGGGAGAAAATTCAGGGTTATTTTTATATTATAAGAAACCAAAAAGTTATACAAATCATAACGTTATAGACCAGAATTAAAATATGCCAGATTTCAGGAGATCAAAAAGTGAATTTTTGACGAAAAAAAGCAGAAATAATAACATAATGTTATGCAAATATAATAATATGAAATATTTTACTTATGTTTATCTTTGTATATAATAGAGTATATAAAAGTTACGGTCCTGTAATAAATAGTAGCAAATGAAAAAGTGTGGAGGTAGTTTTATGAGCGTAACAACCTATGCAATCCTTGGTTTTGCAATGATGTTGATCTTAACGGCGGTTCTGGTATCTGGTAAGTTCACGCCTTCCATTCCAATGATTGTAATTCTATTATTTTTGCAGTAATCATGCATCCGACATTTGCAGATTTATCCGACTGGGTAACATCCGGATTAAAGGACAGGTCAGTAATGCAGCCATGTTCACGTTTGCAATTATTTTCTTTGGCGTTATGATGGATGCAGGTGTTTTTGATAAGATCGTAGGCAAGATGATGCTAGGAGCCAAAACAGTAACAGCTGTATGTGTTCTGACTGTTTTAGCAACGATCGTTGGACATTCTGACGGATCTGGCGCTACCACATTCCTGATCGTAATCCCTCCGTTCCTGATGATCTATAAAAGGCTGAAAATGAGACCGATCGTGCTGATGTGCCTGGTTTCTATTACAGCAGGTGTTATGAACTGCCTGCCATGGGGCGGGACCTTGCGGACGTCTGGCTGCTGGTTTTAATATTTCTGCAACTGATATTCTGGTTGCTGAACTTCCTGGTCTGGTGATCGGACTGATCTGCTGTTTTGCCATTGCATTATATTATGCAAGGCAGGAGAAGAAGAGAGGCGCCGGCCTTGAGGCAGGAGCTGACACTGCAGATTTATTTAGTGAAGCAGATAAAACCGAAGAAGAAAAAGCATTATTAAGACCACAGCTGTTCTGGTTTAACGTAGCATTGATCGTAATCGTTATTATTGCAATGTTTGCATCAGGACTTCCAACATTCCTCTGCTTCATGGTAGCAGCAGCAATTGCCCTGATCGTAAATTATCCTGGCACAAAAATCCAGAATGAACGTCTTAAATCTTATGCGCCAACAGTACTGACTATGGTCAGCGTATTATTTGCATCCGGTGTATTTACCGGTGTGTTAAACAACAGCCCGATGAAAGACTCCATGGTTGAAGTAGTATCCGGTATTCTGGAGGAAGTGCAACCGCACATATTAATACCGTTATGGGCTTCTTATGGGGACCTTTAAGTGCCATTGGTTTAAACCACGAAGCATGTGCATATACCATTGTCCCAATGCTTCCAGTCTATCGCAGCAGACCATATTACACCTGTACAGGCAGCAGCAAGCTATCTGATGACCTTCGTTCCACAGGTATTCGTAAATCCAGGTACTGCAGCAATGTACATCGGACTTGGACTTGCAGGTATCGATTTCAAGGATCACTGAAATTTACCTTTAAATGGGTAATGCTGATCTGCACATTGTGCTTTGCAGGCTCCATTCTGGTTGGTACAATTCCATTTTAAAAATGCTTTTTATTTGCAGCCGTTTCTTCTATAATAATTTTATAATCAATAAAAAGGTTACATATAAGGAGGAAATGGCTGCAAATGTCCGGAATTAAAAGAACAGAGATATATCATCGAGATTGCGAAAGTACAGGAGTTGCCAAGGCAGCGGAAAATCTGTTTATTTCCCAGCCAGCCTCAGTAAATTCCTTACAAGAACAGAAGAAATGTATGGCGTACAGCTTTTTGAACGTATATAGGAAAGAAAATGATCCCAACTTATGCAGGAAAGCAGTATTTGGAATACGCAAAACAGATCGTAAAAACTGGACCAGGACTTTAGAAACCAGATTGCAGATATCAAAATGCTGAAAAAGGGTTCTCTGAATATTGGTTCAACGCCAGGTCGTGGAAAAAAGAATATTACCGGAAATTCTTCCGATCTTCAGTAAAGAATATCCGGAATATGATTTGAATGTTTACCAGGAAACAGCAGTAAAACTGGAAGAAATGCTTCGCAACGGAGAGATCCAGGTCGCATTGATGACAGGAACAGAGGAATTAGAAAAAGACAGTAATTTTCATGTAGAGGAAATTCCACAGAGGAGATCTGTCTGATCGCTCCTAAAAGTAAACATTTTCATGGGATCGCCAAGTATGGTTTCAGGTATCCATGGATCGATATACGGCAGATGGAAAATGAAAAGTTTATTATGTTAAATAAGGGATCCAGACTACGTTATGTAACAGACAAAGTGTTGAAAAACCATTCCATGGATCCAAAACAGATAGAGTTTTCTTCCATTGAAACCATCTGGGAACTTGTTTCAAAGGATTTTGGTGTTGCATTGGCATCTGATTTTCAATATCCAAAAAATCTGGATGTAGACGTTTTTTCTATTTGTTCCAAGCCGGTTACCTGAAATTTGTAATTGTTACCAGAGTAGGTGGATACATTTCTGTTCCTGTTCAGCGTATTATCGAAATCGCAAAAAATATTTATCGAGATTAAACAATGAAGAAGGCAGTGGACAAAATGAAAGAAAAGATCAGCTTATTAAAACGGGTATCCATCGTTGATGATGCCCGTTCTATTTTAAGGGATATGGTGATCCCGCCGGAACTGTTAAAAGAGAAGACAAATGGTGGAAGGATAACCAGCGTATGTGAAAAGTCAAAAGAGGGTGGAACTGCATATTTGGAAGTTATGGGGTGATCGAACCACTGGATCCTTTGGCTCCCTGTATCGAATGGAAGATCCTGCTTCCCACCCAGTGGAATTTAAGAAGTGTTCAGATCGGCGGCGGAGCCAATAACGGAATGATTCCTTCTTTAGAAGGTGCTATGCTGATGTCTGATTATTGTCCCATCGAACATGGATATGTCGTATTTGGAGATGATTCCGGCCATCAGTCTGCTGATCCTATGTCTGCTGATTTTGCAGCAAATGAGGAGGCTCTTCAGAATTATATCCGGCATCATCTGATTAAAATGAACGGCATTATGCATGTGGTTGTAAAAGCAGCTTATGGGATCGACGCGGAGAAAGTTTATTTTGCCGGTGGATCTGCAGGTGGAAGAGAAGCTTTGGAGTGTGCCTGCTCCTATGGAAAAGATTACGATGGGATATTCTGCGCAGATCCTGTATCCAATTTTGTCCTTCTGCGTATGTGGGGCGCTTTGCTTTCCAAGGCAGTATATGATAGTTACGATGAACACACACACCCGTTTTCAGATGGCTTTATAGATGAAAAGACAGTAGAAGCAATCCGTAATGATGCTATTGAGATGTATGATGAACTGATGGTGTAAAAGATGGGATCGTGTCCAATATATATGCAGCACGTATGAACCGGGACGTATTTCTCAGGAAAATCCAGGAGAAATATCATCTGACAGACGCCCAGATCCAGACGATCCAGGTGTATGAGGACGGTTTTAAACTGGATTATTCTATGCCAAACGGTGAGAAAAGGTATCATGGATACTGTGCTTTAGAGGGCGGCATCATGGATCTTGGTCCTGATCCTGTTCCAAGAGAACCCTTAGACACCAGGTATAACGTACACCATGGAGACCGTTCAGATGGCGTATTCAAATATTTTATAACGAAAGATAAAAACTGGAAATTGATCGATCACGATTATTATAAGCCGGATGAAAAGCTTTATCATATGCTGATGGAAGCCTCCAGCCAGTATGATGTAAGTATGGATTTTGATGAATTTGTATCACATGGTGGAAAGCTGATCCTGTTTACCAGCTGGAATGATATGTCTATCAGCCCCTGGCAGATCATCAATCAGTACCAGAAACTGGTAAAGAAATACGGACAAAAAGAAGGCCGACAGTTTTATGAAATTTTACTGCATGCCTTCTGCCACCCATTGCAGCGGCATCCGTATGGATTATCTGGAATGGCTGGATACCTGGTGCTCAGAAGAAAAATATCCAGAAGAAACTCTCTACGGAGTAATCGAAAAGACCGGCGGTGAAATGCCTATGGCAACATTCCCGGATGGGTGAAATATAAAGACGGAGATCCTTTAAAGGGAACCAGCTATGAGGTTTCTTATGAAATCCCAGAAGGGTTTTTCGATAATTTTGCATAGGAAGGAAAGTATATGGTAGATCTGAAAGAATTTGAACAGAAAGCAGCAGACTTAAGGGTTCTTGGAATGAAAATTTCTATTGGACAGGACACGGTATATGAAAATACTGGGACGAAGACTGCCGGAGAAATATTTATTCTGCCAGTAAAAGTTTTACTTCCTGTGCTGTGGGATTTGCAGTTCAGGAAGGTCTGATCGACTTAGATGAACGTTTGATGGATGCTTTTAAGGAGGATATTCCAAACAACCCGGATGAAAATTTAAAGAAAGCCACAGTGAAAGACCTTCTGACCATGACTTTAGGCCAGGAAAAAGGCTTTCTTATGGGCAAACAGCGTCCAAGAATGGAAGAACAGAACTGGGTAAAAGCATCCCTTGCTATTCCCTTTGTGTATGAGCCGGGAACCCATTTTGTATACAATAACGTTGGCCCTTATCTGGCTGGGATCCTGGTTCAACGAAGAGCAGGATGCGATCTTTTGTCATATCTGACTCCACGGCTTTTTAAAACCTTTGGGAATACGAAAACCATATGGGAGGTAGACCCTGAGGGAAATACATTTGGTGCGGGCGGACTGTTTCTGACTGTTTCCGAGCTTCACAAACTGGGAATGTTCTACTTGCAGAATGGCTGTTGGAATGGAAAAAAGCTGCTTTCTAAGGAATGGATCCATGAGAGTACCAGAAAACAGGTGGAAAATAATAAAAACTCTTATGGTTATGGATACTTATTCTGGGGCGGCCGTTATAACAGTTTTCTGGCCAATGGAAAATATGGTCAATACACCATGATCTTTCGGGATAAAAATACAGTGATCAGTTTAATGGCAGAAAGCAGGGATACAGATCATTTAGAAGAAATCATTGCAAATGAAGTATATACAAAATTATAAAGAACTTAGATAATTTTGGGCGGAGAGGATGCAATATCTTCTCCGCCTGTTATTTTACAGAATATCAATATTTTTAACGCTTTTTCTCCGGTTCTCCTCAATGGCTGCATAGAATTTTCTTGTAATATTAACATCGTTATGTCCTAAAATATCAGCAACCAGATAAATATCATTGGTTTTTGCATAAAGTGCAGATCCATAACTGCTTCTTAACTTGTGGGGTGTGATTTTCTTTTTAGGTGTTGCAATAGCGGCGTATTTTTTTTACAAGATATTCAACACTGCGTACAGCAATGCGCTGTTTTCTCAGAGACAGAAAAAAGGGCAGGTTCCTGTTGGAGATCCAAATCTTGTGCAGTTCGCTCCTCAAAGTAGCGTTTTAAATATTGCGCCACCTCGTCACTGAAGTAAACGGTTGACTCTTTTCCGCCTTTTCTGTGGATATGGATCCCATTTTCTTCCAGATCCAGATCGTCCAGATTTAACCCGACACATTCTGATACACGGATCCCTGTACCAAGCATAAGGGCGAGAATAGCACAATCCCGTACTTTGGTTTTTTTCATGAAACTGCTTCTGCTTTTGAGAAAGCCCAGAACCGCTTTCTGCCTCTTTTAAAAGTGTCTTTATCTCATCCTGATTTAAGCGGATGATCTCCTTTTCCCGGATCTTCGGAACCTGCATAGAAAGGGTAGGATTGGTTTTAATCTGTCCGGTTCGATAAAAATAGCCGAAAAAGCTCTTCAAAGAAAAAAACTTCCGTTTGATCCCCTGTTCTTTGTTTACATTCTTATGTTCAGGATCATCAGGACGGTATTTTAAATATTCAAGATAACGCTCAAGATCCTGGATCGTAACTGCGCAAAGCTGTTCCAGGGAAATATTTTCTACAGACAATTTTTCAAATTCCGGCTTTAATTTTCTTAAAAAATCAAAAAATGTGCTGATGTCGTAGGCGTAGGAGAGTCTTGTCATGGAAGATGTGGCAGGTTCAATTCCTCGAAAGAAGTCGGCGCAAAATGGTGGAGAGCAGCAAGCAGTTCCTGCAGTTTCTTTTTATTTTTCAGATCACGCTGTTCATGGTATTGTAATTCTTCCATATCCGATCACCCCTTGTTTATTTCTTTTTCATTTCCTGTTCTAAAGCAGCCTTTGTCTGTTCTAATTCCGTGCGCAATTTGACATTTTCACGGTCCATTTTCCGAAGTTCGTCCTGTAATTCCCGTTCTTTTGCAATGACCGCCCGTTCCTGTTCCAAATCCGCCTGCATTTTGGCCTGTTTTAACCGATTTTCTATATCACTGTCTTTATCTGCAAGCTGTCGTTGTAAGTCAGAAATCTGGATCCTGCATTCAATCTGTTGGCTTTCTAACTCCCGGATCCGCCCAGATGCCTGTTTAGAAGTATTTTCCAGATCTGTTCGCAGAGCAGTTTCGTGGGAAAGTATTTGTTCCAATTCCCGGATCCGCAGCTGAAGTTTTGTATTTTCTTCTTTATTTGCATCATCGGATTTTTTAAGAGAGTCATACCTGGAGGCCTTCTCCTGAAGCTGCTGATTTTGTTCCTGAAGGATACGATTGATCTCTTCCTGATCCGCAGTAGCTTTTTTGCAGACTCTAACTGGCTTATGGCATGCTGAGCCTGTTCTTTGGTCCGGACCTGTTCCTCTTTTAAGGCAGTGAGAGCAGCATCCTGGTTATTTTTTCTCCGGCTATTGTCTCGATTTTTTTCTCTCAACTCATCAATGGTTTTATCTTTACGTTTTAAGTCCGACTGAAAACGCTCCAACACCCGTGCCTCTGCATTGCTGCTTAATTCAATACTGCCAATATAAGCCGACAGGATCTCCTTTAACAGCCGCTCAAAATTTTCAATCTCCACAGCACGCCCCGGTGTTGCCGCCTTGGCATTATTTAATTCCAAAACCTGTATAAGATGGTCAAATCCCTGGGCCTGATTCATCCCATGGGTGGTACAAAACAAGCGAAATGCTTCCGCTGAGTCTGGATCGATCCGGAAATTGACCTGTTTGCTTTCTTTTCCGCTTTTTTTCGTCTCTCATATTTTAAAATCCTCCTGAAAAATAGTATATCACAGGAGAAGTGATTTCGTCAAATTGATAGTATAACATTGTTATACAATGATATGTTATACATATCTTTGTATAACGTGATATAATAGATAAAAAACAGGGGATTATAGCGTAATTATCACAGGATAAATGTCAGATAATTAGGTGTACATTATACACAATTAAGAAAATTCAAGAAAAATAAGTTAAAATCAGAACATATATTCGAAAAATCGGTTCTTTAATATTGCGTAAAACCTTAGTTTTGCGCAATGTTTATAAAGACTGATAAAATCAGCAATTAACTGATTATATGGCATTTTTTGATTGTATAAATAAGATTTTGTATAAATATATCATTATGTAAAGATGTGTATTAATACAAAATATATATATTATCATACATTAATACATTTATCAGTCAAATATTCTTAATTATTTTGCTGATTTCTATACATAAATTCAAGTGAATATCTATGAACCTCTTATTTTCTACCACATCTGTTGTTGAAAAAAAGAGCGACATCTTATACAATAGAAGCGGAGTGAAAAATAGTATTTTTTGGGTAAAAAATCAAAAAAGGAGAGGGAATAGTATGCGAAAGAAAAAGTTATGGAAAAAGCATTGTGCGCTGGGAATGGCAATTGTATTGGCATCCGGCAATGCAGTAACTCCCGGCCCTGGCTGATAACACAGCCGTACAGGTTGACAATGACACCGAAAATGATAATAAGGCGGAAAACTTGGATTTTGAAACCAAGGATGACGAAACCGATCACCCTGACAAAGGAGACTCCGAAGGCGATAATAATACGGAAAACAATGCCAAGGACGACTCAACAAGGCAGATACAGATCAGTCAGAAAAGAATGATCCTGAAAATTCTGGAGAGGATGCCGGAGACCCTGATAAAGAAGGAACAGACAAAGATACCACCGGATCCGACCAAACAGATGAAAAAGAGTCCGAAGCAGAAGATGAGGATAAAAACTCAGGATCTGACGATGAAGCAAAAGATTATGAAGCAAAAGATACAGACGAAGATGAAAACAAGGATCCGGAACAGTCTGATACAGATAAAAATGAAGACACTGTTAAAGATCCGGAACAAAGCGATGTTGTAGTGACTCCTGAACAGCCGGTACCAGTAGAAAAAGTTCAAAAGAAAAAATCGAAGAAATCGAATTGTTAGAACTTCCAGATATCCGACTGAAAGGTGCAACTGTTAAAGTAAAATCTGACTCTGCTTTTGATCTTGAAGATGCTCTTGCCGATGCTCTTTTGGACGAAGATGAGGAAAGACCGGATCAGTGGTTTTATTACTACGAACGCAGTGATAAAAGTAAAAACTGGATAGATATTAATGGTGAAACATTAAAAGATTAGGAAAAGATGTTCAGTATGGATCTCTGGAAGATTATATTTCTAAAGGAACAAATCCAAGCATTAAGATCTGTATTGGCAGAAAATTATCAACATCCTTTGGAACCTCTAAAACAGAAGTAGTAGGAAGCAGTGTTTCCGTAAAATTTATCAATGCTGCTACCGTAACCATAAATGGTCTTACAGATCATGGCAGTTCTAATTCCATTGATTCATTTGTCAAGTACGGAACTGATTTTTTATTTTTCTATCACTCCAGATGCAGGATATGTTCCAACTGTAAAAATACTCTGCACAGGATGAAAACGGAAATGAGATCATTGAGGAAGAAACATTAGAAGCGGATATTTCTCCAGATGAAAATAATAGCAGCTATCATTATACCATCAATGGTGAAAATATCATAGATGATATACAAGACATACAAATTGAAGTATCTTACGAGAAAACATTGACGAGAACGGTTGAGATCACAACAAATGGCGGTAACGTTTCTGTTAATGATAAAGCAGAGTCTGATCAGGCCAGTGTTGAAATTGCGCCAGAGTCCCGTTCCATCAAATTAAAACCACAGGATGGATATGCCATCGAGTCTATCAAAAGCAGACGAAACAGAAATTACTTTAAAGGATAGTGATTTCCAAAATTATGCTTATACCTATATTGCAGACAAAGATGAAATTACAGAGGATGCGGAGCCTCTTCAGCTTACTGTAACGGTGAAAAAAGTAGAACTGGTTGGAAAAGAAGGAACACCGGAGGTTCAGTGGATAAAAGGTACCACAGAATTAGACGATGATTTTAAAAAATCTTCTGAAAAATGCAATTGTTGATACCGAAAACAGTTATCCAGATCTGGATGAAATGGATAACAAGTACATTAAAGTAAAATATCTGGCAAGAGAGGGACTGTTTGGAAATAATACCTATGCGGACCTGGATTATATCCCAAGTGGCATAGCCAGTGCTGGCGCACATAAATTTGGTGAGAATACAGATGCTAATGGCAATTCAACGGAAACGATCCGTATTTCCTTAACAGGAAACAGCCGTTATAAGGATGCTTCTGTTGAGAAGAAAGTTGTGTTAAAAGATATTCGTGAGGATGCCTCTTTTTTGCACTTCAGGATGAAACAGAAATTGCTTATACAGATGATTTAACTGCTTTTTTAAACAGGCTGTATATGACCAGATTGTCTGGAAGAGTGCTGGTGCTAAACCTGAAATCAGTAAATTTAAAATAGAAGTAAAAGGAACGCTGACATATTGTCCCCTTGAAGCAGCCCAGCTCCTTGGACTGCTGAATGTTGACGAGACTCCGGAATTAAAGATTACCTTTGCCGGAAATGAAGCCTACCGTGAAGGAGAGATTACTGCTTCTGTTAAAATTGTGGATCCACGTCCAATTGGTGAGTTTACGATCATGACTACACCAATTACTTATACTTCTGATGTAGAAAAACTGAAACAGGAGCTTTATGACAGAATCACATGGACCAATGGTGTAAAACCTTCTATTAATCAGTTTACCATGCAGGTAAAAAACAGGAGAAATCAAAATAGATGGACTTCCTAATGTCGAATTTTATGTTAATCTGGACAAGGCGCCATCCACCAATCTCTCTGTTGGTACAAGAACATTTAAGGTGAAATTTGCAGAAAACGAAGAGTTCCGTGGCAATGAAGTGGTTGCCGATCTGGAGATTGTAAAAGCGAAATCCTCCATTTCTGTTAAAAACAAAAAAATTATTTATGGTGATCAGATCCCAGAGGATCTGGTAGAAGTTGTTCCTTCTGATGCCGGAGTATTAAAAATCTATGCTGGTGTAAATAGTGACCTGGCTGCTGCTATTTGCATACAGTTCCCATCTTATATGGTTAATATTCCTGTAGTCGGAAACGTTGATCTGGCAGAGTACCTGGAAAAATTGCTTGGTGAAAGTGCATCTATAGATGATCTCCTTGAAAAGCTGAATTCAACAGAAGGGCAGGCTGTTTTATCTATATTAAAGGCAATTGGTGTGGACACAGATACTTTCATGAAAGCTTTCCAGACCATCAGCGATTACCTTCCAGAGAGTGTAACTTCCTTTAAAGTTACCTTTGGCGCTCCTCAAAAAGCAGGTGGTTACACAGTAATTGCCGCTGTTGTTGATCCAAATTACGAGGCTGCTGTTGGAATTGGCTCTTTGATCATTCTGCCAAAGACAGAAAATATAGAGTTGCGTTGGACTCAGGATTTCTCTGTATTAAGTTACAAAGATATTCCTCTGAATGATGACGGTTCTCTGGATGAAGAACAGGCCATGAAGCTGTTCGGCGCGGTTCTGATGGATAAAGAAACTGAAACTGTTCTTGATAGTAGTAAAAGTGCGCTATTTGTTTGTTGGCAAAGATGGTGATAAAGAATTCTATCGCAGCAACAAACCATCTGCAAAGCCTGGTGTATACACAGAAACCGCCTATGTATTAAACGGAAATAACATGGATTGGCCTATTGTCCGTACCTATGTGATCGGACGTACAGCTGCACTTATTCAGTTTAAAGACGGACAAATGGAAACTGCGCCAAAAGAAGATAAGGAATACGGAACTTCCGAGACTTTATTTGCAACAAAACATGTTACTTACAATGGGGAAGCACAGGAGTTTAAAGCCGGCCTGTACCTTGCTGCAACTCCGGAAACAGAAATCGAAAAATGCTGATATCCAGTATCGTCATTATGACGTTGTGACAGGAACTTACTTGGAAGGACTTCCTGTAAATGCAGGTATTTATCGTGTTACTGCTGATTTTAAAGGAAATGGACAGTATACAGATGCTGCAGACCAGACTGGTTATCTGATCATTGAAAAGGCCCAGCCTAAATTTGTGCTTGAAGAACAGCAGAATTTTACATACAATGGCGAAGCTCAAAAGATCATGGTTCAGTCTGTAGAAGATCAGGATCCTGAAACAAAGTATTCTGTTCTGTATAAAAATGACCAGACAGACGAAAATGCTTCCCTGGAAGCTCCCTGTTCATGCAGGAACCTATCGGGCTATCTTAGATCTGCCAGAAACAGCAAATTATGCTGCTGCCCATGCAGAAGTGATCATGAACATCATTCCTGCAAAGGCAACCATCGAGATCCATCCGGTTTCTTTCAGCTTTGATGAACAGACCCATGGAGGATCCTATTTGGTATATGGTATTAGAGATGAAATTCCTGAGCATGAAGTAAGCTACAGTACAGATAATGAAATATTTGTGGCAGACGAGCCAATGGCAGTAGGTACTTATGCAATGCGAATTCAGATCACAGATCCTGACTATGAAAATGATGTAGAAACACAGGAAGATGCAGTTGTCATCAAGGAAAAGGAAATTGTTCCTGTAATTGCAGAAGCGTGCCTTGATATTCAATATGTATGTAATGGTCAGATCGTAGGACATCAGCTCGTAAAAGTAGAAGGAAATTCCGGTGATCTCTGCCTGTTTACAGATGAAAATGTAGTGTTGGAAATTCCTGAAGGCTATGAGAAAGAAGCTGGTTTCGGAAGTATTGAAGTTCCTTATGGCGAAACAGCGCAGACGATTGTTTCTGTAAAGCTCAAAGAAACCCAGGATGATAATGAAAAACCTGGTGATAACGGTGACAGCGACAACAGCGGAGATAATGACGATAACGGAAGCAATGACAATAAAGGAAATAGCGGTAACGGAGGTAATGGCGGATCCAGTTCATCTAGTGATGGTTCTTCCTCTTCCAGCCGTAAGACCATTATTTCCGAAAGCGGAAGCTGGCGTCAGGATGAAAAGGGTATCTGGTTTGAAAGAGCAGCTAGCGGATATCCGAAAACTGTTGGAGTTTTATTGATGGAAAATGGTTCCATTTTAATGCAGAAGGATACTTAACACTTGGCTGGTACCTCTCAGAAGACGGAAAGTGGTACTATTGTGCTCCAGACGGAACATTGGGCACACCGATCGGAGCTATGTATACCGGATGGCTTAAGGATGGAGCAGATGGTTACTGGTATTATCTGGATCCAAACACAGGAGAGATGTTAACAGGCTGAGAGAGATCAAGGGACAGTGGTACTATCTCAACCCGGAAACTCTTGGTGACAGTGGCTGGATGCAGGATTCTTCAACAAAGCAGTGGAATTATAATGTGAAAGCCGTTATGCCAAAAGGCGCACTGTATGTCAACACACAGACACCAGATGGTTATTTCGTAGATGAAAATGGTGTTCGCAGATAATTTCTAAATTAAAAGGCAATGCAGAGTCAGATGTTTTTCCGGTTCTGCATTGCCTTTTTAATTTTACGAGTAATTTGCCTTTGGGCGCTGATTTTAGGGGTGATCCCCTGATTTTCTCTTAATTTAACCGCATTACGGGCGCTGCGTCGACGCTCGTCTTCAAGAGCAGCATAATGCTTTTTAGTGGTATTAACATCGGAATGGCCAAGAACATCTGCTACCAGATATATATCACCGGTTTCCCGGTAAAGGTTAGTACCATAGGTGCTGCGAAGCTTATGCGGAGTGATCTTTTTAACGGCGTAACGATCTTTGCATATTTCTTAACTAAATTCTCCACGCTGCGCACATTCATACGTTTTTTCTGGAGAGAGAGGAAGAGAGCATTTTCACTGCCCTCTTCGGGGATAATGTCATTTCGTTCATCCAGATAGTCCTGTAGCGCCGTTTCTACTTCCGTACCAAAGTAAACAGTAACTTCTTTCCCGCCTTTCCGGTGAATATGGATCCCACCATTTTGAAATCAATGTCATTTATGTCTAATCCTACACATTCAGAAACACGGATGCCGGTTCCGAGAAGCAATGTGAGAAGAGCGAGATCGCGCAGTTTAGTCCGGTTGTGAAACGCTTTCTGCTTATCAGTCAGACCATCCCCTTGTTCCACTGCATCCAGAAGAAGAGCAACTTCATCAATATCAAGACGGATGATTTCTTTTTCATGAAGTTTGGGAAGCTGGACCAAAGCAGCAGGATTTGTTTTTTCAGTTTTTCTGTACGGAAAAGTAGTTATAAAAGCTTTTAAGGGAAGAGATCTTGCGCATAATTCCCCGTTCTTTATTAACAATTTCCTGATTGTGTTCATTAAAGCGGTATTTCAGATATTCCATATATTCTTCCAGATCTGTTACCGTGATCTGATCCAAATGATCTAATGTAAAATCCATTCGTTCCATTTTGGAAAAAACCGGATTTTCCTTTTTTGAGGAAATCGAAAAACAGAGAGATCATAAGCATAGGCAATCCGGGTCCTGGTAGAAGTTCGTGGTTCGATCCCACGAAAAAATTCTGTACAGAAGGGTGGGAGAGTCTTCGTCATTTCCCGCAGCTTTTTTATATTCTCAATATCTTTTTGTTCGTAATAGGGTAGTGTCGTTGCCATAATTATGTATGCCTCATTTATAATTTATATATAATAAATATTTTCAGATTATTTTGTATTATTATTTAGAAAGCCTGGGCCAGTCTTCAAAATTTCCGTTAATGACCGCATGAAATAAACGTTCACGGACACCGGGATTGTCCATATTCAGTGTCCGGATCAGATTTTTCACATATTCACGGTGTGTATGTCCATCCATAGGACATGGATTTTTACAGACAGGAAGCTGATATTTATTCCGAAAGCCTTTTACATCCGCTTCGGAGACCAGCATCAAAGGACGGATAACCGTTAAATCGGTACGATCCAAATGGGTGACCGGCGGAAAGGCATAAAATCGTCCCTCATATAAAAGCGACATTAAGGCAGTTTCGATCAGGTCGTCCTTATGGTGGGCATAAGCAATTTTGTTGCAGCCAAGTTCCAAAGCTTTCTGGTTTAGGGCACCTTTTCTCATTTTCGCACACAAAGCGCATGGATTAGACTCTTTACGGGCTTCAAACAGGATCTTTCCAATTTCTGTGGAGATGATCTCATAGGGAACATTAAAATCTGCGCAAAGGGCCTTTATAGGCTCTAAATTCATAGTATCTAAGCCCATATCTACAGTAATGGCAGACAGGGTGAAATGCTTCGGATAAAATTTCTGAAGCTGTGACAGACCATAAAGTAAAGTAAGACTGTCTTTACCACCGGAAATACCAATGGCAATATGATCACCGTTTTCAATCATCTGGTATTGGTCAATACGGAGAAGGCTTAAGAAACAGGGCTTCTGAACGAGAATTAATAAAGATGATTTTGTTTTACATGATTATATTAATTACTAAAACTTCCTCACACCTAAACAGGGCTTCGCACCTTGGAAAATTCAATATTTCAGCTAACAAAATAGTGCTTTATGCTATTGCAACCTCTGGATGAAGTGCATTACGCAGATATTCCGGCAATCTTGCCTCAAAATCAACAGTAAAAGCAGTCAGTTGTTTATCGCTGAGCTTTAAGATTTCCTGAAGGCTTGCCATTAAGGCATCCATCAAGATGCAAAGTGACCTGCGGAAAGTAATGTCTGCCATTTCATCAATGAGAAAGAAGAATAACTCATCAAGAGTTCTCTGATCTTCGTTTTGGCGCTGTTCCATTGCAAGCAACATATATCTAGTAAATACAATGGCCACATGGGCTGTCAGCGCATCATAAGATAAGCTATGGCATTCTCCAATCAGGTTCAGCATGGATTTGCAGGTCTTGAAGAAAACCTCAATCTGCCAACGTTTTCCATAAACACGGATGATTTCTTCCTCAGAAAGAGTCGTATCCGTACAGATAAAAGCAAGCCAGTCCTTGCGGTTCGATTTGTTCCTTACGCATACGATTTTCGCCGGAATTGGAGTTTCTTTTCCTACCATAACATCAACAGACAGCAGATATTTTGATCTGCCATGGCGCTTTTTGTTCTTGGAATAGATTTCTTTGATACTCAGCTGTTTACCACCGTATGAGTATTTAATCCGGCTGCTCTTCTTGATCATAGCAATCACATCCATGCCTTTTGAATGGATGGCTGTGATCTGCACCGGGTTTGAAAACCAGGAATCAAACAGAACATAGTCAGCATTCAGTCCCACGCTGAGGGCAGTGTCCAGCAAAGCCATCATTGCTTCTGGAGCTTTTGTCTGAGCAAGCTTGCGTCTTTTTTCCTGCAAGGGTTCTGTTATCAAAGTCCTTTACCGGACCGATGATATTTGTAGTTTTGCAGATGCCAGCAGACAGCTGTTTACAGGAATCAATGTATTTCCATCACTCCAGCTTAAAGTAAGCATTCGGAATCCTTTTTGAAACGCATATCCGTGTGGTCAAAAACTTTGATCCCAGTTCTGTTTTCTTGCAGCTGGTGCGGTTAAAAGACTGTCATCAATGATGAAGACATTTTTTCTGCTGTCATTCGTCAGACCTTTGATGTCGTGATTTACGATATCTGCAGCAAGAAGAGAAGTGAAACGGAGCCAGTTTGTCTTTGTAGAATTAAGGAAACGGTAGAACGTGTTCTTGGAAAATGCTTCCTTAAAAGAGCCGGTCTGTTGCTGCATATACATACTTCTTCCGACAAAAATGTTACTGAGTTTGTAACGAAACAGAGAAACCGGAGAAACGCCTTTTTCTTTCATGCCATTACATCTGGCAAGAAGCTTGCCGACATGGTGTTT
>VOFH01001245.1_pt1 | contig 28000 bp, 44 predicted proteins | sample 5384091 | NCBI WGS metagenome assembly VOFH01 (sample SAMN12384727, study PRJNA508395) | human gut metagenome | isolation source: healthy gut G | host: Homo sapiens
TTTTCAAAATCAGCATTGTTTGATGTAATTTCAACTGCTGGTCTTTCTATAGTAACATCCTTAGCTTCAACATTTTCAAGCTTGTATGTTGAAGTTGTAGCTGAACCTGCACTTCTTCCGATGTTAGAATCATAGAAGTTAACTGTTATGCCTGCATCCTCAGCATTCTTAATCATATTAATTGTCTCAGCATCAAATGTAACCTTATCTGTGCATACATTAATTGATGATGATATATTTTTCTTAGCATTGTATTTAACGATATTCTTTATTGTCTGAACATCAGGATTAGCAATATATGAATATTCTGTACCATCATAATCTCCACCTGATACTGTTGCAGTCTTTATAAAGTTATCATTATCTAAAGATATTGTGAAGTATTCACTATTAGAATCACTTTCTGTAAAGTTCCTTGTATATCCGTATGTTCTCTGTACCACTGGAATACAGCTTCCATCATCTACAGCATATATACGTTAAATCTTCCATCACCTGAATTGTAAAATGTGCTTCTAAAGCTTACGCCCTTAATTGATGGTATAGTTCCTACCTTATATACATATTCAGGTGTTCCGCCTGCAAATGTAGTTGATAATGTGCTTGCATCTTTACTTAATGTAATCTTAGGTATATCTACAGAAACAGCTTCATTATTAAGGAAATAGCCATCGAATTCAACAGTCATTCCAGATATCTTACTAGCTTTATCAAAAGCTGTCACAGAAATTCTACGTCTTGCTGATATAAGCTTTTCTGCTGCTTCTTTTGATAAGCTAATCTTATCACCTGCATAGTATGCACTGCTATAATATGTATAACCATTATTATTTGAAATAATACCATTTACTACATCATCATTGAATACATTATAGCAGTCATAATCTGTATAGCTGCCATACTTGTTAGTTACTTTTTCAGTATCCATTAACGAATCCTTGCTGTCAGCAACAAAGAAACGAATCTGTCCTGCATTGTTATTGCTATAACTTACAGATGATGAACCTGAATATAGATATTATTAACACATATTATGTGGCAATCATAATGTAACTATCCTTAAAATGTCACTTTCTTAAATATATGCACGAAATAGGTTATCTCTGCGGCAGCTGTAATTATCCACGAACATGGATATAACAGGAACAATGATGGTATAGTGTGGAAATGTGCAAATATTGTATACACCCATGCTACTCTGAACACACACGAACCTATAATAACCACTATTGTTGGAACTATAGTCTTGCCAAGTCCTCTTGATGCCGCTATCGTACAATCCATAAATGAGGATACAGCATACGATAAGCCCATAATCATAATCCTCTGCATACCTGCATCTATAACTTCTGGCTCACTTGTAAATAATGACAGGAACTGTCTTCCAAATATTATAAGAAGTCCTCCAAGTATCGCCGCCGCTAAGAAAGCATAAGCCATACTTATAAGGTAGCTTTTTAACATTCGTTTCTTGTTACACGCTCCCATATTCTGTCCCATAAAGCTTGAGCATGCAGTATAAAAAAGCCATCATAACATTATATATAAGCATATCTGCATTAGCGGCGGCGGCATTTCCTGACACCATAACCGCACTGAATGAATTAACACCTGTCTGGATAAATAGATTAGCCATAGCAAATATAGCATTCTGGATACCTGCTGGAATTCCAAGCATAAGTATTACCTTTGGCACACCCGGATAAAGCTTTAATTCTCTTACTCTTAACCGGCATCTGTCTGTGTCACTTCTTCTTAACAGATTAACCACTACAAATATTGCTGATATGTACTGGGCTGTTATACTAGCAAATGCGACACCATCCTCAGCCATACCTATCCCTATAACAAGTATAAGGTTAAGGCATACATTCACAACGCCTGCAAACGTAAGATATATAAGAGGCTTCTTAGTATCTCCGCTCGCACTCATAACCGCATTACCAAAGTTATATATAGCCATCGCCGGCATACCAAGTGCGTATATTCTAAAATAAAGTACCGCCCCATCTATAAGCTCTGTCTTAGTATTCATAAGTGACAGGAAGAATTCAGCACCCAATATACAAAGAACCAGCGCTGTAAGTCCTACAATAAGACAGAGAAGAAATGATGTATGAATAGTCTTTCGTACATTTTCTTTCTGACCTGCACCAAGCTGCTGTGCAACTCTTACATTCACACCACAGCCCATACCTATAAGAAATCCTGTAAATAATGTTACAAGCAATGATGTAGAGCCAACTGCTCCAAGTGCCTCGTAACTTGAAAATTTACCAACAACTGCCACATCTGACATATTAAACAGAACTTCCAAAATCTGTGCCAGCATAAGTGGAATACTGAACTTTAGTATTTTAACCGGTATCGAACCTGTAGTCATATCCATACCGCTTAGTGCTTTTGTATTATCGTTACCCATATATACCTCGATATTCTTTATTTTATTAAGCAAATCAAGCCCTTCAGACGGATACTGACTATAACACATTTATAATTCTTTTTTCAATAAATAATTATATGCTTTAATTAGTAATTTTTATGTAGTTTTATTAAATATTTTGTCGTATAATGCTTTTTTAGTACCAAAGCCTACTGGCTAAGAATTGAGGTTATATATGTTTAATTTTAAATCATCTGATAATAAGACAACAATACAGGCAGCTGTATGGAAAGCTGAAAGCAAACCAATCGGCGTAATACAGCTTGTACACGGAATAACAGAATATATGGGAAGATATGACAAAGTTGCCCAGTATTTTACAAGCAAAGGATACGTTGTATGCGGTATTGACATTATAGGACACGGCCACTCACTACAGAATGGCAGCAGGAAAGCATATCTTGGCAAGAAAGGAAGCTGGGAATATGTGATTAAAGACGTTCATACCTGCTACACCGAAATGAAGAAACGCTACCCTAAACTTCCTTATTATATTGTTGGTTTCTCTATGGGTTCATTCATCGTAAGGGATATGCTTTTTATCTCCTCACTTAAGGACTAAGATTGACGGATGTTTCCTTATCGGAACTGGTTCTCAGCCACGTTTTATTCTCAAAGCAATAAGAAGTTATATCGACCACGCCTGTATGCAGGCTAACGGACAGAATTGCAGTCCGCTTATACAGTTCATTGCATTTGGAATGTACAATAATAAGATTAAAAATGCTACATCGCGTGCAGACTGGCTTCTCTATAATGAAGAAGAACGTGATAAATATCTTAACGACCCTCATATTCCAGCACAGATTACAGCAAGCCTTATGTATGAACTATTATCAGGAATGATTAACTGTGTATCTAAAAAGGCTAAGACAGCAAGCTTGGCACCTGTATATATTCTTAGCGGCAGTGATGATGCTGTAAGTGAGTATGGAAAAATATTAAAACTACCGTAAATTTAATGACTAAACAGGGATTTAATATAAAAGATATCGTGATATTTAATAATATGCGCCACGACATTTTACACGAAAAAGATAACATAAAGGTTCTTGATTATATATATGAAGCTATAACGCACTAAATAACTAGATATAATAGATACAATAAATATATATAATAAATACATATTGTATAAATATACGCAGTAATATCTATAGCAATATATTAGATATATAATAAATGTATATTGTGTTAAATATATTTAGTAATATTTATAGTAAACACATAATAAGTATACAATAAATACATATTATATAAATATACACAGCCAGGCTATACATATATAAATGCCAGCAGGCAGTACATACCTTTTATCTAAGGTACTGTACTGCCTGTGTTGCTGCCATAGCACCATCTGCTGCGGCTGTTGTTACTTGTCTTAATATTTTCGTTCTGACATCACCTGCCACGAATAAACCTCTGGCTGATGTAACACAATCTTCACCTGCTATTACATATCCTGAATTATCAAGTTCTGCAATACCCTTAAGAATCTCTGTCTGTGGGCTCATTCCAACGGCAACAAATAATCCATTAACGTCAATGCCTGTATCATTATCAAGTATTATCCTCTCAAGATTATTACTGCCTTCCACTTTCTTTACTGTTCTGTTAGTGCATATGTGCACATTCGTACGTTCCTTTAACTTTGCAAGAAGTGAAGCCGCTCCACGGAATTCTTCCCTTCTGTGTATAATATATACGTTGGCACATATATCTGAAAGATAAAGTGCATCAGAAAGTGCTGTGTCACCGCCACCTACTACTGCGACATCTTTATCCTTATAAAATGCTCCGTCACATACGGCACAATATGATATTCCTTTGCCTGTATACTGTTCTTCATTCTCTACCTGTAACTTTTTATGGCTACAGCCAGCCGCATATATTACGCATCTGGCTTTCTTAGTGCTTCCGTCTGATAACTCTAATTCCCATATGTCATCAACAGGGGTAAGTCTGGTAACATTATTATCTTCTATTGTTACTCCAAGCGAAAGTGCGTGTTCCCTGAAACTTTCGCCCAGGTCATAACCGCTTATTGCTGGAATACCAAGATAATTGTCTACTTTACTGCTGTCAGCTATCTGTCCTGTTCCCATAAATTCTTTCTCTATAACAGTAACTGATAATCCAGCCCTGACAACATATATAGCAGCAGATAGTCCTGCCGGACCACTTCCTATAATAATAACATCTGAAATATCCGTTAGATTACTCATGATAAATCTCCATTCCTATCGCACTGAACTACTATTTATTCGCTTCTTCGCCGTGCACGCCGGCTTTTCGCCGCGCACAACGCCTTTTTCGCCGTGCACGTTCCATAAAGCAAAGCTTTATGGAACTGCCGGGCTTTCGCCCTATCGTAATAAACTATTAACCATCGCTTTGTGCAAGCACAGCAATGGTTAATAGTTTATTACGGCACGGCTCAATGCTTTATCATATTATTCTCAGATCTTCTTTATTTGATACATTGCCTTCAATATGGAATGAATTAAGCACTGGTTCATCTATATTCATAAGTGAAAGTATCATATAACTTGCTTTGCTGTCATATGCAAGTCTCTTATCCTCATCAGATGGTCTTGATGGTGACTCTGGATGTGAATGCCAGTTGCCAAGAGGAACTAAACCATTAGCTCTCATATCTTTAACTGCCGCTAACTGTTCCTTAGGATCCATTGAAAAATGCTCATTGGAATGGTCAATATTAGTAAGAAGATATATCTTTTTTTATGTGCTTATCTCCATTTTCTATTGTTCCTCCAATAAGACCACAAGCCTCCTCTGGAAGATTCTTCTTAGCATATTCAAGTATTGTATCAAAATCACTCTTATTAAATGTAATCACTTTGTGACGCCTCCTTATTGTCCTTATGATTGGATATAATTATTAGTGGTCTTCACAAACTACCTGCTAGTATCAGATGGCAACTTAATCTTATGGAATTCCTGTGTTATAGCATCATATGTAAGGAGATGACCTGTAAGTAAATCCCCTACACCAAGTATATACTTGATTGCTTCCATTGCCTGCAAACTTCCGATAACGCCACCCATAGCTCCGATAACACCAGCTTGCTTGCATGTAGGAACTGCATCCTTTGGTGGTGGATTCTTGAATACACATCTGTAGCATGGTCCTTCTCCCGGAACATAAGTCATGAGCTGACCCTTAAATCTGATAATTCCGGCGTGTGAAAATGGCTTCTTAGCCATTACACAGGCATCATTAATAAGGAACTTTGCAGGGAAATTATCTGTTCCGTCGATTACGAAATCATAGTCCTTGATAATATCCATTATGTTATCACTTGTAATGAATTCTCTATATGTGTTAACTGTTACATCTGGATTCATAGCATTAATTGTCTCTTTAGCTGACTGAACCTTTGCTTTGCCTACATCTGCTGTCTGATGTATTATCTGTCTCTGAAGATTACTAAGATCTACCTCATCCGCATCTGCAATTCCTATTGTTCCAACACCTGCTGCTGCTAAATACATAGCTGCTGGTGCTCCAAGTCCACCTGCACCTATTATAAGCACTTTGGCATTAAGAAGCTTCTTCTGTCCCTTAGCACCAACTTCTTTTAAAATGATATGACGTGAATAACGTTCTATCTGCTCATCTGTTAAAGCCATATATACCTCCTTTTAAAGTAGATCTTACTCCTTTTAAAGTAATTCTTACTTGAATCTGATATTTTAATACTATCTTGTGACATTATAGTTAATTACACTATTATAATTGTCTCTGTCCGCCACCCATAAAGTATAAGAATTCAACATTATCACCATCTTTTAACTGGTATGTTTCTTTCTGGTCTCCTGGAATGAATTCTTCGTTAATTGAAACCGTAACATATTCTGGTGTTTCTACATTTTCAATTTCAAAAAGCTTTGGAAGTGTAATTCCCTCTTCATATTCTTTCTTTACTCCTGATACTGTTAACTGCATATTAAACCTCTTTCCTGCCTCTTAGGCATAAATATTATTTATTAGAATTAATTAAATATTAGCATCTATCCAGCTTGTAAGTTCATCTTTTCTGAATACGCCTGTATGTCTTGCAGTTTCCTTTCCATCTTTAAAAAGAACAAGTGTAGGTGCTGCTGTTACTTCATATTCAGAAGCTGCATCTGCATCAAAGTTAATATTAACCTTGTATACCAAAAGGCTTCCTGCTCTCTCATTTTCCACTGTTCCTACAACAGGTGCAAGCCTTTTGCAAGGAACACAACTGTCTGAATAAAAATCAATAAGAACTGGAACTGAACTATTTAATACCTTCTCTTCAAAATCTGATAACTTTATTCTCTCAGCCATAAATCTTCTCCTTATTCTTCAACTTTTTTAACAATGAGTGTATATGTCTCATCATTATTATTAACAAGTTTAAGGATTTGATGTCCCTCATCTTTAATACTTCTTGGAACATTAGCTACCGGCTCTCCGTCATTCATACGGATTGCAATAACTTCACCATCATCTAATTCATCGATAGCAACCTTTGCCTTTACAAATGTAAGTGGGCAAACCTTATCTGTAATATCTACTGTATCGTCAATCTTAATTCCTTCAATCTCCATATTAGTCCTCCTTTTCTTAACAATATAAGTTCAAAAACCTTATCGTGTAAGCATATACGAATTTATAATCTTTTGACTATAAATTTTATTATTTACCCTCGTAAGCAGCTTTAATAGCTTTTTCTAAATTCATCCTCACCTACTCTTTGTAATGTAAGTCTGAATCTCTCTCCTGGGTTAGCATTCTTTTCAAAGAAGCCGATTGCTGCATCTGTTACTCTGAAAGTGTCTCTTCATCTTTAATAAGTGGAAGAAGCTGTTCGCCTTTGTATATCTGGTTACCAAACAATCCACCAAATGATACAATATAACCACTCTGGCCTTCCCAAGCTTCTGTAGGACAAGCCTTTACACAACGTCCACAGTTATTACACTTAGTTCTATCAATAGTAACTGTATTATTAGCACAGCTTATAGCACCCATTCTACAAGCTTTCTCACACACGCCACAATTGATACATTTATCTTCTACCCAGGTTACGTCCATACCACCTTTAACACCGATATCGTTCTCCTCTGCCTTAAGACAGTTATTCTGACAACCTGTTACGCCAAACTTGAACTTATGTGGAAGTTCTCTTCCGAAGTAATGTTCATCAAGCTTCTTAGCAAGTTCATATGTATTAATACAGCCGCTTGGACAGACTTCATTACCCTGACAAGCAGTAACTGTACGAACTCTTGGTCCACATACACCCGGCTTAACACCACCATCTGCTAAAGCTGCTCTAACTTCTTCAATATTTTCAAAATTAATAAATGGAATTTCAACACCCTGTCTTGATGTCATATGTACATAACCTTTTCCATATTTATCAGCTACGTCAGCTACAGCTCTGATATTCTCAGATGTAAGATTACCACCAACTACCTGTATTCTTAATGAAAAATATCCTTTCTGCTTCTGTCTCATAAATCCGCCCTTTTTAAGTGCTGCATAATCAATCTTAGCCATAATTCTACCTCATTTCTATTCTTTTCTTAGTCGTTTTTTGATATTTAATTAGCTGCTTTTAACGCCTGTGTGAAATCTTCTATAAGGTCCTGCACATCTTCTATTCCTACGCTTATTCTCACCAGATCATCATATACACCAGCAATCTTCTTCTCTCCCTCTGTACTATGAGCACTGATTGTTGAGCTTGGATGTATAACCAATGTCTTAGTATCACCTATATTAGATACGTTAAGAGGAATCTGTAATGCATTAATAAACTTAAATGCTTTCTCCTTGCTTCCTGTACGGATTGTTATTATGCCACCAAACCCATTGTTAAGTTCTTTCTTAGCAATATTATAGAATTCGCTATTCTCAAGTCCAGGATAATTAACACTAAGATTACCATAATTATCATTAAGATACTTGGCTAATGTCATTGCATTACTACAGACACGTTCCATTCTTATTCCAAGTGTCTCCATTCCAAGAATGTTATAAAATGCATTCTGTGGTGATAAGCAAGCCCCTGTATTACGATATATTCCATTTCTTAACTTGGCTGTATACGCATATGGACCATATTTCTTAAAATCTTTCATACCAGGATATTTTATAATATCCCATTTAAAATTACCAGAATCAGTTACGACACCACTGATTGAATTACTATTGCCATTAACATACTTCGATGTTGAATTAACAACTATATCCGCACCATACTCTATTGGCTTAATAAGATATGCTGTAGCAACTGTGTTATCAACGATAAATGGAACGCCTGCCCTATGAGCTTCATCAGCTATTAATCTGATATCTGTTACATCAAGTCTTGGGTTACCAATTGTCTCTGCAAAATAAAGCCTAGTATTCTCATTCGTAGCTGCTCTGAACTGTTCCACATCATTATTATTAACATAATGTGTCTTAATTCCAAAGCTTTCTAAATCCCTGAATAAATCAATGCTTCCGCCATATAAGCTTGCACTGCATACAATCTCGTCACCACTTTGTAATATATTAGTAAAGGCATTCGTTATTGCTGCCATACCTGATGAACAGGCAACACTCGCAACACCGCCCTCAAGAACTGTCATTCTTTTCTCAAATGCTTCTATTGTTGGATTGCTAATTCTACTGTATGAAAATCCAGGTGCCATATTATTAAATATCTTCTCGAGTGTCTCAGCACTCGCATGCTCAAATGCACTTGACTGATATATAGGTGTCTGTGTCGCACCAGTATTCTTATCTCCTCTGAAATCGCCATGAAGTAAAGCTGTATTAAATCTCATATCATTATCTCCATTTCGTATAAACTACAAACCTACTTGTTTAATATGAATTGAATTTTAACCCTTATGTTAATATTTGTCAATAGTTATTTCATATAAATTCGGTATGTAAATATGAATTGAATAAATTAGCGGTTTATGATACTCTATTCACATATATTTATTATAAGGAAAATAACAACTATGACCAATAAAACCAACTCAAAATCAAACAGCCGTTCAAGACATATATACATATATATATTGCTCTTTGGACTTTTTTAATAACAGCTTCTTTTTCTAAGCGTTATGCTAGGAAGCGTATATATCAATCCAGCAGATATACTAAAATGCTTCTTTACCCCCGACAAGACTTCTGTGACTTACATATTAATAATGAACATACGTCTTCCTCGTATGCTTGGTGCCATTATTGCCGGTATGGGACTTTCTGTTGCTGGTGTTATCCTTCAGGGCGTTATGAATAATGCACTTGCAAGTCCTAATACAATAGGTGTCAATTCCGGTGCAGGCTTCTTTTTGTAATGCTTGCTATGATGTTATTCCCTCATTCAGGATATGCCACATCTATAGCTTCATTTGTAGGTGCACTTTTAACAACACTTGCCATATATGCACTTGCATATATGGCTGACAGCTCACGAACAACCATTATACTTGCCGGAATAACTGTATCTTCCTTTCTTAATGCAGGTATTAACACTATCAAATTAATAAATACAGATATAACCCTTAATATCACTTCTTTTCTTATGGGTACTTTATCCGGACTTACATTTAACAAAATAGCACTGCCAGCAATTGGAATTATAGCTGCTGTACTTGTATCCTTCATTCTGGTACCAAGCCGCTTAATATACTTTCATTAGGTGATGACTATGCCCGCTCTTTAGGATTGAATGTTCCACTTACAAGATTCTTTCTTCTTGTATTATCAAGCATAATGGCAGGTCTTGTTGTAAGCTTTGCTGGCCTATTAAGCTTCATAGGTCTTATTGTTCCTCATATATGCAGGACTTTATTCGGAAGTGATGCAAGATACCTCCTGCCAACAAGTGCTTTGCTTGGTGCTTCATTTGTACTTATATGTGATATCATTGGTCGTCTTATAGCTGCTCCATATGAACTTCCTGCTGGAATAATTATGGCTTTTATCGGAGGTCCATTCTTTATGTACCTTTTATTAAAGAAAAAAGGAGGCAGACGAATAAATGCTTAAATATGAACACGTTAATGTAGCCGTATCCAGAACCAATATATTAAATGATATTAATATAACATTTCCAAAAGGACAGATAACAACGATAATCGGTCCTAATGGATGCGGCAAAACAACCCTTCTTCAGTGCCTTAATGGCTGTTCTAAAGTTACAGCAGGCACTATTACAGTAGATAATGAAAATATCCTGTCACTGCCATTAAAAGAAAGAGCCAAAAGAATAGCATTTCTTCCGCAAATAAGAACCGTTATCCCTGTACTTCCTGTAAGAACATTAGTAGAACACGGCAGATTTCCTTATCTTGGCTTTACAAGACGTAAAACAGATAAAGATAATGAAATAGTCAATAATTCAATGGAATTCACTAATGTAATGCCTTATTCTGAAGATAATACCGACACACTTTCTGGCGGAATAAGGCAGCGTGTATTCTTCTCTATGATACTCGCACAGGACAGCCGGATTATAATTATGGACGAACCTGTCACTTATCTTGACCTTGAGGGCAAGAGGACTTTCTTCTCTATGGTCAATAAACTTAAAAAATCAGGCAAAACAATCATTCTTGTACTACACGATTTATCTGATGCAATAAGAATATCTGATAATCTTGTTATAATGAACGACCGTAAGATTGCAATAAGTGACACACCCGCCAACTGCCTTAAAACACATATTATTGAAGATGTATTCCACACAACCTATAAAAAATTCTCTGATGATGAGGGTGACTATTATATTTTTATGTAATTATACATTTATATAATTATCCTTATATATACTGCCATTCTTATCAATGTACCATTTCTGCACCTGCCAGCTATTCATACTATCTGGCAGACTGCGGATTGTATTACTGCCTATGCCTGTATACCAGAGTTCATCATCAGGTGTCCTCTTAATAAGAGTATCACAATAGGTCGTTGATGAAGCTTTAATATACATAAATCTTTGCTGCTGCCACTGTGCATATAGATTAACTGTGTCCTCTGAAAGCTTTGTAAGTTCAGTTACAGCTTCCAGAGGATAATACATATCACCACTCCCATCAGCCTCAGTATTCCACCCATCAAACTTAAACAGCTTTCTTGACGGACTCTGCCCCGATAATGAAACCTCCGAACCGTACACCGTATTAATATCCTGTGGCATATTGCTTACCACTGACGATGTATTAGATATATATTTTATAACTTTATCCTTCGGCTTCCACCTGGCATATACCGTATAATCACTGTAGCTGGCTTCTTTTAATACATTACTGCAAGCCTTGCCCTTGCTATCCCACAGCATAACATATTCACTGTCTGTATCAAATGTAAGCTCGTCCCTGTTAGAAGTTGTATTAGATGCTTTACTATAACCATACCACCCCTCAAATATATATCCTTCCTTAGCCGGAATTGATACATCTCCTCTGTCAGCTCCCCCAGTTCGTATCAGTAAGTGTCCCTGCTTCCTCCTTATCAAGCAATCCACCATCTGCATCATAATATATGGTATTACTATCCAGAGAACATATCGTAATCTCTCTTATAAATTGTCCTATCTTACCAAGTTCGTGTTCAGGTGCACCAATCCCAAAATCAACATCCCTGTTAAAATATGTCCTTAACTCATAATCTGCACTGTCACCATTAGTATGAATAGTATAATCTAAATTACCTCCTGTATCATTACCTCCACACACTATGTCGCTCACTGTTGTGTCAGCATTAATCTGACAATTTGACCTGTCATACTTGTTGCGGTATCCCGTATTCTGCTGTCCAAAATTAACTCCTATATCCCAATATTTCAAAGTATTCCACCCATATGCAGTAAGCTTAAAGCTTACTCTGTAATCTCCGCCGGAAGCCATGTATATGGTCCATATATTGTCGTATTAGTGCCTATTGTCCCTGTTAAATCCTCACTCCATATAAGCATAGCATTGCGCCAGTCTGATGATATTGTATAATTCTTTGTCTTAATCTTGTGATCGCAGCCGTCCCAGTATGTAAATTCAATACTATTATTATTCAAATCAATAACATCTTTTTTATGTAAAAATGCTGATGTATTAACGTCCGCCATACACTCTGTTACGCCGCATATAATAAACAGCATTATTGCTGTAATTTTATAAATGCAGTCTTTAACGGCTTACATTTTAATATTATTAAGCGTAATTTATTATTATTCATATATGTATTAAGTAAAAAAATCCTATAATTATATCTTTTCGTTCTTTTTTTGCAAATTCTATTTCCTTTCCGCATCATTCACTAAACTATAGTTAAACATTTATTGTAACAGCAAATATCATTACTGTAATTAATTATGGCTGTTACGCTATTTTTTATTATTCTTACATTATAACTATGTTATTTCTTATATTATTAGGATAACGGTGTTTCTTCTCAATTTTCACATTGTTATAATATTTATTATATAATTAATATATCGGGATTATTATTATTAAATATTGGGATTAACTAGGACATATATTGTATTGGTGTATAGAATTAATTCATCAAGTATACTTTATATAAAGAATATCATATAAATTTATAATATGCAAGTATTTTTATAATTAATATATTAAAAGAATACTACTTTAAATGTTTTATTCATAGCTTTATCCAATATGGAACATATACTATTATGCAACAAAAAAGGAACTCTCGCTGAGTTCCTTAATCAAGTGCAGTCGGCGGGACTTGAACCCGCACCCAAGCAATATGGACTAGATCCTTAGTCTAGCGCGTATGCCAATTCCGCCACGACTGCTTATTTGTTATATCGGTCACCCGACTTGATTAATATTACATTATTGTATGCCATTTGTCCAGCATTTTTTTACTATATTTTATATACCGTATTGTATGACATATTTTTTGATATAAACTAACAGCAATTAATCTATTATCCTGCTAATTGACTATTAACAAAATTTTCTTAATATGCTATTATCTTCATATTAACAGACTATAGAAAGGATTGGCGGTATTGTTATGAAGAAACGATGTTTACGCTTATTAAGCTGCATATTTATAATAGCAATGTTCTTTGGCGGACTGTGTTTCTACAATGTGCAGACTGCTCTCACTGAGATATCGTATGAAACAGAAGCTGATTTCCACGATTTCCAGCTTATTACTACGCCAAAATCTTCTATAAATGATTACAGACCATGTACATCAGAGATGCTTGGTAATCAGACAGCTATTACTTCAGAAAATGTGTTGCCAAGAATGGGAACACGTCTATTAATACGCTCAATTGCCGCTGTTATTTTACATAATAACTTTAATATTGACAATTTCTATCATATATATTCATTTAATTATTCTTTGGATATCAATCCATCTTATTCAACGATTATTGTTGATTATATCCATAAAAAGGATGGTTCAAAATAATTATCTCAAAATGAATTCATATAATATGCAATAAATAATTATGTATAAAATGTGTATATTTGTAATAAACCAGCCTCGATATATATTGTAACAATTTAATACATTTTATAAGAAACGGAGATATTATGAACATTTTAACATATATAGGCATAGCTATAGGCGGTCTTATAGCTGTTGGTTCTACTTTAGGCATAACTTTAGGCATTGTAGTAACCATAATCTATAAAATATTCAGAGCAGTTAAATATAAAATCTCTTTATTTGACTAATCTGAACAGACTAACTGTGCAGTCAGCTAAATATACAGTTAGCTGACAGTACAATATAATTTGGCTAAACATTAAATTTAACGAATTGAAATATTAACTTAATTAAATCAGAAAAGGAGTATTATATGGTTGGAAATATAACTGTAGGAATTGTTGTTTTATTAATTGTTGGCGGTATTATATTCGGATGCCGAATAGACCATCAGGCTACTAAAGAAGCTGACGAGAAAAATAATTCAGCTGTTAAATAACCGTGGTATTTAATAAAACGCTATGAAATCACACAATGATAACATAGCGTTTTATATTTTGATTATTTTTTTTTCTGAGTATTTACTTATTTTCTTTGTTTTTAATGTAGTTATCAAACTATCTACTGCATACCATTCGCCATTTTATACTTATAAAGCATTTCAGCGTGATTTTGTTCTTCTATCTCTATATCTGCAAGCACTTTTCTTATAGATGTTAAAGTACACGCAAATACATTGGAATTATATTCACCTGATACAAGCTTTTCTGTTCTATGCTGTCTGTTGCAAGAAAACAGTCATTCTTTTTATCCTCTGACTCTTCACTCTTTGAATAACTGCCCTTTGGCTGATAATCCTTTCCTGCTGTATCATTACAATCGCAGGATGGCACTTCACCATTTAAAATCTGACCTATCGTCTTATAATGTTCCTGCTCCTTTTTCTTAAGCTCTTCAAAAAAGCTGTTTTAACTCATCGTCCTTTGCAAGTCCTGCATACTTCTCGTACTTATCAATACAATTCTTTTCCTGTGTCTGAAGATCCTTTAATACCGACATTTCTTTTCAGTCAACAACATACATATGCCTCTTTTCTTAATCTGGTTATTTTGCGATGTGCATATCAGAAATCTATTCTGCCACCACTATGAATTAGGATTGTTAATTTACATTGCAATCTCTTATACATATGTATTATGTGTTGATTCTCATAATCATATACCTTACATACTTATATTTTTATCAACATTTTTTCAATCAATTAAGAACATATCCTTACATATATATTTCCCATATTTTGTCTTAAAAATATTATTGTAAGCCTTTAACACTGCATCTTTTGACACACCATCATCATACATATTTACAAGAAAATCAGCCTCAACAAGTATCTGGTAATCAATCCCGTCAATATTACTATATGTATGATGATGTGCAATCAGATACTGCACTCTTTCTGAAATGTCTGTTTCAAATCCAAGTCTTTCAAGAAGCTCTTTAGCTAGTGCAGGTCCTTCCTTTTCCTGCAACCTGCCGCCACACTCTCCATATTTTTCTTCGCATGTATGAATCCCTATGTCGTGTGTCAGTGCCGCTGTTTCAATAATAAACAAAGTCTTGTAATCTACATTTTCCATCTGGGCAATCAACCCGGCATAACTATGAACTTTACAGAAATGCTGTATTCTCCTGGAATCCCCCTTATATAATTCAATCATAGCCATATGTAACTTATTTAACATATTAATATTCTGTGTAACAGCACTTTGAACAGCTGAGTTTTTCATAGTATTACTCTCCTTTTTTTTGATAAATATTGTATATTATTATTTATTTTCAATATTTTTAATACCCTAAATATTATTAAAATTATACTCGCAATATTCGTATTAAAATATATCAAGCATATTATCAAGATATATCTCTTCCCTTACATTTATCTGGTATTCCGGCTTAGTCATATAATAAAGAAGAAATTCCAGCACCAGTGCACTTCCAAGGCTTCTGCCCTCTATTTTAAAATTAGTAAATCCCATAGGCATATATATATTCCTGATATCATCTACACTTATAAATGCCGGGTTGTGCATTGCCTTGGAAAATCTATATCCCTCGCCTGCCTCAGGCGACACACATATATGCCCGTTACAATTTTCACCAAGATTCATACGGCTTACAGTCTCATAACAGGCTTTACGGTCATAACAGCCAATCCAGCAGCACTCGTTACATAAAAATTCAATCTTATCTTTCTGTTCCTGTGTCATCGTCCCCAGCTTATCAAAGCATTTATTCAACCTGAAATCTGGCACAACATAACTAAAATCATCTCTGTTTACCTCGTTCAGCAAATCATTATAATCTGTTAGTACCTTGGTTGTAGATGAAACGAAACAAAACTCTGGATATTTATTTTTTATATAGTCAAGCAGAATATCTGAGTGAACTATAATTCCATTTTTAAATGCAGTATCTCTTATCGAATTATCTATAGAATAATCTTTAGACGCATATTCAGATGTAACCTTATAATCACTATGCAATTTCGAAGCCGCCTTTAATAATTCACACAACTTATTACATTTCACATCTGCCAGATGTTCCTTCCTGATAAGCGAATTGCTGAATGTAAGTCTTGCCGATATTCCATATTGTGCCATAAGTGAAAATACTTTTCTGCCTCACCGTCTCCAAAGCCGGCACGCCCGCCGCCCCATATGCAATCCGCTGGTGCACCATATATAGAACCTATATCACACCAGTCATAAAAATACTCCCCTGTGCTCATAAAACAATGACAGGAATACTTTATAAAACTCATAGAATTCAAACAGACCGGGAAGGTGAAAGTAAAGCTTTCCTGTTACTACTAATATAATTTATGTTATTATTTGTACTGCTATTGGTATTATTATTTTTAATATCATTTAAGTTGTTATTTATATTATCGTCTATATTACTATTCTCTTTATTACCCATTTTTTCTCCACCACTACATTCTTCTACATTTCAAATATACTTCTTATAATCCTGCACTTCTTTATAAATATATTATTATATAATACAACTCAACATTACCACAATACATTATTCTAAAGCACCTAATATACATAATATATACCAATTTGCGACTGCAAGTTATAATATTACTTCAATACATAATCATTTCTTTATATAAAATATCTAATTACAAATAAAAAATATACCAGCCCACAGATTACATCTCCTCTGTGGACTGATATATTTTACATAACTTCTTTACTATTTTTCAAGTACCATTTTATATAACAATCTTCTACTTTACATATCCTAATAATCCCGGAAGCCATAACGAAATAGCCGGTATATAAGTTACAAGTAAAAGTACAATAAATATTGCTGCGAAATAATAAAGTAAAGGCTTTATAACATCTTCTATCTTTGTCTTACCTACCTTAACACCTACGAAAAGGGTTGTTCCCACCGGAGGTGTGATTGTTCCGATACATAAGTTAAATATCATCATAATACCGAAATGAATTGTATTCATACCAACTGCCTGACATATTGGAAGAAATATAGGTGTAAATATAAGGCAGGCTGGTGTCATATCCATAAATGTTCCGACAATCAGAAGAATAACATTTATTATAAGAAGAATAACATACTTGTTGCTGCTGATACTAAGCATTACTCCTGATATAGCTGCTGGAATTCCTGTAAATGCCATTACCCACGACATTATGCTTGATACACCGATAAGGAAAATAATTATTCCTGTCATTTCCGCACTGTCCATAAGAAGCTTTGGAAGTTCGCTTACTTTAATAGACTTATAAAATACAAGTGAAAGTATAAGACTATATACAACTGCAACGATTGCACCCTCTGTTGCTGTAAAAATACCACCAATAATACCACCGATAACGATAATAATCATAAGAAGACAAGGTAATGCTTCAAGTATTATTTTAGTCTTTTCCTTAAGCGCATAACGCTTGCTGCTTGTATAGCCTCTTTTTCTTTGCATATACATAAATTACTATCATACATGCAAGTCCCCAGAGAATTCCCGGAATATAACCTGCCATAAAGAGTGCTGCTATTGAAGTTCCGCCGCTGACCATAGCAACTGTAATCATTACATTACTAGGTGGTATAAGTAATCCTGTAGGTGCTGTAGCTATATTTACTGCTGCAGAAAAGTTCTTATCATACCCCTCTTCCTCTTCAACTGGTCCTATAATAGCACCCATAGCTGAAGCTGCTGCCGTACCCGAACCTGATATTGCACCAAAAAGCATATTAGCTACAACATTTGTATGTGCAAGAGAGCCCGGTATTCTTCCTGTAAATATCTTTGCAAAATTAATAAGCTTTATGGCAATTCCACCCTTATTCATAATATTACCAGCAAGAATAAAAAATGGACTATCAGATTAAATACTGAAATTCCAGAAAATATTCTCTGTGCGCCTGTTATAAGCGCAGGTTCTGTAGATAATACCGGAAGAATTGCACATATTGAAGAAACTGCAAGGGAAATTGCAATTGGTGCTCCTGCTATTAGCATTATAATAAGAATAACCAATATAATAAGACCTGATAACCATCTTTATGCTCATGCTTCTTCTCCTTTCCTTATAAGACATATAACATTCAATACTCCATATACTGCAATAACCACTCCCGTTATTGGAATAACGATATATACATATCCCATTGGAATTCCAAGCGATGCAGTTTTTTGTGTCATTGAAAGGCTTGTAATAGATATGCCACCATAAACCATTACTATAAGTGCAAATGCTATTATTATAATTTCAATTATAGCATTAAGTATTGTTAACTTCTTTTTTGTTTAACTTATCTGCAAGAAATCCCATCCTCATATGTTCTCTTTTACCAAACACATAGGCTGCTGCAAATAATGACATCCATGTAAATGAATATGTCAGAAGTTCTTCAGATACAGTACTAGGATTATTGAAAATGTATCTTACAAGTATCTGGTAAGTTCCAATAATAACCATAAATGCAAAAAGTAATATACATACAATTCTTATTACTTTATTCATAACATTTCTTATATTATCTAATATAGCCATTACTTTTCCTCCCCTACTCTTTTATTTACTTCTTGAATATGATTATATATATCAACTATTGAAGGATTTTTTTCTTAATCATATCCTGCTGCATATTTTTAACCTTTTCTTTAAAAGGTGTGATATCTGGATATATAAACTCAACTCCCATTTCATTCTGGGCAATATTCTTAGCTTCCTCAACGCACTTGTCCCACTCTACAAGTTCGACCTCTGTAGACTTTAAGGCAGCTTCCTTAAACACCTTTAATTCATCTTCATCAAGTCCCTGAATAAACTTAAGATTAGCTACAAGCATATCTGGTATAATCTGGTGCATATTATAAGTGTAATACTTTGCAACCTCACCATGTTTATTGTTAGTCAATGCAAGCTCGTTATTCTCTGCACCGTCTATTACACCCTGCTGGATAGCTGTATACACTTCACCAAAACTCATAGGGAGGCAGCAGCTCCGAATGCCTGCATCATCGCTACACTTGCAGGACTCTGCTGTACTCTTATCTTCATTCAGAAAGGTCTGCCGGTGTATTTATTGCTTTCTTGCCATAGAAATTTCTTGTTCCGGCATTATACCATGTAAGAACCCTGAAACCGGAAGAATCTGTTGATTCATATATATTTTCCATATAATCTGTATCCTGCATTACCGCCTTATAGCTTTCAATCGAATCAAAAAGATATGGCATACTGAACACTTCATATACATCTGCAAATGTTTCAAGATTAGCTGTACCTGCAACTGCGAAATCAATAGCTCCTGTCTGTGTAAGCTCTATTGTTTTCTGTATTGAACCTAATAATTCATTTGGGAATATCTGTACTTCGCATTTATCACCAAGTCTTTCCTCAACATATTCCTTGAAAGCTACAAGTCCAAGATATTCTGGATGTGTTTCTGACTGTGCTATCGCTATTCTTACTATACGTTTTCCGTTATTTACTGACAGATTGCAGCCTAATAATCCTGCCGTCATAACTATACATAACATAAGTATAATACAGCGTTTAATTACTTTTTTAATCATCTGTTTCCTCCTTTTGTTTTCAACTTTTTTAAACTTAATTATTTAATTGCCTCCCTATTTATCAGAGATAACTGGCATTTGCCCATAACTGATGCACACGAATTATCCCTTTATTATTCCTTTGATTTGCAGTTCAGATAATTCCCTGTCATCATTCTTTATCTATATAATAAAAGTAATATCCTCCTTTTTATACAGTAAATGTTTGTCATAGAAGAAGACTTTTTTGTTATAATATGATATATTTCACAGTTTATACATAATTACATTGTGCAACTTTACTATATAAGCAGCAAAATAAAAACGGCTTCTGTCAGATATCATATTAATGTAATGATATCCGGCAGAAGCCGCTATTTTTATTTATAATTTATAATAAATTAACATTTTCTTCTATATATAGTATATATTTTTAAAAATCATAAAACTATTTTATACTTAATGTTATAAATTCTCCCGGTATTTTGAAGGAATTTCACCAACTATACGTTTGAATATTTTGGCAAAATAATTAGAGTCAGTATACCCTACCATTCTGCTTATATCCTTAATGCTGTTATTGGTATTACCCAGCAGTTCCTTTGCTTTCTTTATTCTATATTCTGTAAGATATGCTGTAAAATTCTGATTGAAATATTGTTTAAACAGCTTGCTGAAATACGCATCAGAATATCCCATCTCTTCTGCGGCTTCCTGCATTGTTATATCATATATATAATTATTTTCTACATATTCCTTTAAGTATTTAACTGTTGTCTGCTCATCAGAATTTCTTAAATTATCTATCATTCTTTTGTGTCTGTTATCTCTGATATTATTATTGTCTGCATATATGTCTGTATCTTTAACATTCTCTTTCCCAGACCGTGCATTTTCTTTAAAAATATTGCCTTTACCATCTGTAGCAGTATCTTCCTTAACAGCATTTTCTTTATCAAGCTTTTTGTATTGCCATATCCATAACTGCCAGCAGATCATTAATATCACAAGGCTTTAACAGATAATCTAAAGCCTTTACTTTAATTGCATTTCTTGCATATTCAAAGTCATCATACGCACTTAAAAATACAATTGAACATTTATCATCCATCTGTCTTATATATTTAGCTGCCATTACGCCATTCATTTCAGGCATAGATATGTCCATAATAATAATATCATTCTTCTGCTCACTGCACATAGCAACCGCTTCTCTTCCATTCACAGCCTGATATATATTCACTTTATCTCCGTAATACCTGTCTATTTTCTTAGCCAGTGCCATACGCTCAATCTGCTCATCATCAACTAATAATACTCTGTACATAAGTCTTTCACCTGCACCAACATTATTTACTATTATTGCCAAAATATATCTGTATAACCGTTCCGTGATTTTTTCTGCTATAAATCTTCATACCACTGTTATTGTACATACCTTTTACTCTGTATGCAATATTTCCAATGCCAACTCCTACAGTTTTTCTATTTATTTCACTGTCAGCATAATTACTATCATTCTCAGAAGATGCAGCTGTTTCAGTATCAGGCAGTGCAAATATATTATCAAGATATTTTCTTATGCTGTCGAGTTTATCTTTTTTCAATTCCAACACCCGTATCTGCAATTGATAACCACATTTTATCATCTTTCTTAAAACCTCTTACATATATAAGACCACCTTCTGATAAAGATGATAATCCGTGTATAATTGCATTTTCAATAAGCGGCTGTAACACAAATGCTGGCACAAGCTCATCAAGACTGCTGTTATCAACATCACACATATACTTTATGCGCTGTCCAAATCTCATCCGCTGTAAATACATATAATCGTCCATTATCTTTACTTCCTGTTCCAATGGCATTATGGAAGTCTGCGTTTTAAGATTATATCTGAAAAGACGGCTTAATGTGTTTATCATCTTCTCTGTCGTTACGGCATCTTCAATCTCTGCTGTCCCTGCAATAAGATTTAATGTATTAAAAAAGAAAATGTGGGTTAATCTGATTCTTAAGCATTTCAAACCGCATATGCTCAAGCTGTTGTTCAACCTTATGCTTTTCCTTAAGCGTAACAATATAATTCTTTGTTGAATGTTTCATCTGCGTAAATTCTTTAATAAGAAGCGAAATTTCATCATCACCTTCTATTATTATATCATCGCCGGAATAGTCATTCACACTTATTCTTCTTGCCTCATCTGAAAGCTTTAATATCGGTTTTACAATGCTTCTATTCATAAAAAGCCTTATCCATATAGATAATATTATTACTACAAATGCAATAATAATACATATAACTGGTATTATATAAAATAGCTTTTTCTGGCTGTTATACTGCTCATTTCCTAAAGATACTGTTATGCTTTCATACCTTTTGGCATAATCTTCCAGATAATTCTGGACCTTATAACAGTTGTCTATCGCACTTCTATAATCTTTGTCATTTAGATTGGAATTAACAATACTATTATATATATTGTCATAACTATCGTATATATTATGTATTGACTGGATAATAATATATTGTTCCTCATTCATATAACTATAGTCAGCTGGAATCTGTCCAAGAATATCTTTAGTATTATTTCTTACTTCATCAATCTGTTCAGGTAATTCTGCCTGCTCATCTTCAAAATATAATTTTAAAGCATTACGTTCCTTAGTTACAGCCTTATATAATTTTAAAGCTTTATCATTATTGTCCAATGTATCTGTCAGCATACTCATTCCTTTTATGGAAAGTAATATTCCAAGCACAAGTGCAAATGCAACAACTGCACTGCTTATCGTGTATACATACTGGATTTTTCTTTTTAAAGACATATTTACTCCTGATTTTTTTCAATTTTCTCAATTATATCCATATAATCTAAACAATATCTGTCATATATTGGCTGTAACTTTTCTCTTAAGTCTCGTCTTTCTTCCTCACTGACTTCAATTACTGTTATATCTTTATCTTCAATTGTCCTTACAGCCTCTTCTTCTGTGTCCTTCCATATATACCTTTCATATATGGCTGACTCTTTTGGCACATTCCGATATTACTGCCCTGTCTTCTTATGTTAATTTATTCCATGTATACTCTGATACAAGCTGTACTTCTGGAATTCTTGTATGCTCATCAAGTATGCAGTATTTCGCCTGTTCATAGTGCTTTGAATATTTATATGATACAAGACTATTTTCTGCTCCGTCTATTTTTTCTTGTCTTAAGCCCCTTATAGACTTCTGAATATATCATCTTCACAGGATTGGCTCCAAGTAATTCTACCGTTTCAGACATAAGCTCTGACTCCTGTACTCTTAAATTTAAACCATACAAATCTTGTATTGTCGTAACAGGTTTAACCGAATAAAAGCTTCTTGCACCTGCATCATACCAGGATAAAGTCCTTACCCCAAGATTGCTTTTCCCAACTGCATCTATAAACTGCTTTCCATCATCGCCATTTAATACATCCCACATCTCCTGTGCATCTGAATATAAAAACGGCATCTGGATAACTTTTAATTCTGGAATATCATCAGATATTGAAGATATAGAAACTCTTGAAAAATCTATTCCACCGAATTTAAGCTGTTCGATAATCGACTTTTCATCACCCAGTTCACCATTACATTTAACAACTATCTTAATTCTTCCATTAGTCTTCTCACTTACAAGACGTGCAAATTCGTAAGCACCTTTTGTAGTAGGATAATCTTCAACCTGATTTTCCGCATACACAAGTATAATCTGTGGTATCACAGGCGAATTCTGTGGCTCATTACATTTTATTAATACTATAACTAATGAATTTAATATAGCCAAGATTGTTATTGCTGACACAACTATCTTTTTTCTCATTATAACTCCATTCCCAATTGTAATACAGATACATAATATTATGACCCTTATTTTATATTATTGTTTGAAATAATCAAATACTGCTTTGTTCATCTTCTCCATAAACAAATTATTAAACAAAGCAATAACCCTGTCAACACTAATGATTGCAAGTATCGTACCAATACCAAATCCTAAATGGAAGTTGCCTGTTGAAATTTCCATCATAAATGTCATTATACTACTTTTCTGCTTAAATTTCACATATCTATTATACACGCAAAAATCCCATAGGTTTGTACTCTTTTAAGCATATAACCTATGGGAATTATAATAGATATTATTATATTAATTATTTGTCTTTAAAAGTGCATATAACATAAGCACTGCTATGCTTATTATAACAAGCTTCATATAAAGGCTTATATCACTATACATATTCATCATAATATTATTAACTGCACCATTACTATATCTGTCTGTAATGTCACCCGCTAATAATATCATCAATAATAATGTACTAATTATCAAACTTTTATTACGATATATTTCTTTGTCTTTCTCATCTAATTCTTTATTAACATTCTCTATTGGTGAAAATCTTAATATTATAAGGCAGGATAATAAATACATTATCCATACAACCGAATTATTGACTTTTAAAGCTTCAAGCATAACTGTAACTAAATATGTCCCAAGAAATACTATATTACATACTAATGGAGTTCTTGCATGATACCCTCCTGTATATATTCTTAATGTAGCATAGATTGTAATAAATATTATGCTTTCAACCAGTCTTGATATTAATATGCCAACAATAAGGACTGTCAACATTCCTGCTATATTGCAGATAAGCACCTGCATACCATATTGGTATACAGGGAGCTCATCTTCATTAATTATGTTCTTCTTCAAAAAAAAGAACTGCAATACTATCTGCTATTCTTCCTAGCATTATCCCTATCCCCTTACCTCTCAGTAATACATTGGTATTATCTGTTCTTCTTTAACTTAGCTGCTGTCTGTGGTTCTTTTGGCTGATAGCAGCTCCATATTGAAGCACTGTTTACAGCCTTCTTAGCAGAATGCTGTGCCGCCTTAGCAACACAATTTAATAATACATTGCTCTTCTTCATATCTTCCAACTCCTTTCCTACCTGACGTCTGACGTTACAAGTATTAATATATCTGATGCTGATAAATCAGCTCTCATTCTATCCTCAACTCTCATCCCTTATTCGAGTTAGCACAAAAGCTGATTTAATATTAACATTTATTTCCATCATTTCAATAAGCGTGTCGTGAATTATATCTTATATGTCGTGAATTTATTTTTCCCTGTAAAGAATTACACTACAGCAAAGAACACAAGTACCTATTATTGAATAATTAATTCTGCCATTATATTTCTTTACAACATCATTTACATTTTTAAGACCATATCCATGCATTAATTTATCCTTTTTGTGTGTCTTAAATAAGTATCTTCTTTGAAGGCTTTTACCATATCATCTGATATGCTGTTATATATTTTTAAGGAACATACATCCTCATTCTCAGCTATAAATACCTCAACTCTCTTATTATCAACGAATGTCTGAGCCTCAATTGCATTATCAAGCAGATTAGAAAGCACACAGAATATATCTACATTTTTAATGAGCTTTAACTCTCCGTTGACAACAGCCACAAAATCTATGTTTTTCTGTCTGCAATCTTTAGATTTCTTTGTAAGGAACTCGTTGATAATTATATTATTAGTATACATTTTCTCAACAATTATTTTATCCAGATCTCCATCAAACTGGCTTAAGAATTCTCTTGCCTCCTCAGTACGTCCATCCTTAAGCATAAGATTAGCAGCAATCAGTGTCTTATTAAGTTCGTGTTTTATTCTTGATATACGCTCGACATTCGTTTCTATATCCTCGACATTTTCTAATCTGCTTTTATATGCCTGTTCCATTATTGTCTGCTCCATAAGAGCGTATGTACTGCGTTGTATAATCTCATACAATGCCACACACAGGATAAACATTATTGTTACACATATCATTATTATAATTGAGCGCACTATCATTTTCTCAGCATCACTGTCTGTTGACATCATCTGCACTTCATTGGTGATAATAACTGACATTATCATAGCCGCCATAATTATTACCGTGTCCTTAATATTCACTCCATAGCTGTATCTTCTTAATATTCTTACAAGTATTACCGCAACAATCCATATTGTTATCTGTATAAGAATAACCAGCAGGCACTTTTCCATAGAAGCTGTTCCTGTGAATTCTATAAAATGCACATTATACAATGCTCCCATTATACTGCCCAAAAGTACCGTAACAAATATTATCGTTGCTATAATAAACATTGAAGCATACATTTTCTGAAATATATTGCCATCCATAAAAAGGCACGCATATATAACAAGCATTGCCCACAATATGCCAACACCAAGTCCCTCAAACGGAACAACCATATACTGGATTTCCAGATATGCAAATATTATCGAAACACCTGATATTACTGCAATCTTGGAATTAATCTTTTTATTAACGTTCAATGTACCGCATAAAAAATATATAAGCAAAATGCTCTGATTAATATTTGCAAGTGTTTCAACTATAAACGAAACTTTATCCATATTTTCTCCAATCTTTTTTATCATTTACTATGTATATTCTATCCAGCATTCGCTAAACTGTATGTACCCGTAACGCTTACTATATCTGCATATTCTTTCAGCTTTTTCTATCACTTACTCTTACTGCTCACTATATCCCATAATATACGCCTGCCAGTCACGTATAATCATTTCCTGCTTATTGCCAGTTATATACAGCTTTGTACCATTATCAATTATTACCTCATCATCTTTAATATTTACAATATGCTCCATATTAACAAGACTTGACCTGTTAATCTTAACGAAGCCTTTAGCCGCCAATTCCTTCTCTACTCTTTGAAATCTTATCCCTTACAACCAGGCAGTCATCTGTCATATATATGTTCATATCATGATTGGACATTTCTATGTATAATACTGTCGAAAGATTTAACACAAGCGTATTCCTGTTATTCTTAAAGGTATACAACACATTTTTATCATTCATATATGATATTATCTTATCCATTGTAACTTTTATATCCTCTGCATCGTGCTTTTTTCTTATAAATCCTAATGGTCTGCACACAAATGCCTTGATTGCATATTCTTCATAATTCGTAATGTACACAATACCGGCATTCCTGTTCATTCTTGTTATAATCTTTGCCACGTCCATACCATACACTTCGCCAAATTCTATGTCTAAAAAATATATATCGGCTTTATCACATTCCTTATTTCTAAGGCTCTCCATAAAGTTCTCATAATGGTCATAATAAACGCAATTGAACAGCTCATCGTATTGGCTTTCCAACACTTTAAGCTGTTCAATAAACTGGGATGCGTACAATCTATCATCATCACATATAACAAACTCCATAATTATCCGCCTGCTTTCGTACATTAATAATATAATGATGTGAGTAGCAAAATTACTTTCTGCATGCATATCATAATAGATAATATTATACATAATCTTAGGTTGGTTCGCAATAATGTGGGGTGAAGAATATTGTAATAATTGCAATGATAGTCTGATAATGACTTACCGGGGCATATATGGTAGTTTTTTTCTCTCTGGACGAGAGGATATTGTTAGTATATATGTTTGTATTTAATATTTGTGCCTATGAAGGCGTGCTAACGCACTGTTCATAGGCTGGTGGGTGGGAGAAGATTCTTACACCGTGCAAGTTCCAGAAGCCTCTGGCTTCTGGAACTGTCGGCTTCGCCCTATCTGACTTAGCTTCAAAGTGCTGCTTTGTGCAAGCACAAGCATCACTTTGCTGTTAAGTCAGGCACGGCTCATTATATTACATATTCCCATACTTCATCCTTGAAGATGATTTTTCTGTAAGTATCGAATTTTGTCCACTTGTTTTCAATTTTCTCAAATTCTTTCTGACTATAATAAACCAAATCCATCTTATTTACCGCAAACACAAAATGTCTTATCCCCATTAAGGAACATATTCTAGCATGTCTTTTAGTTTGAATAAGAATTCCTTGAGATGCATCCACTAGAATAATG
>VOFH01003304.1_pt1 | contig 27935 bp, 20 predicted proteins | sample 5384091 | NCBI WGS metagenome assembly VOFH01 (sample SAMN12384727, study PRJNA508395) | human gut metagenome | isolation source: healthy gut G | host: Homo sapiens
TCATTGTGCTTCGTTCAGTTACGTATTGCTGGCGTGGTGAAAAGGGTGTAGTATCGAAGCAGCCAAGCAGAAACACGATGTTATCATGACCCGAACACTTACCTGTATTTCGACTACTACCAGACAAAAGATACGGAGAATCGAACCTCCTTCGGTATTGGTGGTTACCTGCCTTTGAAAGAGTGTACAGCTACGAGCCGACATGCCTACTTTCCTCACTCCGGAAGAACAGAAATATATCAAAGGCGTGCAGGCTAACCTCTGACTGAATAATACATTCCTACTTTCTCTCATGCCCAGTATATGGTATTGCCCCCGTTGGGCTGCCTGTCCGAAATCCAGAATGGCCCCTTGACAAGAAGAATTCATGAAGACTTCCTGTCCCGTCTGCCGCGCCTGATTAAATGGTACGATGCGGAAGGATACAACTATGCCAAACATGTATTTAATGTAACTGCCGAATACACGCCGAACCCGACGGACGGTACACTGGACATCACTTGTCTACCATTGACAATGCGCCTATCCATTACACCTTGACGGCACGGAACCTACCGCTGCTTCCCGCTTTATGAAAGCCCGCTGAAAATCAAGGAAAATGTAACTTTCTCTGCCATTGCTGTCCGGCCTACCGGAAATAGCCGTGTGGTTTCTGAAAAGGTTAATTTCAGCAAATCCAGCATGAAGCCGATTGTAGCCAACCAGCCGGTCAACAAAGCAATACATGTTCAAAAGGGCGAATCTACATTAGTAGCGGCTTGAAAGGAAATGGCAATTACAAAACCGGTCGTTGGATTGCGTTCTACAAGAACGATATGGACATGACTATCGATCTTCAGCAGCCTACCGAGATTTCGAGCGTTGCTATTTCTACTTGCGTGGAGAAGGGCGACTGGGTGTTTGACGCGCGAGGACTTTCCGTAAGTTTCGGACGATGGCAAGAACTTTACCAAAGTTGCTTCAGGGTATCCTGCTATGAAAGAAAGCGATAAGAATGGTATCTATGAACATAAACTGTCATTCAGCCCGGTGAAAACTCAATACGTGAAAGTGGTTGCCTTGTCTGAAAGTAAAATGCCGGCATGGCATGGCGGCAAAGATAGTCCGGCATTTTTGTTTGTAGACGAAATCACGATAGATTAATGAATATAAGAAATAGATACGCTAAAGTTTGTCTTTTCTTATGGGTATTGGGATGCTTAACCGCACATTCCCTCAAAGCACAGATCCGTCATACCTGTCCCATTAAAAATGGAGCAGGGGGACGGGCTGTTTTTACTGTCAGAGAACACAAAACTTTATATAAACTTGCAGGGTTTAGAAGCGCAGCTTCTGGAAAATTGCTTGCAAGCATTGCCGGTTCATTTGAAGAAAGGGAAAAGAAGGATACGCAGAATACTTTCTCTGTTGATAGCTGAAAGAACCACCAGTTGCCATCGCCGAAGCTATACCCTTTCCGTCACTCCGCAACAAATCCTGATACGCGCCACTTCGGGGCCGGTTATTCTATAGTCTGCAAACCCTGTTGCAGTTGGCACAACCTTCGGGGGCAGGCAGCTATTCCATAGCCTCTGTCGAGGATAGAAGACACTCCCGTTTTGCTTACCGTGGACTGATGCTGGACGTGTCCCGCCACTTTTCTACCAAAGAGTTTATAAAGAAACAGATAGACGCACTGGCGATTACAAAATCAACCGTCTGCACCTGCATCTGACCGATGCGGCAGGCTGGCGGTTAGAAATCAAGAAATACCCTTTGCTGACCGAATTTGCGGCCTGGCGTACAGATCCCACCTGGAAGCAATGGTGGAACGGCGGACGTAAATATGTCCGTTTCGATGCTCCCGGAGCTTACGGCGGTTATTACACCCAGGATGATATTCGTAAATCTTGAATATGCCCGTCAGCATTATATCACGGTGATTCCGAGATTGAGATGCCCTCCCATTCGGAAGAAGTGCTGGCAGCCTACCCGCAGTTATCCTGTTCGGGCAGACCCACAAAACTGATAGTTATGATACGACAACACGGTAAACTAACTTTTCTTAGCTTTCTTCTGGTAGTTTTGTGCGGAAATACATTTGCACAGAAGATTCCTGTCATTCCTCTGGACTTGGATTCCTTGATAACGGTAGGCTATGCTACCGGAAGTCTGAAAACCCTCTCCGGTTCTGTGGAGAAAATTACGGAGAAACAAATGAACAAAGACCAGGTAACCAATCCTTTGGAAGCGATTCGGGGTAGGGTACCGGGTTTGACTATTCAACGGGGTACGAATGGACCCGCAGCTCTGGATGCAGTGCGCCTGCGTGGAACCACTTCACTGACTAGTGGTAACGATCCTCTGATTATTGTCGATGGGTGTTTGGCGACCTTAGTATGCTGACCTCCATTTACCCCACAGATATCGAAAGTTTCACGATTCTGAAAGATGCTTCCGAAACGGCACAATACGGTTCACGTGGTGCTTCCGGTGTGATTGAAGTCACCACTAAAAAAGGAATGCAGGGTAGGACGCAGGTAGCCTACAACGGTAGTTTCGGCATTTCTACTGTCTACAAGAATCTTAAAATGTTGTCGGGAGACGAGTTCCGTAGCGTAGCTTCCGAACGCGGTATCTCTATTTTAGATAAAGGTAATAATACTAACTTCCAGAAAGAAATACAACAGACAGGTCTGCAACAGAATCATCACGTCGCTTTCTATGGAGGCTCCAGCACGTCGAGCTACCGTGTATCACTTGGTTTTATGGATCGTCAGGGGGTGATTTTGAATGAAGATATGAAGAATTTCACTTCCAATATGAACATGAACCAAAAGATGTTCGATGGCTTCTTCGACTGCGAACTGGGGATGTTCGGTTCTATCCTGAAAAATCATAATCTGGTTGACTATCAGAAAACCTTCTATTCGGCGGCAACCTTTAACCCGACGTATCCTAACCATAAAGATCCCGTTACTAACTCGTGGGACGGCATCACTACCGCCAGTCAGATAACAAACCCGTTGGCATGGATGCAGGTGGACGATGACGACGCTACTTCGCATATCAGTACACACGCCCGTTTCACCTTCAATTTGATGAAAGAATTGAAATTGGTACTGTTCGGTGCCTATACCTATAATATAGTTGAAAATTCGCAATATCTCCCCACCTCTGTTTGGGCGAACGGGCAGGCTTATAAAGGAACAAAGAAAATGGAGTCCCTCCTCGGAAATATGATGCTGACTTATAAAAAAGGCTGGAAAAAGCACTTCTTCGACGTCCTGGCATTAGCCGAACTCCAGAAAGAAACGTACACGGGATATTATACCACAGTCAGCAATTTCAGCACGGATAAGTTCGGCTACAACAATTTGCAAGCCGGTGCAGTCCGTCTGTGGGAGGGGACAAATTCGTACTACGAACAACCCCGTCTCGCATCTTTTATGGGACGTTTCAACTATACGTATGCCGATCGTTATGTCCTGACGCTGAATGCCCGTACGGACGCTTCCTCCAAGTTTGGAGCAAATCATAAGTGGGGCTTCTTTCCCTCCATATCTGCCGCATGGGTAGTCAGTGAGGAAAAGTTTATGAAACGTTTGCCAGTGGTTGATAATTTGAAATTTCGTATCGGTTACGGTCTGGCGGGTAACCAGAGTGGAATTGACTCGTATACTACACTGAATCTGGTAAAGCCGAACGGAGTTGTTCCGGTAGGCAACTCTGCCGTTGTCTCATTGGGTGATTTGAGGAATACGAACCCCGACTTGAAGTGGGAAGTGAAACACACTTTCAATACAGGTTTTGACGTAGCTTTGTTTGGTAACCGTCTGTTACTTTCCGCTAACTACTACAATTCTCGAACAACGGATATGCTTTATCTGTATAATGTGAGTGTACCGCCTTTCACTTACAACACTTTACTGGCTAATATCGGCTCCATGCGTAACTGGGGTACGGAAATAGCTATTGGTATCACTCCTCTGAAAACAAAAGATATGGAATTGAACATTAATGCCAATGTCACCTTCCAACGTAACAAACTTCTCTCATTAAGCGGAATGTACAACGGCGAAATGATTTCCGCGCCTGAATACAAGAGCCTTGCCAGTCTCGACGGAGCCGGCTTCCACGGTGGCTACAACCACATCGTCTATCAAATGGTCGGTCAACCATTAGGTGTTTTTTATTTGCCTCATAGCACCGGACTGGTGTCCGACGGGAACGGTGGATACACCTATGGTATTGCGGACTTGAACGGTGGTGGTGTCAATCTTGAAGACGGCGAAGACCGCTATGTGGCAGGGCAAGCCGTGCCCAAAACAATTCTGGGTTCGAACATCAGCTTCCGTTACAAACGCTTCGATCTTTCGGTGCAGATCAACGGAGCTTTCGGCCATAAAATCTATAACGGAACATCACTGACGTATATGAACATGAATATCTTCCCTGACTACAATGTGATGAAATCCGCGCCGAAGCAGAACATTAAGGACCAGACTGCCACTGACTATTGGCTGGAAAAAAGGCAATTACGTAAACTTTGACTACGTGACGCTTGGTTGGAATGTACCAATCGAGAAGGTGCAGAAACTCAAGAAGTACGTCCGTTCTTTGCGTCTTGCCTTCACGGTCAACAACCTGGCGACGATTTCCGGCTATTCAGGGCTATCACCGATGATTAACAGTTCTACGGTAAACTCTACTTTGGGGGTGGATGATAAACGTAACTACCCGTTGGCACGTACCTATACATTGGGATTGAGTATTAACTTTTAACGGAGGATGAGAAGATGAAAGAATATTTGAAAAAGATTAGTTTGGTGCTTGCTACGTGTACGTTCTTGTTTTCCTGCGATAAATTTCTGGAAGAAAATCCGAAAGATAAGTTGCCCGAAGATGATGTGTATAATTCCATTTCGGAAGTCTATCTCAATGCTGTTGCCTCGCTCTATACTTATGTGGGCGGTTACAGCGACAGCCAGGGATTGCAGGGAACGGGCAGAGGTGTCTATGATCTCAATACTTTCACTACTGATGAAGCTATTATCCCTACGCGCGGTGGCGACTGGTACGACGGTGGCTTTTGGCAGGGATTATTTCTCCATGATTGGGGTATTGAGAATGATGCCATTCAAGCTACATGGGAGTATCTTTATAAAGTCGTAATGCTTAGTAATAAGTCGCTCGAACGAATCGACAAATTCGCAGAAACCCATTCTGATGCGGAACTCCCGGCTTATCGAGCGGAAGTGCGTGCTATGCGTGCGATGTACTACTATTATCTGCTGGATTTGTTTGGCCGTGTGCCTTTGGTGCAGTCTTCTTCTCCTGCGATGAAAGACATCGTTCAAAGCGAGCGGAAGACAGTATTCGAATTTATATTCAAGGAATTACAGGAAGTGGCTCCATTACTTTCGGAGGTACACAGCAATCAGACCGGGCCTTATTATGGGCGTATCACTCGTCCGGTGGTTACTTTCTTGTTGGCAAAACTGGCACTGAATGCCGAAGTTTATACCGATAACGACTGGACGGACAACGAACGTCCCGACGGAAAAAATATCAAGTTCATGGTAGACGGTAATGAACTCAATGCCTGGGAGACGGTCATATACTACTGCGACCAACTGAAAGTTATGAATTATAAACTGGAACCGGAATACGAGACTAACTTCTCTATCTTCAATGAACCGTCCGTAGAGAATATATTCACGATCCCGATGAATAAAACATTGTATACCAATCAGATGCAATACCTTTTTCGTTCCCGTCATTACAACCATGCCAAAGCTTACGGGCTAAGCGGTGAGAATGGTCCCAGTGCAACGATTGAAGCACTCGAAACTTTCGGTTATGGGACAGCTGCCCAAGACCCTCGCTTCGACATCTGTTATTTTGCAGGAGAAATGTATGACTTGAAAGGAGACATTATCAAGCTGGACGACGGTACTGTCTTGGTATATCTCCCTTGGGAAGTAGCATTGGATATCACCGACACCCCGTATGAGCAAACGGCAGGTGCCCGTATGAAAAAGTATGAAGTAGACCCCACCGCCACAAAAGACGGAAAATTAATGGAGAATGACATTGTCCTGTTCCGCTACGCGGACGCTTTACTGATGAAGAGCGAAGCTAAAGTACGCAACGGTGCAAACGGAGACGTCGAGTTAAATCAAGTCCGGAGCCGGGTGAAGGCCGCTCGCCGTCCCGCTACTTTGGAGAATATACTTTCCGAACGCCAGCTTGAATTGGCTTGGGAGGGTTGGAGGCGTCAGGACCTTATCCGCTTCGGAATGTTTACTCGTGCATACAACAGCCGTCCTCAATTACCAAACGAGGAAACCGGTTATACTACCGTATTCCCTATTCCCGAGAAAATACGGGTGATGAATACAAAGCTAGTACAGAATCCGGGGTATTGAGTGGGTTTTAAATAACAAACGCTCCATGTGTCACCAGGCATTCATGGAGCGTTTAATTATTAATAGGAAGAAATTTTTATGTAAGTCTTAATCGAAGAAACTTTTGAACTTCTTGAAGATCTTTTCCTTCACTGACGTACTCGGCTTGAAATTATCCGAATCTTCCATTTTTTCAAGCGCACTCTTTTCCTCCTTGTTGAGAGCTTCTGGCACATAGATACTGACATTCACGAGCAAATCCCCTGTTCCGTATCCATTCACGTTCGGCAATCCTTTACCGCGTAGACGAAGTACCTTTCCCGGTTGAGTACCTGAGTCAATCTTTACCTTCACCTTTCCGTCGATGGTCGGGATCTCCACAGCCCCGCCCAAAGCGGCAGTGGGAAAACTCAACAACAAGTTATAAATCAGATCATTCTCGTCACGAATCAAGTCTGGATGCGGTTCTTCTTCTACGAGAATCAGTAAATCTCCCGGCACGCCGTTATGCTTGCCGGCATTTCCTTTGCCACTCATAGAAAGTTGCATGCCTTCTGCCACTCCGGCAGGTATCTGCACTGTCACTACTTCCTCACCGTAAACGATTCCATCGCCACTACACTTCTTACACTTGTTCTTGATGATTTTACCCTCACCGTTACAAGTAGAGCAGGTGGCACGCGTTTGCATCGTCCCTAAAATAGTCTGCTGGTTACGGATCACCGTACCACTACCTTTACAAGTTGGACACGTTTCCGAACCGCCGTCCCCTTCGGCACCACTACCGTGGCACTGGTCACACGGCACATATTTCTTGAGCTTGAACTTTTTCTCCACTCCGGTAGAGATTTCTTTCAACGTCAGTTTCACCTTTACGCGCAGGTCACTTCCGCGATACCGTCGCTGCTGCGAACCTCCTCCGCCGCCGAATCCGCTGAAACCACCGAATCCTCCTCCGCGACCTCCGAAGATGTCACCGAACATGGAGAAAATATCATCCATAGACATACCTTCGCCACCGAAACCGCCGAACGGCCCACCGTTACCTGCCGCACCGCTCACTCCTGCGTGGCCGAACTGGTCGTAACGCGAGCGCTTATCCGGGTTACTTAATACATCATACGCCTCGGCCGCTTCCTTGAACTTTTCTTCTGCCTCCTTGTCACCCGGATTCTTGTCGGGGTGATATTGAATCGCTTTTCTTGCGGTAGGCTTTTTTAATTTCTTCTACTGTGGCGGTCTTTGTCACCTCCAGTACTTCATAATAGTCTCTTTTTCTCTGCCATGCTTTTATTGATTCAAGTTCTTCTTATTCTCCAACTACCACTTTGGCGTGACGGAGTACTTTATCGTTCAATGTATATCCCGTCTGTACGCAATCCAGGATTTTACCTTTCTGTGCTTCCGACGGTGCGGGAATTACGGCGATAGCCTCGTGATAATCGGTATCCAGCGGCTGGTCTTTCGTTTCGATGACCTTCACACCGTTCTGTGCCATGACAGCCATGAATTTATTATAAATCAGTTCGACACCTTCTTTCACGGCTTGGACATCCGTTGCCGTTTCCATCGTTTTGATGGCACGCTCGAAGTCATCCACTACCGGAAGAATACTGCTAAGACTCTTTTCTCCACCGTTCAGAATCAGTTCCGCCTTTTCCTTCATAGTGCGTTTACGATAATTGTCGAACTCGGCGGACAGGCGCAGATATTTGTCCTTCTGCTCCTCAATGGTCTCCTGAGCCGTCTCCAGTTCCTTTTCCAATTCCTCTTCGTGAGTCATCGGGGCGGCATTTTCCGCTTGTTCGTCTTGCGGTTGTTCTTCCGCGTTGTTCTGAGTTTCTTCAACATTCAGTTCTTCTTCCTTCACTTTTTTTTCTTTAGGGTCCATATCTATTTCTGTTTTTTATTCATAATATCAAAATCACATGCAAAAACTTTGCCAAGTTGGTGTTTTTGCCAAAAAACGCAGCAAAGGTAACACTTTTATGTCAGATTGGCACATATCGGATAGCTCATAATTCATTTTAAATGTCTACCTTTGCACGCTCAAATAGAAAAGTGTAACTAGTAAAATAGTAAATAATAAGATGATTACAGTTTCAAACGTTTCGGTACAGTTTGGTAAAAGAGTGTTGTTTAATGACGTAAACCTGAAGTTTACAAGTGGTAACTGTTATGGTATTATCGGTGCGAACGGTGCGGGAAAATCTACCTTTCTTCGTACGATTTACGGAGATTTGGACCCGACGACCGGTACGATTGCGCTGGGACCGGGCGAACGCCTGTCGGTGTTGAGTCAGGACCACTTTAAATGGGATGCTTTTACCGTTATGGATACCGTAATGATGGGGCATACCGTGTTGTGGGATATCATGAAACAGCGCGAAGAACTCTATGCTAAAGAAGACTTTACAGACGAAGATGGACTGAAAGTGTCCGAACTGGAAGAACGGTTCGCTGAACTGGACGGCTGGAATGCCGAGAGTGACGCAGCCATGTTGTTGAGCGGTTTGGGAATCAAAGAAGATAAGCACTACACACTGATGGGCGAATTGAGTGGTAAAGAGAAAGTGCGTGTCATGCTGGCGCAGGCATTGTACGGAAATCCCGACAACCTCCTTCTCGACGAGCCTACCAATGACTTGGATATGGAGACAGTGACCTGGTTGGAAGAATATCTTTCCAACTTCGAGCATACCGTGTTGGTGGTGAGCCACGACCGTCACTTCCTCGATTCTGTATGTACGCACACCGTAGACATCGACTACGGAAAAATCAATATGTTTGCCGGTAACTATAGTTTCTGGTACGAATCCAGCCAGTTGGCTCTCCGTCAGCAGCAGAACCAGAAGGCAAAGGCTGAAGAGAAGAAGAAAGAGTTGGAAGAATTTATCCGCCGTTTCAGTGCCAACGTAGCGAAGAGCAAGCAGACCACAAGCCGCAAGAAGATGCTGGAAAAACTGAATGTAGAAGAAATCAAACCTTCTTCACGTAAGTATCCGGGCATCATCTTTACTCCTGAACGCGAGCCGGGCAACCAGATCCTGGAAGTTTCCGGACTGAGCAAGAAGACGGAAGAAGGCGTAGTGCTGTTCAGCGACGTGAACTTCAACATCGAAAAAGGCGACAAAGTGGTATTCCTTTCACGCAACCCGCGTGCGATGACTGCACTTCTTCGAAATCATCAACGGAAATATAAAACCGGATTCGGGAACCTTCAACTGGGGGGTGACTATCACCACCGCTTACTTGCCTTTGGACAATACCGACTTCTTCAATACCGACCTGAACCTGGTGGACTGGCTGAGCCAGTTCGGCGAAGGTAACGAAGTGTACATGAAAGGCTTCCTCGGACGTATGCTTTTCTCCGGCGAAGAGGTACTGAAGAAAGTCAGCGTACTCTCCGGAGGTGAGAAGATGCGTTGTATGATTGCCCGTATGCAGCTCAAGTAATGCAAACTGTCTGATTCTGGACACTCCGACCAACCATCTGGACTTGGAATCTATTCAGGCTTTCAATAACAACCTGAAGACATACAAGGGAAATATCCTTTTCTCTTCTCATGACCACGAGTTTATCCAGACGGTTGCCAACCGCATCATCGAACTGACACCGAACGGTATCATCGACAAGATGATGGAATATGACGAATATATCACTTCCGACCATATCAAGGAATTGCGGGCGAAGATGTACGGAGATAAGTAAGACTCCGGACATTACTGATAATAAAAAAGAGAGCGTATCAAGACATTGGTTTTTGATACGCTCTCTTTTTTAGGGATAATTTGTCATTCAAGTAACTTTGGAGCTACTATGAATTAGCATTCGCTATACATAACTTTATTCGTCTGACAGTTGTCAGACGAATAGAATTATGCAACAACAAAGATTGATTTATTAAATACGAGGGGTAGAAATGTGTTAACTCGGACTTAGTTTATAACCGTTGTCTTACTCTGATATAGGGCTATACTCTATATATCAAGGTTATTCCTTTACTTATTTCTTATAAATCAACTTACTCGGCACCCCGTCTCCAAACAGGTTATCGCCCAATGTTGTGATCTTATTTCCCGTAGCCAATACATAGCGGAGATTGTCACATCCCATAAATGCGCCGAACTCGATAGCAGTCACGCTGGCCGGAAGTTCGAGTGTACCGCAAAGACGTCCGCAGTTACTGAATACACGCTGTCCGATCGATTTGAGATTATGAGGTAACTTCATTCTCAATAAATATTTTTTTTGTGAGAAAGTAAAGTCAGGGATAGCTGTTGCGTTTGTTCTGGAAATATCCACTGAAACAAGGTTCGGCATATAGTCGCGGATAAGTTTGAAGTCGGCGTTGTCCAGTTTGCCTTCTATGGTGAGGAAGTTGATGTCTCTGGGTTGCAGACCGGATTTCAGGATTTCTTCTTCCAGTTTGCCCATTGCTCCCACTTGCAAAGTGGTTTCTACCGGTTCTCCCTCTATGAAAGCAAACTTTTCCCACCTATTCTTATAACGGTATTCATCGCTGCTGCCCAGCGGAACGAAAATAGCGGTAATGCTGTCCGCCAATGCCTCCGGCAACAGGTTAGGAGCTGTCTTTTTCCGGATCTGGCAGATTTTCAGGTTCTCGCACCCTTTGAAGGCGGCGTCTTCGATGTTCTTGATTTTCTCGGAGAGAATTATTTTCTCCAGGGTGGCTTTACCTTTAGTCACTCCGTCTACGATGTTCGAGAAAGCGTAAGTAGGGATGAAGTTCGGCATATAAACGCAAAGTTTTCCGTTGGGATAGGTACCGGCTTTCCCGGTGTACATCTTGATGTCTGCATTCGAAATGTCCAATACTTTCAGGTTGGGAAATTCATCACGCAGATGTCTGAAGTCCTCGGCATTTATTTTACCGGTCAAAGTGAGGTGGGTGATACTGTTGGCCTCATCCTCCGTCATCATGGAAATCAGCGTTCCGGGTTTACTTACAAAATAAGTCTTGCTCACTTGGGCGACTGCTCCTAATGCATTGGCAGCCAATATGAAACTAATCAATAGTAGTTTAATTTTCATAATTTTGCAGATTTGTTCAGGCAAATATAGGAAAAATAGGTAAGAGATAGTGTTTTTTTATGTTTTATATCTAATTTTGTAGCCGGATTAACAAATTGTAAAAATGGAGGCAGAAAACATTGTGGATAAAAAAGAACTGAAGGGACTTCCTATATGGGCGTGTATTTTGCTGTTTATAGTGGTGTTTTTTGTGTTTATGTTGTTGTATAGTGCATTGATACAAGGATTCCTTTCATTGGTTCTTGGAGTGGAGGCCCGTCACCCCGGAATAGTGGGGTATATTCTGCAAGAGACGGGTATGCTTTTGACCGCTTTGACTTCTGCTGTTATCATGCTTCGTTTTGAACGGCGTCCGTTCTCAGACTTGGGCTTGTCTGTCAAAGGACATGCGCGAGGATTGTGGTACGGATTGCTGATAGCTGTTCTGTTTTATCTGGTTGGCTTCGGACTGTCTCTGCTTTTGGGAGAAATAGAAGTGACCGGTTTTAAGTTTGAACCGGTGAATTTGCTCGGTTCGTGGGTCTTTTTTCTGTTGGTGGCGTTGTTTGAAGAGATTCTGATGCGCGGCTATATTCTCGGACGACTGCTTCATACACGTATGAATAAATTCCTGTCGTTATTTATATCATCGGCATTGTTTGCCTTGTTACATATCTTCAATCCGGAAATAGATTTCTTGCCTATGCTCAATCTGCTACTTGCTGGCATGCTGCTGGGAGCTTCTTACTTGTATACAAAGAATCTTTGTTTCCCTATCTCCCTTCATCTTTTCTGGAACTGGATTCAGGGACCGGTGTTGGGCTACGAAGTGAGTGGTAACAATTTCATATCTTCTATGCTGACTTTGCATCTGCCCGAGGACAATGTACTGAATGGCGGAGCCTTCGGGTTTGAAGGCTCGCTCATTTGCACAGTACTTATGATTGTATTGACGATTCTGATTGTTTGGTGGGGGGAAAAGAGAGAGGCGATCAGTCTTGCGGTACCCCAATCATGCTAAGTTGGATTCGTTTGCGGTCGGTATCCACATTTATAATCTTGACCATAACTTGCTGGTGAATGGATACGATTTCCGTAGGGTCGGAAATATATCGTTCGGCCAGTTGGGAGAGGTGTACAAGGCCATTCTCCTTGATACCTATATCGACGAAGGCACCGAAATTAGTGATGTTGCCTACAATGCCCGGAAGTATCATTCCTTCGCGCAAGTCGTTGATCGTACGTACGTTCTTATCAAATTCGAATACCTTAATGGTTTTACGAGGGTCACGTCCCGGTTTGTCGAGTTCTTGTAGGATGTCCTGTAAGGTAGGCAGTCCGACGGTGGGAGTGAGATAGTCGGAGATATTGATTTTCTGCCGGAGTTCCTTGTTAGCTATCAGTTCGTCGACGGTACATTTCAGGTCTTTGGCCATTTGCTCTACGATGTGGTAGCTTTCCGGATGTACGGCAGTGTTGTCCAACGGATTTTTGGCTCCGGGGATACGGAGAAAGCCGGCACATTGCTCAAAGGCTTTGGCACCCATGCGTGGGACTTTCATCAGTTCTTTCCGTGAGTTGAAGGCTCCGTTTTCTACACGATAGTTTACGATGTTCTGTGCCAGTTGAGGTCCCAGGCCGGAGATATACGTCAACAAATGGCTACTGGCTGTGTTCAGGTTGACACCAACGAGGTTGACACAGTTTTCTACTGTCTGGTCGAGTGCTTTCTTTAGCTTTGTCTGGTCCACATCGTGTTGGTATTGACCTACGCCGATAGATTTGGGATCGATTTTAACCAGTTCCGCCAATGGGTCCATGAGACGGCGGCCGATAGAGACTGCTCCCCGTACTGTAACGTCATAGTCGGGAAACTCATCGCGAGCGATCTTGGAAGCTGAATAGATAGAAGCTCCTTGTTCACTGACCATGAATACGGGAATTTGGCGGTCAAACGTTTGACGGTTGATAAAGTCTTCCGTCTCGCGGCTGGCCGTTCCGTTGCCGATAGAGATTGCTTCTATCTGGTAGGCTTCTATCATCTTGCGGAGTTTGGAAGCGGCTTCGCCGGGTTTGTTGACCGGGGGATGCGGATAGATATTTTCATTATGTATCAGGTTACCTTGTGCGTCTAGGCAGACTACTTTGCATCCGGTACGGAATCCGGGATCAATTGCGAGCACCCGTTTCTGTCCCAATGGAGCGGTAAGCAGTAGCTGGCGGAGGTTTTCCGTGAACACGCGTATGGCTTCTTCGTCCGCTTTTTCTTTGGATTGGGCGGCAAATTCCGTTTCAATGGAGGGTTTGAGCAGACGTTTGTAGGCATCGGCAGTGGCTTCGCTTACCTGATGGCTGCATTCGTTATTGCCTCGTACGAATTGGCGTTCCAAACGTTCGATACACGTCTCATCATCCGGAGTGATAGAGACTTTCAGCAGTCCTTCCGATTCTGCACGGCGGATAGCCAGCAAACGGTGGGAGGTGCAGCGTTTCAGAGACTCGGAGAAGTCGAAGTAATCCCGGTATTTGGCAGCTTCATCCTCTTTGCCTTTTACTACTTTGGCGATGATCTCCGCCTGTCGTCCGAACTGGTTACGCACTGCGTTGCGGGCATGTTCGTCTTCGTTCACTTGTTCGGCGATGATGTCACGGGCACCTTTTAGGGCATCGTCTATGTCTTTCACGTCACCTTTGACGAAGGAGGAGGCGCGGACGGCAAGATTATTCTCCCGTTGTAGCAAGAGGATTGTGGCAAGAGGTTCGAGTCCTTTTTGGCGGGCGGCTTCCGCACGGGTTTTCCGTTTGGGTTTGTAGGGGAGATAGACATCTTCCAGTTCCGTAGGGTTCCAGGTGTCGTTGATGCGCTTCTCGAGCTCGGCGGTCAGTTTACCTTGTTCGGTGATAGTGCCGAGAATCGTTTCCTTGCGTTTGGCTATGTCGCACAGCTTATCGTGTTGCTCCTTGATCTGCTCTATTTGAACTTCATCCAGTCCACCCGTAGCTTCTTTACGGTAACGGCTGATGAATGGTATAGTGGCACCTTCACCCAAAAGATGAAGGGTGCTGGCGATTTGTCTTTCCGGTATGCCTAATGATCCGGAAATCATCTTGTGAAATAATTCCATAAACAGTTTTTTGAAAATGAATGAGCGACAAAAATACATATAAATCTGTTATACCCGACAAGTTTATGTATATTTGCATGCAGAAGTTACGAAAAGAGTGTAATTTATTGGAAATGAGCATTGGGTAATCGCTCATAATAGTAATAGGTTACGAATTAGTTAGTTATCTACTGCATTATTCTTCTGTGCGTTGCGTAACCTTCAAAGAACTCTTCGTATGCAAAAGTAACAATAAAACGGGAGATTTAGAAATGAATCTCCTGATTTTTTCTTCTCACACAAGTTTTTCCGTAAAAGCGATTTTATCCGTCAGCACACCATCGCCCAAAAAGATTTTGAACGAACGTGTGCCGACTGCCGCATAAGCGGAGAAAAGGGCTTTGCCTCACGCCTAAACAACAGTTTAGCCTGATGAGGCAAGGCCCATTTCTTTTATGCTTATGCCAAAGAGGTGCTTTTACGGGTTTTTGATGATTTTTCTTTTTCGCTGTCCTTTGAGCCGGAAGCGGAAAGCCGTGTATGACCGCACATTCCATAAATGGAACAAGCCGTCACTCACAGCAGGCAAACCGGGAAGAATGATTTTATCCGTCCGACCGGACACGTTCGGCCAGACATACAAAATCATATTTCCCTGACGGTGGTTTGCCCGGTTTCATGCTCCCGGCTGTGTCCATTTCCCTTTTGGGGATTTCTTTTTTACGGATTTCTCTTTTGAAGTTTTCCTGTCTAATCTGCCTCCACTTCCGTTTACCTCCATTTTCGCGCCTTTCAGGGAGCGCATCAGGCAGTCATTTCCGTTCTGGGCGCAAAGGTAATTCCGGGATTGGACGGGAATGCAAGGTCAAGCCTCCTGTTTTCGGAAAAAATCTCCAGCCCTGCGGGTAGTATTTTTCCCGAAAATTCTGCTAAAATATGCCGAATAGCTAAAAATGAGCGATTTACAAGTGTTTCACCTCAATAGAGGTAATGACTTGGTAATAGTTTTAACTTCTGTATTATACATAAGTTTGCATTACTTGTCAAACAACTCTTTTCGGTGACAAAGGTACAACATTTATGTGGATTGATGAAAATCATATCCATTTTTTAGATTTTATTTTCAGTTGTTGCCATATACGTAACTACTCAACACCCCTTGGATGTGTCAAATCCGCAAAATATTGATGATTTTGGCTATATTTATGCTACAAAATAGGCTATTATGTCAAATGAGTACTTGAAATTCATTTTTAGGGGCTGAGTAGTAACAAGAACATCTGAGACCTACAGAGAATGAACCGCCAACCTGTGGGGAGGAATAAATTGAAAAATGCTTCCATACTGCGGGAGTACGGAAGCATTGGTATGGGGAAAAGACAAAAGATTATTGCAGACTCTTGTCAAGAATTTCAAGAAGAATGATGGGATCTTCATGGATTTGCTCTGCTGTGAGGGCTCTCTTTTCCACTTCTTCAGCAACAGTAGGATAGTCCTTGAATTTCTCACTTATCTTTTCAACAGTTTCTTTTGAGAGTATTTTTCTCTCTTGGCATTAATTTTTTACTTTCAAACAAATTCCAATAGTACACATGCTTGCCGCCATCAACCATATAGTGATATGATCTACAACCTGAATAATTGGTACCGGCAACATACGGGATACCTGTAAAAGTTCTGCTTGTGATGGTGTTTTCAAAAGCATAAGGTTCCATATAGCCAACGACATGCTTTCCCTTGAAAACTTCAGTTGCCAAAAATGGAAATTTAGGGTCGTCATCTATAAGAATGAAAGTGCGCTGCTTGCCGTCTTGCATAGCATTGTCCACCACAAGGGATTTTATATCTACTATCTTGTATTTTACGTCCTTGCCATCTTGTGTTTCACTGAAATAGATGTTTTTCTTCATAAAGTGGATGTCGTTCTGCAAATAGCCGTTAAGTCCTGACTTCGTCACTCAAAAATGTCCATTTTGTAATTAATTGATAAACAATATTTTGTATCTTTGCATACCCTTATTTTGGGGTACGCAAAAGGTTTTTAACTATGTTTGTCAAAAGAAAGAAGAATCGGTCTGGAACAACAAGTGTTGTTGTTGCAGAGAAGACAAAGGGCATTTACAAAGAGTTGATTACTATTGGTGTGGCCAAAGATTCAAACGAAATAGACAGTCTCGTAAATGCAGGTCATAAATGGATTTCAAGGAAGAATCCCGACGCCATCCACAACTCGATCTGTATGGTGAGGAGCGTGAGGCGTGCGACCGTGAACGAGAAGAAGTCCGCCGTGTTCTGTCCAATGTCAGCAACATCCTTCTCAACGGATGCGACTTGATATTGGACCGCACGTTTGACCGGATTGGTTTCAATCGTATTGACGATGAAGAGTTCCGCAAGCTTGTGAAAGCCCGTCTGGCATATCCAACGAGCAAGGCTGCTACGGTGGAATATCTGAAAAACCACTTTGACGAGGATGTGGATCTTTCCAGAATCTATCGCTATCTTGACAAACTTAGCGACCATCAGCACGAAGTCGTACAGGACATCAGCGTGCGCCATACAGCAAAACTGTTCGGTGGAAATATCGGTGTACTATTCATGATGTCACCACACTTTACTTTGAAGCGGATTATGAGGACGACTTGCGCAAGACCGGCTTTTCTAAAGAGGGACGACACAGTAATCCTCAGATCATACTCGGCCTGCTTGTAAGTTTGGGCGGCTATCCGCTTGCCTACTGCATCCATGAGGGCAACAAATATGAAGGTCACACGATGCTGCCGACGATAAACGAGTTTGTAAGCAAATACAGATTTGAAAACTTCGTTGTGGTGGCCGACTCCGGTCTGATGAACAATGCAAATATAGCGGAACTTGAGGCGCACGGCTACAAGTATATAATAGGTGCGAAGATAAAGAATGAAAGTCAGGAAGTCAAGAACTGGATACTGGAACAGCCCAAGTGCGACTGCCAGATGGTTGAATATGACAAAGGAGGCGGACGCCGTCTCCTGGTCGGCTATACAGATGACCGTGCAAAGAAAGATGCCTATAACCGGGAGAAGGGAATACGCAGGTTGGAAAAGGCTTACAAGCATGGCGTGCTTACGAAAGGTAACATCAACAAGAGAGGTTACAATAAGTTCTTATCCATGGATGGTGAGGTGAAAGTCGCCATCAACTATGACCGTATTGCCGACGACTCCAAATGGGACGGTCTAAAAGGATATCTCACCAATACGGATATACCAATACAGGATGTATATACAGCATATCACAATCTTTGGCATGTAGAACGGGCTTTCCGTATAGCCAAATCAAAGATAGATATACGCCCCATGTTTCACTTTACACGCAAACGCATCGAAGCCCATATATGCATCTGCTTCGTGGCTTTGAAAATATACAAGGAACTAGAGCGCATGCTGAAAGTCTCAGAGATTAAGATGAGCGTGGGCAAGGTGCTTGCATTGGCAAAGACAATCACAACCATACAAATTAAGCTACCTCTGAACAAGGAGGTTTACACCCAAACCATGCTGATGGCAAGGCATCAGAAAATAGCTAAACTCTTTGACGAAGATTTTTGGGGTACGCAATGACGAAGTCAGGTGGTTTCGGTCTCAGCACACTCGGTAGTTCAGGAAGAGAACAGCGGTTCTCTTCCTACTTTTTTTCCCACGGGTTCACGAAGCAATGAGAGGCCGAGACAATTCATAAATTCTACAAATCGTCCACGATAGCTGTGCTCTTGGCGTAGGCCGTGCTTTTCGCTTCGAAGAAATCGGTCTTCACCATGTTGGCGTTTGAGTATTGTGACACCCATCGCATGCTTTCCGGTTCTCTTTCATAGCCGTCATACAGGACGCCGTATCCAAGACTGTTCCAACGCAGGTTGCCCAGATATCGTATGTAGTCTGCCACCATCTGCTCATTCAACCCTTGGATATTGTTGCCTATCACATACTTTCCCCATGTCGTTTCCTGCTCCACCCCTCACGCATCATTGCTTCATAGGTTTTCACTTTATCGGCGGTGAAGAGTTCGGGGATTCCTTTTTCAGTTCCAGTATGATGTTTCGGAAGAGCCATAGGTGTGTGTTCTCGTCCCGATTGATATAGCGTATTTCCTGCGCCGAGCCCGGCATTTTTCCGTTGCGGCTCAGATTATAGAAGAACATGAAGCCGCTGTAGAAATAGATTCCCTCCAGAATGTAGTTTGCCATCAGTGTCTTCATGAGCGTGTCGCCGGTCTGTTCTTTCTGAAACTCGTTATAGCAGTTTCCGATGAACGTGTTTCTTTTCAGCAGATGCTCGTCGGTTTTCCATTGATACAGAATTTCGTTGCGCTTTTCCGGACTGCATATCGAGTCGAGCATATAGCTGTAGCTCTGGCTGTGCACGCACTCCTGAAAAGCCTGTATGTGCAGACATAGGTTCACTTCGTTGGCAGTTATGTACTCGCTGATATTCGGAAGGTTGTTGCTCTGCAACGAGTCGAGGAAGACGAGGAAGCTAAGTATCTTGTCGTATGCCGTGCGTTCCCTGCTGTCCAGACGCGTATAGTCCTTCACATCCTGGGCGAGATTTATTTCTTCCGGAATCCAGAAGTTGTTCATTGCCTGCCGATACCAGTCGCTCACCCATTTATACCGCACATTGTTGAAGTCGTTAAGGTTTGTCGTGTTTCCCCCAATCATCCTTCTGAGGCGTGTTTCCGTGTCGCCAGCCGGATTGAACAGGGCGTTCTTCTTCAGTTTCATAATTTCCATTTTACCTGTTTTGTTTTTTGAGTTCCGCATCACGTAGAGATGCGGAACTTATGTTATGATGCACAATTCTCACACTCTTCCACTTCCAATGATTTGCTACGCACATAATAGAGCGTTTTCACTCCACATTCCCAAGCCATCAGGTAGAGGTTGAGAAGTTGCCTCATTGTGAAGTCGTTCGTAATATAAATATTCAGACTTTGCGACTGGTCGATGTGCCGTTGCCGTATGCCTGCGGCACGGATGCTCCATGTCTGGTCGATGAGGTAGGCACTCTTGTACTTCCAGAAGGTTTTGTCTGACAGTGCCGGTGCCACACGTGGCAGCATGGCCCCTTTTTTCTCTTCAAGGAAGAAACGTTTCATTACAGGATCGGTACCGGCAGTGGTTCCCGCGATGATACTTGTACTGCTGGTAGGGGCAATTGCCAGCAAATAGGCATTGCGCATACCGTCGTGCGCCACCTTTTCCGCTAAAGTCTGCCATTTTAAAGATGTGTAGCCGCGTTTGGTGAAGTAATCGCCTGTCTGCCATCCGCTTCCTGCGAAGCATTCATATCTTCCTTTCTCTTTCGCCAGTTTCGCACTGGCTTCTATCGCAGCATAATTGAGGCGTTCAAAGACCTCGTCCATAAAGCTAAGGTGCTCCTCGCTTTCCCAACGTATTCCGCGTATGGCAAGTGCGTGGTGGTAGCCGCTCACGCCAAGTCCGATGCTGCGATAACGGCGGTTGGTAATCTTGGCGTAAGGGATGGAGTAGAAGTTAAGATCGATGACATTGTCAAGTGCACGAACGACTGTCGCCACCTTTTCCTTCATCAAGGCGTCGTCCTCCAAAGGGAGGTGTCCGAGCGACAGACTGGCAAGGTTGCACACGACAAAGTCGCCCGGCTTGACCGTTGTCACCACCACCGTGTCGCCGCCCTCCGTGCGTATTTCAGACGAAACAGACTCTATGGGCGACATGTTCTGTGCAATCTCCGTACACAGGTTGGAGCAATAAATCATTCCTTTGTGGCTGTTCGGGTTGGCACGATTCACTATGTCACGATTGAATGTAAATGGGGTGCCGGTCTCAACCGCCGACCTTAGCACCAACCTTACCACGTCCTTTATGCTTATGGTGCGTCTGGAAAGGCGTGCATCGTTCACACAGTCCCAATAGCGTTTTTCCCATTCCTCTCCGTAATAGTCCTCCAAGCAGTAGCCTTTCACCGTCATTATTTCGTTCGGGCAGAAGAGGAACCACTGCCTGTCGAGATTCTCCTTCGCCAGTCGCCAGAACAGGTCGGGGTAGCACACGGCAGGAAAGATGTCGTGAGCCTTCATGCGGTCGTCTCCATTATTAGTACGGAGCTGAAGGAACTCCGGCAAGTCCTTGTGCCACACATCCAGATAAACAGCTGCCGCCCCTTGGCGCATGCCCAGCTGATCGACTGCAACGGCAGTGTCGTTCACGAGTTTCATCCATCGGATCACTCCTCCTGCCACGCCTTTGAAGCCCCTTATGTTGCCACCGGCAGCACGCACTTTACCGAAATACATGCCCATGCCGCCGCCGAACTTGCTCACCATTGCAAAGTTGTCGATACTGCGATAGATGCCTTCCAAGCTGTCTGGCACGGTGTCGATGAAGCAACTGGAAAGCTGATGATAGGGCTTGCGCGCATTGGAAAGCGTAGGTGTCGCCATTGTCACCTCCAGACGGCTAAGCATTTCGTAGAACTTCCTCACCCATTGCAGCCGCCCATTCTTCTCAGGCATGGCGAGGTGCAAGGCTATACCCAGGTACATTTCCTGCACAGACTCCATAGGTTCGTGCGAGTGAGTGCGTATGAGGTAGCGTTTGTAGAGGAGGTCGAGTCCCGAGTAGTTGAGCAGTTTGTCACGTTCGGGGCGCATGAATGCCGCAGCTTCCTCTATTTCCTGTCGTGAATACGAGTCAAGGATGTAGCTTCCGTACAGCCCTTCGTCCGTAAGATAACGCAGTTTCTCATAGAGCGAATGTACTCCTGCAAGGCGTGCTTGCCTCTCCAGCTTTTCAGAAAGCACGAAGTCAAGCAGTCGTGCGGCTATAAACTCCCAGTCTGGGGCTTCCTGCGTGGTGAGTTCCACGGCTGTTTTTATGAGTGCCGCCATGCGTTCATCTGCCGACATCTCCGGCTTGCAGAATCCCGAAAACCTCTCTGCCAGCAAGGTAAGGCTGTATTCGTTGGAGGCGAAGTCGGCCTGTATGCCCTTGAGCACATCCATAATCTGCGGTCGGGCAGTCTCCGCGGCGATATAGCTTAATGTCTTCCTGCACTCCGTGCGCTGCCATCGGTAGAGAATGTAGTTTTTTGCCTCCGCATAAAAGCCATGTTCCATCAGGCAGCGTTCCACTTCATCTTGGATTCACTCCACACTTCTGCCTGTAGCGTCGTCACGCACGAAGGATTCCACCTCATGCACCATTTTCTGAATAGTGTCATCCGCAGCCTCCCGACCAGTACTGGCGAAACTCTTTCTTATTGCGACAGCAATTTTTTCCCTGTTGTAGGGCTCTGTTGTCCCGTTTCTTTTCGTTACTTGCATAAGAACTTTTAAAATATATTGTTGTATAATTTCCGAAAGGTAGCCGGCAAAAACTGCATAATCAAGATTTTCCTGAAAGTACTGTCCGTGGCAGCCTTGCATCAAGGAAGGATATGATTCGTGCAGCAATATACCAGAATTTATTCTTAGTCGTATGTAATCGATTCGTAAACAAAGGTACGAAAAATTTTAATTATTACAATATTGTTTTCTTTTTAAATTTTGTTTTCCGCTGTTTTTAGCCAATGGCTTTTGGGTGGAAACGACAATATTTGCATTGGGTAGAGCGGAGGCTAATCGCTGAGAATGGCGGTAAAAGGCACGAGTATGGGGTTTGCACGATTTTGTAAAGGATTTGGAGCATTAGGTGTAACGGATTGAGGAAGAGACGGTTGTACGGTTACGACGACAGACTGACACTGCCGATGCCGCCGAGACGAGGGTCAGTCATAGCACCTGACTTCGTCACTCAAAAATGTCCATTTTGTAATTAATTGATAAACAATATTTTGTATCTTTGCATACCCTTATTTTGGGGTACGCAAAAGGTTTTTAACTATGTTTGTCAAAAGAAAGAAGAATCGGTCTGGAACAACAAGTGTTGTTGTTGCAGAGAAGACAAAGGGCATTTACAAAGAGTTGATTACTATTGGTGTGGCCAAAGATTCAAACGAAATAGACAGTCTCGTAAATGCAGGTCATAAATGGATTTCCAAGGAAGAATCCCGACGCCATCCACAACTCGATCTGTATGGTGAGGAGCGTGAGGCGTGCGACCGTGAGCGAGAAGAAGTCCGCCGTGTTCTGTCCAATGTCAGCAACATCCTTCTCAACGGATGCGACTTGATATTGGACCGCACGTTTGATCGTATTGGTTTCAATCGTATTGACGATGAAGAGTTCCGCAAGCTTGTGAAAGCCCGTCTGGCATATCCAACGAGCAAGGCTGCTACGGTGGAATATCTGAAAACCACTTTGACGAGGATGTGGATCTTTCCAGAATCTATCGCTATCTTGACAAACTTAGCGACCATCAGCACGAAGTCGTACAGGACATCAGCGTGCGCCATACAGCAAAACTGTTCGGTGGAAATATCGGTGTACTATTCATGATGTCACCACACTTTACTTTGAAGCGGATTATGAGGACGACTTGCGCAAGACCGGCTTTTCTAAAGAGGGACGACACAGTAATCCTCAGATCATACTCGGCCTGCTTGTAAGTTTGGGCGGCTATCCGCTTGCCTACTGCATCCATGAGGGCAACAAATATGAAGGTCACACGATGCTGCCGACGATAAACGAGTTTGTAAGCAAATACAGATTGGAAAACTTCGTTGTGGTGGCCGACTCCGGTCTGATGAACAATGCAAATATAGCGGAACTTGAGGCGCACGGCTACAAGTATATAATAGGTGCGAAGATAAAGAATGAAAGTCAGGAAGTCAAGAACTGGATACTGGAACAGCCCAAGTGCGACTGCCAGATGGTTGAATATGACAAAGGAGGCGGACGCCGTCTCCTGGTCGGCTATACAGATGACCGTGCAAAGAAAGATGCCTATAACCGGGAGAAGGGAATACGCAGGTTGGAAAAGGCTTACAAGCATGGCGTGCTTACGAAAGGTAACATCAACAAGAGAGGTTACAATAAGTTCTTATCCATGGATGGTGAGGTGAAAGTCGCCATCAACTATGACCGTATTGCCGACGACTCCAAATGGGACGGTCTAAAAGGATATCTCACCAATACGGATATACCAATACAGGATGTATATACAGCATATCACAATCTTTGGCATGTAGAACGGGCTTTCCGTATAGCCAAATCAAAGATAGATATACGCCCCATGTTTCACTTTACACGCAAACGCATCGAAGCCCATATATGCATCTGCTTCGTGGCTTTGAAAATATACAAGGAACTAGAGCGCATGCTGAAAGTCTCAGAGATTAAGATGAGCGTGGGCAAGGTGCTTGCATTGGCAAAGACAATCACAACCATACAAATTAAGCTACCTCTGAACAAGGAGGTTTACACCCAAACCATGCTGATGGCAAGGCATCAGAAAATAGCTAAACTCTTTGACGAAGATTTTTGGGGTACGCAATGACGAAGTCAGGAAATAGATGTTTTTCTTCATAAAGTGGATGTCGTTCTGCAAATAGCCGTTAAGTACAGTACCATCTTTAAGAGTTAGCACTGCCTTAGGCCATACGACTTTGGGTTTCTTGGCGTTTGTTGTTATCGCAAACGAGAATACCATTAGGAAGATGATAAAAAGTAACTTTTTCATATGTACGTTTATTTAATATTTCGATAGATATTTTTAACACTACAAAAATTTGATTACAAAAACTTTGTCATAAATCATAATCAAGGAAGTTATTCCAAAACTTCATCAAGTTTTCTGACTAATATAGTAGGGTCTTTACGAATCTCTTTCATACTTAGACCTTTGAGTATTTCCTTTATCTGAGGATAACCTTTAAAATACATTTTTAGCACAGTCTTTTGACCAATTCCTGCAATACTATTATCCATCAAATAATAGCTTCTCGCAAAGTCCTCGTCCTTGGATTTGTAATAAAACATAAGGCCAAATCCGTAAATACTGCCCGATTTCACATGAGTATTTGTTCTTATGTAGTGAACATACGCTGAAATGTTTTTCCCCTTATAAACAGGATGGAGAAATACGGGATTTTTATAGAGCTTGGGGGCTTTCTTATAAGACATTCCCAATCCCATCTGGGCATACAGAGGAATCCAATTTGTTACTTCTTTTGCCTTTTTACCATAGAATTTTATTTCTTTTACATCAGCAGAAGTATAGTCGAAGTTCTCACCACTCACTTCATTCTTTATTCTAACTTCGTGAGTATTATCTACATTAAAAGACAAACTTTTAATTTTTCCTTTCACAACTTTTCCGTTGTTTAAAATAATCTCAGAAGTCTGAGCTTGAACTATTCCACAAAGAAGAATAGCAAGAAACATAAAAATCAACTTTTTCATACGCATGACTATTTAATTTTGTTTCAATTTAAATTAATTGTTTTGCTTATAAAGATAGGATGCTTTTCTTTAACTGCCAAAGAAAAAAAGGATATTATTAACACAATTATATAGATATATAACAAAGTTTAGCATATAATGGCAGTAATTGCAGTTGGTACACTCACTTTTTGCGACCATCGGGAGCAAAATTTCTCCGCCATCATGGTGGAGCGAGGAGTTTTGGGGTTCCCAAAACATAACCTCGCTCCCTCCTCCAAACATAATAATCGACACTCTTGTCTTTCGATTCTCCAAATCCAAAATTGCCGACCTTAAATCTCACAATTTGCATGAAACATCAAAAGCTGCTGCATTGATAAAGAACAAGGGAACAGACACGACCTGCTTTGTTCTTGAAGTTTGCAAAAGACAAGGTAATAATATTCTGTGCGCAATTTGCCAAGTATAGTAGTTGTATATTGTCGTTTTATTTCGTAAGCTATACCGAGTGTGTTATGTGCGCTGTGTGTCCTCGGTATAGTCTGCATAAATCTAATGCCATGCTAAAACACTGCGGAGGTTCGCCCAAGTGGCTGGAGGCGCAAAGCCTCCAAGGAACGTTGCTGCAACCATTTCGGAGAATAGAGCGGTTGCCAATTAATCCACAAGCATATTTTACAGCGGAACAAGTGTTGGGCGTTTTTCAGATGAGCAGTTGAAGAGATATGGTATTGCTATGAAAATCAAACACTTAACCTATCAACAAGTTCTCAACAAAAGTTTCGACACAACAAATCACTGGGCAAAAGAGAAACATAGACATGGACATTGAGGGCTTCTCTTTCCATCATTACCTTTCTTTTGTTGAGAGATTTGTTGAGAATATGTTGAGCCGTAAATGCCTGATGTTCAATACTTCTTTCATCATATTCAACAATTCAACAAAAATAAGGGGTGTTTTGTCCGTCATTTTTATGAACAGAACTCATCCCCCTACAAGTAAGAATGTCATGCTTATGCTTCAGTACTTATTCACGACAGTACGACAGCACCAAGCCAACAAACAAGCAAGAGGACATTCAACTAAAGGCGGTTGTTCTTCTATTGAGTTGTAGGATAATGACACTACTTTTCTCTTTTGCCCCGTACAATCTCTTGAAGATGGTGGCACGAAACCGAGCTGCCCCGTATGAGTTTATACGGAAGCAAAGGGCAACAATCATCGGAAAGCCATACAACGTTTGCCAAATGCCATTGGAAGTTTCCTGTTTCTGTTGGACTTCCGAAACCGTCAATAAACCATCCTTGTATATTGACCTTATCACAGCATGGAGTTTCATGGCGGTGACATGAAGCATATCAACCAATTCACCCTCACTCATCCACAAGTCTTGCAAGTTGGACGGAATGGATAACATTCCATTTCCGTCCACGGTGATTACAGTCCTTTTCATGCCATTCCCCCATTGTCGGCATATGCCCCTTGATTCGACTTTCAAAAGCTGATATGTCATGCTCCAATTTTGTACTTGTCACCTTTGCGTAAATTTGTGTTGTGGCGATGTCCGTATGTCCGAGTATCTTGCTCACGCTTTCTATCGGCATACCGTAGTTTAAAGCCAAAACTGCGAACGAATGCCGGCTTACATGAAATGAAATTCGCTTCTTGATGCCACACATTTTTGCCACTTTCTTTATGCGTTTGTTTACCATGTCAAGTGAGCCAATATTAAACAAGTGCATATCTTTTCTCAATGGCTTGTAACGTTCAATTATCTGTATGGCTGCATCTATCAGTTTAATTTTGAATGGTACGCCTGTCTTTTGACGCTGAGAAACTATCCATGGAGACCCACTTATAATGGCAACATTGTCCTCTGTAAGATTCTTGATGTCAACGAAAGAGATACCTGTCCAACAACCAAACATAAACAAGTCTCTCGCAAAAGCAAAGTTGGGATTTTCCAACTCTATTCCTGCAAATATGTCCAATTCTTCCTCTGTCAAGAACTCACGCTCCTTATGGTCGGGGTCAACGTGGTACATTGCAAACGGGTTTCTTGGTATCTTTCCGTTGTAGTGAGCCGTGGTGACGATATGTTTCAATGGTATGGAGTATATCCAAATGGTAGATTGCGTGAGTCCAATGACATTCTTCAAATACAGACAAAAATCACGGATGAACTCCTCGGTAAGCTCATTCATGGACATATCGCTGCGCTTGTACTGAAATTTGATGAACTCGGCAACGTACTTTCTTACCGTCAGATACTTGCGGTAGGTTCGGACAGCTCGGTCTTTACCCACACGTTGGGCAAAGGCTGCGTTCTCCTTGTCAAAAGCTCTGAGTAATGTCTCATACTCCGTACCTATGCCTTGATATGCGTTTCTCACCATTTCAGCGGTAACGAACGCCTCACGGTCGGAAAGCCGTTGGTAATGCTTAGCGATTTGAGCCTTGATGTTATCAAGCGCAAAGTTCACCTCATTGGCTTCCTTGCTTCTGCCTTTGGCTCTGTTGCCCTTGGCATCCCATATCGCCTTGGTCACGCTCAGCTTGCAACTGAACTGTGCGATAGTTCCGTTGATTGTCACACGTCCCATGATAGGGACAATTCCGTTTCTCTCCTTGCTTCCGTTTACATAGAAGACTGTCTTGAATGTACTTCTCATAATTCCTTGCTTTTTGTTCTGTGCAAAATTAAATTATGAGAGTTGCATGGCAAATTCACAACCTGTGCAGAATTGAGAAGTAAAAACCGAAGCCGTTAAAAATGCTTATTAGAGCGTTTCTTTGAGGTAATGACTTGAAAGCGTTTCTACTTCTCAAATCCGCCATTTTCGCATTTCCTCACGAATGCCACAAAAAAGCCAACGACTGCCACAACCACTTGAAACTCAAAACAAAAGCTCAAATCTGCTATTTTTTGCTTTTTAGTCATTCTTTTCCGAAAAAACCTTGCATCCCCTAATCCCTACCTTTTCAAGCACCCGAAACGAAAACGACCGATGCGACAGAAAGACGCATAAAAAAAATGTCGGATAAACGAGAGGCAGATAAGA
>VOFH01001540.1_pt1 | contig 27929 bp, 29 predicted proteins | sample 5384091 | NCBI WGS metagenome assembly VOFH01 (sample SAMN12384727, study PRJNA508395) | human gut metagenome | isolation source: healthy gut G | host: Homo sapiens
TGGTGCCTCGCTCTTCATGCTGTGGGACAACTACCAGGTCTACACGGGCGGCCAGTCGGTCTTCCATTCGAGCACGCACGAGCAGACGGCCGAAACGACGCCGGCTGAAGTCCCCTCGACCGGGACGGTCGCGGCCGTGAACGCCACGCAGAGCGCCGCGGAAAAGGCCGTGAAGCCCGTTGAGGTCACGACCGACCGCATGAAGGTCACGTTCGACCTCGAGGGTGCGCGCATCGTCCGCTCCGAAATGCTGATGATGCCGCGCCAGCCCGACTGGACCGAAGTCGGTCTCGCGGGGCTCGTGCTGGGCCGCAAGCCCGCCGAGGATCTCGGCAACCTCGTCCTCTTCGAGACGACCCCGACGCGCACCTACGTCGCGCAGACGGGGCTCGTGGGCGGCGACTATCCGAACCACCGCACGGAATACCGTCTGGTGAGCCAGGCCGTCGACATGAAGGACGCCGACAAGCTCGACATCGTCTTTGAAGCCGACAAGGGCGGCCTCAAGGTGACGAAGACCTTCTCCTTCACGCGCGGCAACTACGGCGTCGAAGTGAAGACCGACATCGAAAACGTCGGCCAGACTCCGGCGACGCCCTCGATCTACTACCAGATCACCCGCGACGGCGGCAAGCCCGAAGGCGAAAGCAGCATGTACTCGACCTTCACGGGCGCGGCGGTCTACTCGAACGAAGAAAAGTTCCAGAAGATCGACTACGCGGACATCGCCGACAAGAGCGCGACGTATCAGGGCGAAACGGACAACGGCTGGGTCGCCATGATTCAGCACCACTTCGTGAGCGCCTGGGTTCCCGAACAGGGCGAAAAGCGTGAGAACTACGCCAACGCCGTCGACAAGAACCTCTACTCGATCGGCACGCTCGTGAAGCTCCCGACGGTCGAACCCGGGAAGACGATCTCGGACAAGGCCGAGCTCTACGCTGGCCCGCAGGCGCAGGAGCGCCTCGAGCAGATCGCGCCGGGGCTTGAACTCGTCGTCGACTACGGCTGGCTCACCTTCCTTGCGAAGCCCATCTACTGGCTCCTTTCCTTCCTGCACGGCATCGTCGGGAACTGGGGCTGGGCGATCGTGCTCCTCACCTGCATCGTCAAGGCGATCCTCTACCCGATTTCCGCCGCCGGCTACCGCTCGATGGCGCGCATGAAGGAAGTGACGCCGCGCATGAAGGCGATCCAGGAAAAGTACAAGGACGACAAGCAGCGCCTCAACCAGGCGATGATGGAGCTCTATCAGCGCGAGAAGATCAACCCGGTGGGCGGGTGCCTGCCGATCTTCCTGCAGATCCCGGTGTTCCTCGCCCTCTACTGGGTGCTGCAGGGCTCGGTCGAGCTGCGCGGCTCCGAGTGGATCCTCTGGGTGCATGACCTGGCGATGCCGGACCCCTGGTTCGTGCTGCCCGCCCTGATGGCCGCCACCATGTTCCTGCAGATCTTCCTCAATCCGAAGCCCACCGATCCGGTTCAGGCCCGCATGATGTACATCATGCCGGTGGTCTTCTCGGTCATGTTCTTCGTCTTCGCCTCGGGCCTCGTGCTCTACTGGTTGACGAACAACGTGCTCTCGATCGCGCAGCAGTGGTGGATCAACAAGACCATCGCCGCCCAGCGCGCCTCCAACCTGAAGTAAGGCGGCGTCGAGAGGCCGAATGACAAAGACCGGAGCATCCCGACGGATGACTCCGGTCTTTCGCCATCGTGGGAGGCGGGTTCTTCAGCTACGGCGCGAGGCCAGAAGCAGAAGCGGCCAGCACCAGACGGAGAGCGTCCAGAGGAGAATCCTCCCCGGCGTCATCCGTTGGTTTTCCGCGCGGCGCGTCTTCATGAAGAGCGAGACGCCGCCCGCGCAGACCCAGGCGAGGAACCCGCCGTAGATGAGCACCCGCGTGTCGTAGTCGTCGCCGAAGGCGGCCGCGGCGAACGCGGCGAGCGGAACGGAGATGACGACCGCGAGACAGGTGCCCGCCAGTGCGGGCCCGAAGAAGTCGCCGCCCGAGCGGCGTGGGTTTTGCAAAGACATGCGTTAGGCCGGACAATGAGGTCCGCAGAAGTAGTTTCAAGCGTTGCGGCCGGAAGGCGCTTCCGCCGCGCACGGACATTCCAAGATTATGCACTCCGACACTGATCCCATCGTCGCCGTCGCGACGGCCGCGGGCCGAGGCGGCATCGGCATCGTCCGCGTCTCGGCGCCGCCCGAGCGCGCCGCCGGCATGCTCGAAGCGCTCTTTCCCGGGCGCAGGGCAGAGCCCCGCCACGCTCACCTCTGGCCGGTGACGGACGCGTCGGGGAACCTTCTGGACCACGCGATCGTGCTCTGGTTCCCCGCGCCCGCGAGCTACACGGGCGAGTCGGTGCTCGAAATCCAGGCGCACGGGGGCCCGGTGCTGATGCGCATGATCACGCGCACGGTCTTGGAGAAGTGCGCGGCCTTCGGCGTGCGTCTAGCCGAACCCGGCGAATTCACGAAGCGGGCGTTCCTGAACGGCCGCATGGACCTCGCGCAGGCCGAAGCCGTGAGCGACCTGATCGACGCGGTGAGCGAATCCGCGGTGAGCGCGGCGACGCGCTCCCTGACGGGCGAATTCTCGAACCTCGTTCACGCCGTCGCGGACGAAACGGATGAGCTGCGCGCCTACGTCGAAGCGTCGCTCGACTTCCCGGAAGAGGAAGTCGAAAACCTCGCGCAGGGCCGCATCTTCGAGCGTACTGAAGCGCTGCTTGAGCGCATCCGCACGATTCTCGCCACCGCGCGCCGCGGCAGCGTGCTGCGCGAAGGCGTCACCGTCGCGCTTGTGGGGAGCCCCAACGTCGGGAAGTCGAGCCTGCTGAACGCCTTGGCGGGCGAAGAAGTCGCCATCGTCACCGACATCGCCGGGACGACCCGCGACAAGATCGAACACTGGGTGACGATCGAAGGGGTGCCGCTTCGCATCGTCGACACCGCCGGGATCCGCGAAACGTCCGACACCGTCGAAGCCAAGGGGATCGAACGCACGTTGGACGCGGCTTCGAAGGCGGACCTCGTTCTGCACCTGGTCGACGCGTCCGGGCGAATCGTCGACGAAGAAAACGTCTTGAAGCGCGTCATGTCGGTGGTGCGCCGCGGCGTTCCCCTCGTCACCGTCGCCAACAAGGCGGACGAGGCGGATCCCTCGCGCACGCCCCTTCCGGACGAAATCCTCATTTCCGCCCGCACGGGCGCGGGGCTTGAGAACCTGCGCCGCGTGCTCCTGGAGTCGGCCGGCATGTCGGCGAGCACCGACGGGCTCTTCATGGCGCGCGAGCGCCATCTCGACTGCCTGCGGCGTGCGCAGTCGCACCTTGAAGCCGCGCTCGCCATGCGTACGGGCTTCTGTATGATGGAGCTCCTTGCCGAAGAGCTCCGTCTGGCGGGCTCGGCGCTGGGTGAGATCCGGGGTGAAACGACCCCGGACGATCTGCTCGGCATGATCTTCAGCAAGTTCTGCATCGGCAAGTAAGGCCGAAGGCTCGGACAACGAAATGGACTATCCCGAACACTATGAGGTGATCGTGGTCGGCTGCGGCCACGCCGGCGCCGAAGCCGCGCTCGCCTCGGCCCGCATGGGCCGCCGCACGCTCCTCGTCACGCACAATCTCGACACGATCGGACAGCTCTCCTGCAACCCGTCGATCGGCGGGATCGGCAAGGGGCACCTCGTCAAGGAATTGGACGCGATGGGCGGCGCCATGGCCGCCGTCACCGACGCCTCCGGCATTCAGTTCCGCATCCTGAACGGCTCGAAGGGCCCGGCCGTGCGCGCGACGCGCGCGCAGATCGACCGTCAGCTCTACCGCGCCGCGATGCGCGAGCGGATCGAAGCGACGCCCAACCTCGACGTTTTCGGCCAGGCGGTCGACGACCTGATCGTCGAGCATGGCCGCGCCGCCGGCGTCGTCACCCAGACCGGGATCCGCTTTCACGCCCGCGCCGTCGTCATCACGGCGGGGACGTTCCTGAACGGCCTCGTTCACGTCGGGCTCGAACACTATCCCGCGGGCCGCATGGGCGACCCGGCGAGCGTGCGCCTGGCCGAGCGCTTGAAGGACCTCGGCATGCCGCAGGGGCGCTTGAAGACCGGGACGCCCGCGCGCATCGACGGGCGCACGATCGACTTCACCAAGTGCGAGGAGCAGTGGGGCGACCTCGACCCCGTGCCGGTCTTCTCCACGTGGACGCCCGCCGCGGAACATCCCCGGCAGATGCCATGCTGGGTGACGAGAACGACCCCGGAGATGCACGAACTCATCCTCGCGAACCTCGACCGCTCGCCCATGTACGCGGGTGTGATCCAGGGCGTAGGGCCGCGCTACTGCCCGTCGATCGAAGACAAGGTGAAGCGCTTTGCCGATAAGGACAGCCACCAGGTGTTCCTGGAACCCGAAGGTCTCCGCGTGAACGAGTTCTACCCGAACGGCATTTCGACCTCGCTTCCCTTCGACGTGCAGCTCCGCATGGTGCGGATGATGCCGGGGCTGGAGCACGCGCATCTGCTGCGCCCGGGCTACGCGATCGAATACGACTACTACGACCCGCGCGCGCTCATGCGCTCGCTCGAAACGAAGGCGATGCCCGGGCTCTTCTTTGCGGGGCAGATCAACGGCACGACGGGCTACGAAGAGGCCGCCGCGCAGGGGCTTCTGGCCGGGATCAACGCGGCGCGCTCCGCCCGCGGCGAAGAAGCTTGGGTGCCGCGCCGCGACGAGGCGTACCTGGGCGTCATGGTCGACGACCTGACGACGAAGGGCGTCACCGAGCCCTACCGCATGTTCACGAGCCGCGCGGAATACCGCCTGAGCCTTCGCGAAGACAACGCCGACATGCGCCTGGCACCCGTTGCGCGTGAGCTGGGGCTTCTCACGGAAGAGCAGTGGACGGCCTTTGAGAAGAAGCGCGAAGCCGTCGCGAAGACGTTGGAGAGCCTCAAGAGCACCTGGATTCATCCGGGCGTGATCGATGCGCACGAAGCCGGGCGCGTCTTGGGCGCGCCGATCGAGCGCGAGCACAACCTGCGCGCGCTCCTTGCGCGCCCGAACGTGTCGCTCGAGGCCCTCGGGACGCTCACCCGCACGGACGGCACGAAGGTGCTCGACGTCGAAGAACTCACGCCCGCCGAGCGCGAGCAGGTCGAAATCGACGTCAAGTACTCGGGCTACATCGAGCGCCAGAAGGACGAGATCGCGAAGCAGGGCGCGAACGAAGCGCTCGCGATCCCGGCCGACATGGACTACGACGCCGTGCGCGGGCTCTCCTTTGAGGTCCGCCAAAAGTTGAAGGCGCACAAGCCCGAGACGATCGGGCACGCGAGCCGCATCTCGGGGGTCACCCCCGCGGCGGTGACGCTTCTGCTCGTGCACCTGAAGCGCCGCCACTACTACGTCCGCAGCAAGGGCGACCGCGATCCGGCGGCCCGCTCGGACGGCTGACCGGAGAAGCCACATGGATACCGTTGCGCTCAGGGAAGGGCTCACCCGCCTCGGGCTCGCCCCCACCGACCGTCAGATCGAGCAGCTCGCGGCCTATGCGGCGCTCCTTCTGCGCTGGAACAAGACCTACAACCTCACCGCGATCCGTCATGAGGACGAGGTGCTCACGCACCATCTTTTGGACAGCGCGGCGATGGTGCCCCACATCGCCGTGGAAGCCCCCGACGCGAAGACCGTCCTCGACGTCGGAAGCGGCGGGGGGGCTCCCCGCCGTGCCGATCGCCGTCTTCCGGCCGGACCTTCAGGTGACGGCGGTCGACGCCGTCGGCAAGAAGGCGGCCTTCATCAACCAGGCGGCGATCGAACTGGGCCTGCGGAATCTCCGCGCGCGGCACAGCCGCGTCGAGAAGCTTCCCCGGCACCTACGACGTCATCACCTCGCGCGCCTTTGCGACGATGAAGGACTTCACGACGCTCACGGCGTCCCTCGCCCACGAAGACACGAAGTGGCTCGCGATGAAGGCGGTGCACCCCGAGGACGAACTTGCGGACCTTCCCGGACACGCCCGGGCCCTGAAAACGATTAAGCTTGAAGTACCCGGACTCGACGAGGCGCGCTGCCTCGTGGTCCTTACGCCCGCCGACTGACGCTCGGCCTCAAAACTTCGGAGTCCGCCGTGGAATCCTCGGCTTTCGTCAGCGCGTTCATCTACGCGTTCAGTACTCTCCTCCCCGTGATCAACCCCTTCAGCGGCGCGATGTTCTTCGCGGCGATGACGGGAAATCTGAACGACCGCGACCGCGCCTACGTCGCCAACCGCCTCGCGCTCTATTCGGTCGTGATCCTGCTCGTGTGCCTCTTTGCGGGGCACTTCATCCTCGGGTTCTTCGGCATCTCCGTGGGGGTGCTCCGATGCGCGGGCGGGTGCGTGCTCTTCGCCGCGGGCTGGAGCGCCCTGAACGCCCCCTCGCACGATGGGAGCGAGCAGACGCCGCAGAGCCTCTCCCGCGTGAAGTTGAAGAGCATGGCCTTCTACCCCTTCACGCTGCCCCTCACCACGGGCCCGGGCGCCATCGCCGTGTCGGTCGCGCTGGGGACGAGTCTTCCCTACAACGTCGCCAACATCGCGGGCACGGTGGCCGCGACCTTCGCCACCGTGGTCGTCATCTGGCTCTGCTACCGCTACAGCGACCGCGTGGGCCGCGCGGTCGGGGCCGCGGGCGCCGACGCGCTCGCGCGCATCTTCGCCTTCATCCTGATCTGCCTCGGCGTTTCGGTCTTCTGGCAGGGGTTCTCGGAGCTTTGGCTGGCGTTGAACGCCTGAGATCCCGGAGAAATCGGGCCTCATTTTGTTAAACTTTCCGCTTTGGGCGGACTGCGCCCGGCAACCACGACAGAAGAAGCATGGGTCACGTTTTCTGCATTGCGAACCAAAAGGGCGGCGTCGGCAAGACCACCACGGCCGTCAACCTCGCCGCCGCGACGGCGCAGCGCGACCGTCGGGTCCTTTTGGTCGACCTCGACCCCCAGGGGAACGCCACCATGGGGTGCGGCATCGAAAAGCGCGACCTCGAGCGTTCCGTCTATGAGCTCCTTCTGGGCGAAGCGGCGTTCGACGACGTCGTGCGCCGCTCGGAAGAGGCGGGCTTCGACGTGCTGCCTGCCAACCGCGCGCTCTCCGGCGCGGAAATCGAACTCGTGAACCTCCCCGAGCGCGAGCACCGCCTGCGCCGCGCCCTGGAGCAGGTTTCCTCCCGCTACGACTACGTCTTCATCGACTGCCCGCCGAGCCTCAACATGCTGACGCTCAACGCCTTCTGCGCGGCGGACGGGATCATCATCCCGATGCAGTGCGAGTACTTCGCTCTCGAAGGCGTCGCCGACCTCGTGGCGACGGTGAAGCGCATCCACGCGGAAAAGAATCCGCGTCTTCGCATGCTCTCGGTGCTGCGCGTCATGTTCGACCCGCGCATCACGCTCCAGCAGCAGGTGAGCGAACAGCTTTCGCGCCACTTCGGCGACCGCGTCTACGAGACGATCATCCCGAGGAACGTGCGCTTGGCCGAAGCGCCGAGCTACGGCCAGCCCGGCATCGTCTACGACCGCTCGAGCAAGGGTGCGCGCGCCTACACGGCGTTTGCGGATGAAATGCTCCGCCGACTCGAAGGAGCCAAGGCATGAGCTTGAACAAGAAGGGCCTCGGCCGCGGGTTTGAGTCGCTTTTGGGTCCGGACGATTCCGTCAACTTCGACGAAGTCCGCCAGATCATCGATCTCCCGATCGCGGAGCTCCACGCCGGGCGCTATCAGCCCCGCACGGACTGGGCGGAGGAACCCCTTGAGGAACTTGCGGCCTCGATCCGCCGCGAAGGCGTCATCAGCCCGGTGATCGTCCGTCCCTCGGGGCTCGGCTACGAAATCATCGCGGGTGAGCGCCGCACGCGTGCCGCGAAGCTCGCCGGGCTCGACCGCGTTCCCGCGATCGTGCGCGACGTCGACGACCGGCGCGCCGCCGCGATGGCGCTCATTGAGAACATCCAGCGCGAGGACTTGAACCCCATCGAAGAGGCCGAAGGCATCAAGCGCCTGATGGACGAATTCGAATTCACGCACGAGGAGGCGGCGAACGCCGTCGGGCGCTCCCGCTCGGGAACGACGAACCTCCTGCGCCTGCTCACCCTTGAAGAGGACGTGAAGGGATCCCTGCGCCGCGGCGAAATCGACATGGGTCACGCCAGGGCGCTTCTCGGGCTCACGGGCGCCGCGCAGAGCGAAGCCGCGAAGGCGGTGCGTGAGAAGGGCCTCTCGGTGCGTCAGACCGAAACGCTCGTGCGCCGCCGCAAGGAGGGCGCCCCGCAGCCGCGCCGCCGCGTCGTCATCAAGGTGAAGGACGACGAGCGCACGGCACAGCCCCTTGAAGAGGCGCTTTCCGCAGAATTGGCCGCCGACGTGTCGATCACGGTGAGCGCCAAGGGGCGCGGGCGCATCGTCATCGCCTTCGAAAACCTCGAACAGCTGACGAGCATCGTGCGCCGCATCGCGGCTGAGAAGGCTATCGAAGCGAAAAAATCAGACTAAATCGCTTGTCTTCTACGGGTTTTTGAGTAGAATCAGGCCCGCGACAGCTACCCTGAATGGGGTAGGTTGTTACAGCTTACGACTAGTTGTTTAAGACTTTTCGTGAAACTACAATTCCGGACGATTCAAATTCCCAACCCCGTGTTGCGTAAGAATGTTGGCCGTTTCTGATATGATGCGCGTCTCTCTTGCGCAGTACGCTCTTACACTTTTTGCCGCTCTGGTTTCAGCACTCTTCTTCGGTGCTGCCGGTGCGGCTTCAGCCATGATCGGCGGTCTGGCCTATGCCCTTCCGACGAGCGTTCTGATCGCGGTTCTCGTCATGCGCAAGCGCCGCGGAAATCCCGGAGCGTACACGGTGCTCGTCGGAGAATTTGTCCGGATTCTGGCTTTCGGTGCCGTCATCGGCATCGCGGCCGGAGTTTATGAAGACTTGCACTGGCCGGCCGTCCTCATCGGAATCGTGGCGGCCGTAAGCAGCTACTTCGTCATTCTCTTCAAAAAATACTAAGGATCGGTACCCATGGAAGGACCTACCGCAACTGAGTACATCCAACATCACATGGCCCACCTGTCTTCGATGAAGCAGGGTGTGATCGTTGACTTCTCCATCGTGAACTACGACACCATCTTCTTCTCGATTCTGATGATGGTCTGCGTGTTCTTCCTTCTGCGTGCCGGCGCCAAGCGCGCCACATCCGGCGTCCCGGGCAAGATGCAGTGCGCCGTTGAAATGCTCGTCGAAATGGTCAACAACCAGGCCAAGGGCATCGTCCACGGCGACCGCACCTTCATCGCCCCCCTCGCGCTCACCGTCTTCTGCTGGGTGGCGCTCATGAACGCCATCGACTTGATCCCGGTCGACTTCTTCCCGTGGATCGCCGGCTTCTTCGGCCTCCACTACCTCCGCCCGCTGCCCACCGCCGACCTCAACGGTACCCTCGGCATCTCCTTCGGCGTCCTCCTCCTGCTCTTCTACTACGGCATCAAGGTCAAGGGCGTCACGGGCTTCGTGGTTGAACTGTTTACGGCGCCTTTTGGCAAGCATCCCGCTCTTTGGCCGTTCAACTTCCTGTTGAACATCATCGAGTACGCCGCCAAATTCGTGTCGTTGGGGATGCGACTCTTCGGCAATATGTACGCCGGCGAGTTGGTCTTCTTCCTGATCGCCCTTCTGGGTGGTTTCGCTCTTGAGCTCGGCCCTCTTGGGGGTGTGAGCGCTGGGCTCGGACAAGTCGCGGCCGGCTTGATCTGGTGGCTTTTCCATGTTCTGATCGTTCTGTTGCAGGCGTTCATCTTCATGATGCTGACGCTGGTCTACATCGGCCAGGCGCACAGCAGCCACTAACAGATAGATTTCAACTTTCTTTCCTTTACTCAACTACTCCCTTTTTACGGTTAAGGAGTTTATTCAAATGACCAACGTCGCTTTCGTTGCTCTTACCTGCGGTCTTATCGTGAGCCTCGGCGCCATCGGCGCTTGCCTCGGCATTGCCATCATGGGTTCGAAGTACCTCGAATCCTGCGCCCGCCAGCCCGAACTCATGGAACCCCTTCAGACGAAGATGTTCCTCCTCGCCGGCCTGATCGACGCGGCCTTCCTGATCGGCGTCGGTATCGCCATGATGTTCGCCTTTGCCAACCCGTTCGTCGGCTAATTCGGCCGTCGCAAGCAAACGTCTTTTCTTTTAATGACGCCGTCAGCTGCGCCCACATCCCGTTCCCGGCGCGGCTGACATAACGGGGTTCAACAATGAACATTAATGCCTCTCTGTTTGTACAGATGGTCGTGTTCTTCCTTGGTGCTTGGATCACCATGAAGTACATCTGGCCGCCGTTGATCAACGCGATTGAAGAGCGGCAAAAGAAGATTGCGGACGGCCTCGCCGCCGCCAACAAGGGCGAAAAGGCTCTTGCCGTGGCGGCCGAGCAGAGCAAGGCCATCGAAGCCGAGGCCCGCGGCCGCGCCACCTCGCTCGTCTCCGACGGTGAAAAGCGCGCCCAGGCGGTGATCGATGCCGCCAAGGCTCAGGCCCAGGTTGAAGCCGACCGAATCATTGAAGCCGCCAAGGCTGAGGCCGCTCAGGAAATGCAGCGTGCCCGCGAACAGCTCCGCGGCGAAGTCGCCGCGCTGGCCGTTGCCGGCGCCGAGCAGATCCTCGCTCGCGAAGTGGACAAGACGGTTCACGCCCAGTTGCTTGAACAATTGAAGGCGAAGCTCTAACTATGGCTGAACTTTCGACGATTGCGCGCCCCTACGCTCAGGGCCTGATTCAGGCTCTCCGCGAGCGTAATGCCGGCGCTGAGGACCTGGCCCGTGCGGTCGAAGCCGTCGACGCTCTTGAGCGCACGGTTGCGGACCCGCAGCTGGCCCTGCTGGTTGGCGACCCCAAGCTGACCGATGATCAACTCTTCGACCTGATCGCCGGCGTCGTCGGCAAGGATCTTCCCCAGGAAGTCGCCAATCTCCTGCGTGTGGTCGTCGAAAACGGTCGTCTGGAAGCTGTGCCGGAGATCGCCCGTCAGTTTCGTGAACTCAAGAATTTGTCCGATGGTGTCGCCGACGCCCATATCGAGACGGCGTTCGAATTGAGCCAGGCCGACATCGACGGTCTGCTCAACGCGCTCGCGAAGAAGTTTCCCGGCGTGACCCTTCACCCGGTCGTGACCGTCAACCCCGAGCTCATCGGCGGCGTCTGCGTGCGCGTCGGTGACCAGGTTCTTGACGCGTCCGTTCGCGCCCGTCTCGCCCAGATGAAGACGACGCTCACCGCCTAAAAAAATTCGGAGCTGTAAGATGCAACTCAATCCCAGTGAAATCAGCGAACTGCTGAAGAAGCGTATCGAAGGCCTCGGCGTTTCCGCTGATCTTCGCACCCAGGGTACCGTGGTCTCCGTGACCGACGGTATCTGCCGTGTTCACGGTCTGCACGACGTGATGCAGGGCGAAATGTTGGAGTTCCCCAACAACACCTACGGCCTCGCGCTCAACCTCGAACGCGACTCCGTCGGCGCCGTGATTCTCGGTGAATACGAGCACATCTCGGAAGGCGACACGGTCAAGACGACCGGCCGCATCCTTTCCGTTCCCGTCGGCCGCGAACTCATCGGCCGCGTCGTGAACGCGCTCGGCCAGCCGATCGACGGCAAGGGCCCCGTTGAAGCGAAGGAATTCGACGTCGTCGAAAAGGTCGCCCCGGGCGTCATCGACCGTCAGTCCGTTTCGCAGCCGGTGCAGACCGGTCTGAAGTCCATCGACTCGATGGTTCCCGTCGGCCGCGGCCAGCGCGAACTCATCATCGGTGACCGTCAGACGGGCAAGACCGCCGTCGCCATCGACACGATCATCAACCAGAAGGGCAAGGACCTGATCTGCGTGTACGTCGCGATCGGTCAGAAGGCCTCCACGATCGCCAACGTCGTGCGCAAGCTTGAAGAAAGCGGCGCCATGGAATACACGATCGTCGTGGCCGCCACGGCCTCGGAATCCGCCGCCATGCAGTACATCGCCCCGTACGCCGGTGCGACCATGGGCGAATACTTCCGCGACCGCGGTGAAGACTCCCTCATCGTCTACGACGACTTGACGAAGCAGGCCTGGGCCTATCGTCAGATCTCGCTGCTGCTTCGCCGTCCGCCGGGACGTGAAGCCTATCCTGGCGACGTCTTCTACCTCCACTCGCGCCTCCTCGAACGTGCCGCGCGCGTGAACCCGCCTACGTCGAGCGCTTCACCAAGGGCGCCGTCAAGGGCAAGACGGGTTCGATGACGGCTCTGCCGATCATTGAAACCCAGGCCGGTGACGTGACCGCGTTCGTTCCGACGAACGTCATTTCCATTACCGACGGCCAGATCTTCCTTGAAACCGACCTCTTCAACGCCGGTATCCGTCCCGCCATCAACCCGGGTATTTCGGTTTCCCGCGTCGGTGGTGCGGCCCAGACGAAGATCATCAAGAAGTTGGGCGGCGGCGTGCGTCTCGCGCTCGCGCAGTACCGTGAACTCGCGGCCTTCGCGCAGTTCGCCTCCGACCTCGACGACGTCACGCGCAAGCAGCTCGAACGCGGCCGCGTCGTGACCGAACTCATGAAGCAGCCTCAGTACCAGCCGCTCCAGGTTTGGGAAGAAGCGCTCGTGCTCTACGCCGTCAACTGCGGCGCGTACGACGACGTGACCGTGGCCGACGCTCTGCGCGTCGAACGCGGCATGCGTGAGTACCTCAAGACGCATCACGCTGATCTTGTTGAGTCGATCGAAGCCAAGAAGGAACTCGTCAAGGAAGACGAGGCCAAGCTCAAGGCCGCCATCGACGAATTCAAGAAGAGCGGCGCCTACTAAGCCAGACTGATCCTAGAGGACCCAAACCCATGCCCAGTACTAAGGAAATTCGCGGAAAGATCAAGAGCGTGCAGAACACGCGCAAGATCACCAAGGCGATGGAAATGGTTGCGGCCTCGAAGATGCGCAAGGCGCAGGACCGGATGTTTGCCGCTCGCCCGTACGGCGACAAGATCCGTGTGATCTGCTCGAACCTCGCGGAAGCGAACACCGAGTACAAGCATCCGTTCCTCGCCAAGCACGAAGGTGCGAACAAGGTCGGCCTCATCATGGTCACGACCGACAAGGGCCTTGCCGGCCCCTTGAACACCAACATCCAGCGCTTGGTTCTTCAGCGAATCAAGGACTGGAACGCCGAAGGCGTCGGCATCGACGCCACGGCGATCGGGAACAAGGGTCTCGGCTTCCTGACGCGCCTCAACGTGCCGGTGGTCAGCCAGGTCGTTCAGCTTGGCGACCATCCCAACCTCGACAACCTGATCGGCGCCATCACGGTGCAGATCAAGGCGTTCATGGAAGGGAAGGTGGACTCCGTGCATCTGGCCTATTCGCGCTTCGTCAACGCGATGAAGCAGCAGCCCGTCATCGAGCAGCTGCTTCCGCTCACGGCGGACCGTTTCGGCGCCGCCGAAACCGAGACGAAGAGCGGGTACTCGTGGGACTATCTCTACGAGCCCGACGCCCAGACCGTCCTCGACGAGCTTCTGAAGCGCTACGTCGAAGCCCTGATTTATCAGGCAGTTGCGGAAAACATGGCCTCTGAGCAGAGCGCCCGTATGGTTGCCATGAAGGCGGCCTCGGACAACGCCAAGAAGCTCATCGGCGAACTGCAGCTCGTCTACAACAAGACCCGCCAGGCCGGCATTACGAAGGAAATCACCGAAATCGTCGGTGGTGCCGCCGCCGTGTCTTAATGGAAAAAGTTACGAATACTAAGGAACACCCATGAGTATCGGACAGATCGTTCAGGTCATCGGCGCTGTGGTGGACATCGAGTTCCCCCGCGACGCCATGCCCAAGGTTTACGAAGCGCTCGTTCTCGAAAAGGACGAAAGCAACACCCTGGCCGAATCCGGCCTCACCTTCGAAGTGCAGCAGCAGCTTGGCGACGGCATCGTCCGTACCATTGCCATGGGCTCTTCCGAAGGTCTCCAGCGCGGCATGAAGGTCACGAGCACCGGCAAGGGCATTTCCGTCCCGGTCGGCCCGAAGACCCTCGGCCGCATCATGGACGTGCTCGGCCGTCCCATCGACGACGCCGGTGAAATCGGCGAAGACGAACGCCGTGAAATCCACCGTGAAGCCCCGAAGTTCGACGAACTCTCCCCGTCCGTCGACCTCCTGGAAACGGGCATCAAGGTCATCGACCTCATCTGCCCGTTCGCCAAGGGCGGCAAGGTCGGCCTCTTCGGCGGCGCCGGCGTGGGCAAGACCGTCAACATGATGGAGCTCATCAACAACATCGCCAGCAGTACGGCGGCTACTCCGTCTTCGCCGGCGTGGGCGAACGTACCCGTGAAGGGAACGACTTCTACCACGAAATGGGCGAGTCGAAGGTTCTCGACAAGGTCGCCATGGTGTTCGGTCAGATGAACGAACCCCCCGGGCAACCGTCTGCGCGTGGCTCTGACGGGTCTGACGATGGCCGAAGCCTTCCGTGACGAAGGCCGCGACATCCTCCTCTTCGTCGACAACATCTACCGCTACACCCTTGCCGGTACGGAAGTGTCCGCTCTGCTCGGCCGCATGCCGTCCGCGGTGGGCTACCAGCCGACCCTCGCCGAAGAAATGGGTAAGCTCCAGGAACGCATCGCCTCGACGAAGACCGGTTCGATCACGTCGATCCAGGCCGTGTACGTCCCTGCCGACGACTTGACCGACCCGTCGCCTGCGACGACCTTCGGCCACTTGGACGCCACCGTCGTTCTGTCGCGTGACATCGCCGCGCTCGGCATCTACCCGGCCGTCGACCCGCTCGACTCGACCTCGCGTCAGGTTGACCCCAACATCATCGGCGAAGAGCACTACACGACGGCCCGCCGCGTGCAGGAAACGCTCCAGCGCTACAAGGAACTCCGCGACATCATCGCCATTCTCGGCATGGACGAACTCGCGCCTGAGGACAAGCTCACGGTCATGCGTGCCCGCAAGATCCAGAACTTCCTCTCGCAGCCGTTCCACGTGGCGGAAGTCTTCACGGGCGCGCCCGGCAAGTACGTTCCCCTCAAGGAAACGATCCGCGGCTTCAAGATGATCGTCAACGGCGAATGCGACGAGCTTCCCGAGCAGGCCTTCTACATGGTCGGCACGATCGACGAAGCCTTCGAAAAGGCCAAGAACCTCAAGTAACACCGGACCGATCCGGCCCTGCGCCCACGGTGCGGAGCCGGATTTCCGGAGCCTGACCAAACGGAGCAACTCTAATGGCTACCATCAAAGTCGACGTCGTCAGCGCGGAGGAGAACATCCTCTCCGTTGATGCCGAGCTCGTGTCGCTTCCGGGCAAGTCTGGCGAACTGGGCATCCTGCCCGGCCATCTTCCCCTGATCACCCTCATTCGCCCCGGGTTCGTGCGCATTCATCTGCCGAACAAGGAAGTCGAACAGGTGTTCGTGGCGGGTGGCGTGCTTGAAGTTCAGCCCGACGTGGTGACCGTGCTTGCCGACACCGCCATCCGCAGCCAGGACCTCGACGAGGCCAAGGCTCAGAAGGCGTTGGAGGAAGCCCGCGCCGCGCGCCAGAACGCGACGGGCGAACTCGCGATCGCGAAGATCGAAGCCGAAATGGCCGCCCTGGCCGCCGAGCTTCAGGCGATCAAGAAGATTCGTCAGCAGACGCGCTGATCGGCGTCGTCCGCAGCCCTACGACCGACGAGGCGTTCTTCCCCGAAAGGGAAGGGCGCCTCGTTCGTTTTGGAGCGCTCCGGTTCGTTTCGCGCTAGGATTCCATTATGTGAGGCGCGCCTCCCGGTTATCCGGAGGCCGCGCGTGAAGCTTTTCCCGGCATGGGGAGAAGAAGCACCATCCGCCCCGGAATGCCGGGCGTTTCATGGAGTTCGGAATGACTGTTAAGGTGCTCGTAACGACGGACGGGTCTAATTTGAGCGACAAGGCTGTGGAGAGCGCTGTCGCGTTGTCGAAGGCGTTGGGCGCCAAGCTGATCGGCGTCACCGCCGTGCTCGCGCCGCCGCCCGCTGCGGGCTTTCAGGCCGAGGATGAGGCCGTGCGCGACCGTCTCGCCGCCATCTCCCGCAAGGCTGAGGAAGCGGGCGTCGAGTGCGAAGTGGTGGCCGAGCATTCCGACGCCGTCTGGAAGGCGATTCTGGAGTGCGCGGACCGTCACGACGTGAGCTACATCGTGATGGCGAGCCGCGGTCTCGGGAGCATCGGTTCGTTCCTCCTGGGGAGCGAAACCCAGAAGGTGCTCCATCAGGCCGACCGCCCCGTGCTGGTCGTGCGCTGAGCGCCCTCAGGCGTTCTGCGCTTCGGCGAGAGCGGCGAGAAGTCCGGCGCGTTCGACGCCCCGGATTTCGAGCCGCTTTTCTCTGCTCGTCTCGCCCGCGATGAGCTCGACGGCGCTCTTCGGAACGCCGGCGACGCCCGCGAGGAACTTGACGAGCGCCTGATTGGCCTTCCCGTCGACGGGAGGCGCCTGCAGGGCGACTTTGAGCCGCTCGCCGTGCTCGCCCACCACGCGGCTGCGCTTCGCGCCGGGCTGCACGTGCAGCGCCACGGTGACGCCCGCCTTCGAGGCGACGCACCAGCGGTCGGCCGCGGAAAACAATTCAACTGACGACATACGAGCTACGGCTCGGTTTTGGGAGACCCTTGAGAATGAAACCGACCAACGACGCCTTTTTGCGTGCGCTTTGCCGGGAGAAGACCGATTTTACGCCGCTCTGGCTCATGCGCCAGGCCGGCCGCTACCTGCCTGAGTACTGCGAAACCCGCGCGCGCGCGCGGGGAGCTTCATGGGTCTCGCGCAGAACCCCGACTACGCCACCGAGGTGACGCTCCAGCCGATCGACCGCTACGGTCTCGACGCGGCCATTCTCTTCTCCGACATCCTGACGGTGCCGGACGCCATGGGCCTCGGCCTCTCCTTCGTGCAGGGCGAAGGTCCCGTCTTCGCGAAGCCCGTCCAGGACGAAGCCGCGGTCGCGCAGTTGGCGGCCCCGGGACCCCAACGTCGAACTCAAGTACGTCATGGATGCCGTCTCGAGCATCCGCAAGGCGCTCAACAATCGCGTGCCCCTGATCGGCTTCTCGGGTTCGCCCTTCACGCTCGCCTGCTACATGGTCGAAGGCCGCGGCTCGCGCGACTTCCGCACCGTGAAGACGATGATGTACCGCCGCCCGGACCTCTTCCACCGCATTCTCGAAGTGAACGCCGAAGCGGTCGCGCTCTACCTCAACGCCCAGATCAAGGCGGGCGCGCAGGCCGTGCAGATCTTCGACACGTGGGGCGGCATGCTCGCCGACGGCGACTTCCAGACGTTCTCGCTCGCCTACACGAAGAAGGTCGTCGAAAAGCTCATCCGCGAAAACGACGGCGCCAAGGTGCCCTCGATCGTCTTCACGAAGGGCGGCGGCGAATGGATCGCCGACATCGCCTCGATCGGCTGCGACGCCGTGGGCCTCGACTGGTCGGTGAACCTCACGCGCGCGAGGAGCGTCGTGGGCGACCGCGTCGCGCTCCAGGGCAACCTCGACCCGTTCGTGCTCTTCGGCGACGAAGAGACGATCCGCCGCGAAGCCCGCCGCGTGCTCGACGCCTACGGTGAAGTGGGCGCGGGCGGCCACGTCTTCAATTTGGGCCACGGCATCAACCAGTTCACGCCGGTCGAGAACGTCCGGATTCTCGTCGACGAAGTGCACAGCTACAGCCGCCGTCATCACTGACCGGCCTGAAGTTGTACACAAGAGCGCCTACTCTTGTGCACAAGCCTGAGAAACCCCGGGTGTCAATGCCTGGGGTTTTCGTTTTTCTCCGAATTGACTGAAGGACGGTTGAACCTATCGTGTGTGGGTGCTTAGTTCGCGCTCTTTGACATGGGGTGGATAGGGTAGGGGGAAGCGTGCAAAGGCAGAAATCCACATAGTTATCCACAGGTTTTCAAACAAGGTCTTTTCGCCCATGCCCCAACGCGAAAGCCCGGATTGCGTTAGTGTTCTCGCATCAAGGAGAGGATCGAACCCATGGCTGAAGCGGAACAATTTGCGGCGGTGATCGTGGACGCGCCGGGACTCGGCGCCCTCGACTACCGCGTCCCCGAAGGGATGCTGCTCGCACCGGGCGACCGCGTGATCGTGCCGCTCGGCACGCGAAAGGTTCCGGGCATCGTCACGGGACTCTCGCCCGTGACGGAGGTGCCCGCGAAGAAGCTGCGCCGCGTCGCGGCGGTCCTTTCCGACACGATTCCGCTTCATGCCGAATGGTTGGCGCTGACGCGCTTTGCGGCGCTCTACTACCAGCGCGGCTGGGGCGAGAGCGCCGTGCCGGCGCTCCCGCTCTTCATGCGCCGGGCGCCGGGCGTGCGGCACGAGTCCTGGCTCAAAAAGGCCCGCGCGATCGGTCCGGCAGGCGGGGAGCCCGGGCCGCGTCCCCAACTCAACGACGAGCAGGCCGAAGCCTGCCGTCAGGTGCTCGCCTCCGGGGGCTACGTCCCCTGGGTGCTCTTCGGCGTGACGGGCTCGGGCAAGACCGAGGTGTACCTGCACCTCATCGAAGAGACGCTCGTGCGGGACCCCGAGGCGCAGGTGCTCCTCATGGTCCCGGAAATCAACCTGACGCCGCAGTTGGAGGCGCGCGTGCGCGCACGCTTTCCCGACGAGCTCGTCGTCGCGATGCACTCGGACTTTCCGGACGGCGAGCGCGCCCGCTCGTGGCTTGCGATCCATGAGGGCCGGGCGCGCGTCTTGGTCGGCACGCGCATGTCGATCTTCGCGAGCTTTCGGAAGCTTGCCCTCGTCATCGTCGACGAGGAGCACGACACCTCCTTCAAGGCGGGGGACGGTCTGCGCTTCTCCGGGCGCGACCTCGCCGTCTGGCGCGCGTGGAAGAACCGCTGCCCGGTGATCCTGGGGAGCGCCACGCCCTCGATCGAAACCTGGGCGAAGGTGCGAAAGGGCGACTACAAGCTCTTGACGCTGACGAAGCGCGCGTCGGCCGAGGCGACCCTTCCCGCCATCCGGCTCGTGAACCCCAACCGGAAGGGTGCACGCACGCTCTTGACGCCCGACGCCGCGGCCGCGATGGAGGCGACCCTGAAGGCGGGCCGCCAGGTGCTCGTCTTCCTCAACCGCCGCGGCTACGCCCCGGTGCTCTCCTGCCCCTCTGCGGCTGGGTGAGCACCTGTCGGCGCTGCTCCACCTTCACGGTCTTCCATAAGGGCGCGAAGCGCCTCGTCTGCCACCACTGCGGGTGGCAGACCGGGATTCCGCCCGCGTGCCCCAAGTGCGGCGACCCGGACATTCTCCCGAAGGGCACCGGGACGGAGCGGATCGAAGAGGAATTGGTCGTGCGCTTCCCTGACCGCAGGGTGCTCCGCATCGACCGCGACAGCGTCTCGACGCGCCATGAAGCCGAAGAAGCCTTCCGGCGCGTGCACGCAGGCGAGGTCGACATTCTTGTGGGTACCCAAATGGTCGCGAAGGGGCACGACTTCGCGAACGTCGGCCTCGTCGTGGTGCTCAACCCCGACGCGCAGATGCTGAGCCCGGCGACGCGTGCGCGCGAGCAGCTCTTCGCAACCCTCATGCAGGTGGCGGGGCGCGCGGGGCGCGCGGGCGCGCAGGGCGAGGTGCTGATCCAGACGCGCTTTCAGGACGATCCGCTCTTTGCGGCCCTGGCGCGCCAGGACTACGTCGCCTTCGCGGATGCGGTGTTGGAAGACCGCCGCGCCAACATGGCCGTGCCCTACGTCCATCAGGCGATGCTCTACGCCGAGGCGAAGAGCTTGGCGGAGGCCGAGTTCTTCCTCACCGAAGCGGTCGAAATCGGCATGCGGGAGGCGCCCCCCGAGGTGCGCATCTACGACCCGGTGCCGATGCCCCTGATGCGGCTCATGAACGTCGAGCGCGCGCAGCTTCTCGTTGAAGCCGACGAGCGTCCGGCGCTCCAAGCCTTTCTCGCGCGCTGGCGCCAAAGTCTGCGCGCCCGCGCGGGGGTCGAATGGACGATGGAAGTCGACCCGCTCGAAGCCTGAGGGCCGTGTATAATTCGGGATCCCGCTCCACGTGGTGAAATGGATATCATGCGGCCCTCCGAAGGCCGCGTTACAGGTTCGATTCCTGTCGTGGGGACCAGGAACCCATTCAGAAAGGACGTGCGGCTCGTCGTCCCTCAAACCGACATGAAGGCTTGCCGAACAGACGGGCAGGCCTTTTTCTTTTTCCGCCGTACGTCCCCGACGTTCCCCGATGGAACGCCGCTCCACCATGGTCTTGAGAGAGGAGGACCGGATGAAGGTACCCGTCGAGATTCTGCTTCACAGCGAGCGCCGCACGCTCGAACTCGTCTACGAGGACGGCGTCCGTGCGGAATTCACGCACGAGTTTCTGCGCGTGAATTCGCCCTCCGCGGAGGTGCAGGGTCATTCGCCCGAAGAGGCGCAGCTTCAGGTGGGCAAGCGCGACGTCGCGATCGCCTCGATCGAACCCATCGGGAACTACGCCCTCAAGATCGGCTTCACCGACGGGCACGACACGGGTCTCTTCAGCTGGGACTACTTCGAGGAGCTCGCCCGCACGAAGGACGTGCGTTGGGAGACGTACCTCAAGGACCTCGCCGAGGCAGGCGCCTCCCGCGACCCGAACGATCCGGCCAACAAGCCCTTCGAACCGAAGCCCCGCACCCGCTGCGGCGGCCACTGATTTCCCATCCGAGCCCGACATGACCGACACGAACAAGCCCGAGCAGAAGGAAGAGCATCACCAGACCGACTTCGGTTTCCATCAGATCGACGAAGACCGCAAGGTCGACGAAGTGCGCCACGTCTTCGACAGCGTCGCCCCGAAGTACGACCTGATGAACGACCTGCTCAGCTTCGGGACGCACCGTCTCTGGAAGCGCCGCTGCATCCGCGAGGCGGACGTCCGTCAGGGCACGAAGCTCCTCGACATCGCGAGCGGCACGGGCGACCTCGCGATCGCGTTTGCGAAGCGCGCGGGCGCGGGAAACGTCACCGCGACCGACATCAACCGCGAGATGCTCACGATCGGGCAGAAGCGCCTGCGTCAGGCCGGCGTTCCCACGGCCTGCGTCGTCGCCGACGCCGAGGCGCTTCCCTTTGCTGACGATGCCTTCGACGTCGTCACGGTCTCCTTCGGGATCCGCAACATGACCCACAAGGACCGGGCTCTTCGCGAAATGCTCCGCGTGCTTCGTCCGGGCGGGCGTTTGCTCGTACTCGAATTCTCGCAGTGCGCCGGTTGGCTCAAACCTTTTACGACTTTTACTCCTTCCGCTTCATGCCCTGGTTGGGGTCCAAAATCGCCGGGGACGCGGACTCCTACCGGTATTTGGCCGAGTCGATCCGCATGCATCCCGCGCAGGCGCCCTTTGCAAAGATGATGGAGGAGGCCGGGTTCACGGAAGTGACGTGGCACAATCTGACCTTCGGCATCTGTGCGCTTCACGTGGGTACCAAGCCCGACCTTTGAGGCGCTTTGCCGAAGCACTTCGCCCGCGCCGGGAAGAGGACCACTCCCGGCCGCCCACCGATTTTTCCCACCTGAATTTCCGTAGATTGACGATGAAGAATCTTCTCGCCGCTCTCCTTGTCTGCGCGACGCTCGCGGCCGCCCCCATGGACGCCGACGCCGCCCGCCGTTTCGGCGGCGGATCGAACCTCGGCCGCCCCGCGCCGACCTTCTCGCAGAAGGCTCCCGCCGCCGCGCCGAAGGCGCCCGCCGCGAAGCCCGGTGCGACGCAGAACCAGCCGCGTCAGGCGACGCCCGCGCAGCAGGCCCAGCGCCCCTCGATGATGAGAGCATGCTCACCGGCCTCGCTGCCGCGCTCGGCATCACGGCGCTCCTCTCGATGCTCGGCATCAACGGCGCCGGCATGGTGAGCCTCGTCATGGGCCTCATCCTCGCGGCCGTGCTCTTCATGGCGCTTCGCGCCTTCCTCTCGCGCCGTGCGGCCCCCGCGGGCGCGCACCGTCCGGCCGGGCGCGGATCCGCCGAGGACGCGCAGATCTTCGAGCGCCGCGCCGAACCCGTCCGTCCCGAGCCCGTCCGCACGCAGGCGGCCGCCTCGGGGAGCGTGATGGATCAGTTCATGGGCGGCGGGTCCGCCCCTGCGGAAGAGTCGGGCGCCGTCGACGTGACGCCCGCCGACTTCGACCGCGAAGGGTTCCTCAAGGTCGCGCGCGAGAACTACGTCGCGCTCCAGAAGGCCTGGGACAGCGGCAACGTGCTCGAAATCTCCGACTTCACGACGCCCGACGTCTTCACGGCGGTGACGCATCAGCTGCGCGAGCGCGGCCACGTCACGCAACAGACGACCGTGGTCGAACTCTCGAACGAACTCCTCGGCATCGCGCAGGAGGGCGACGAGTACCTCGCGAGCGTGCGCTTCACGGGCGTTCTCGACGTGAGCGGCGAACGCGAAGAGCTCGACGAAACCTGGGTGTTGGCGAAACCCGTGCGCGGCGAAGGCGGCTGGCTTTTGTGCGCGATCCGCCAAAACGGGCCAGTCGCATAAATCAGACAGACCGACGGTCTCGAAAACACAGCAAAATCAAGGCGCCGGACCAAATCAGGCGCCTTTTTTGTCTTTTTGGTTTAGGAAGGGTTCCGGCCGAAACCGCCCCTCAAATTTGATATGGATGAAACTTTGGGACATTAAGGCCCCCGGGGGGTCAAAAAAGCGCGTCGGGGGGTCGTGAACCCCCCGTCGCACCCTACAATGCGCGCGAATAAACAAGGTTTTCCGTTCAACGTCGTTTTATAAGGACAATCGTGAGATGACGCTGACTGGTTTTGTTCTTCTCTACATGCTCGGCACCGTCGCCATCGGCGTCTTCGCCGCCACGCGTGTGAAGAATACGAACGACTTTGCGCTTGCAGGGCGCAGTCTTCCCCTCCCCATGGTCGTGACGGCCACGTTCGCGACCTGGTTCGGTTCCGAGACGATTTTGGGTTTGCCCGGCCGCTTCATCGAGAGCGGCATCGCCGGCGTCATCGAAGAGCCTTTCGGCTCGGGCATGGCGCTCATTCTCGTGGGCACCTTCTTCGCGCAGAAGCTCTATCGCCGCAACATCCTCACGATCGGCGACTACTACCGCGAACGCTACGGCAAGGGGATTGAGATTCTCTGCTCGATGTTCATCGTGCTCTCCTACCTCGGCTGGGTCGGGGCGCAGATCACCGCGCTCGGCCTCGTGATCAACCTGATCACGGAAGGCGCCGTGTCGATCACGACCGGCATGATCCTGGGCGCCGCGGTCGTGCTCTTCTACACGGTCGTGGGCGGCATGTGGAGCGTCGCGATCACCGACTTCGTCCAGATGATCATCATCGTGGGCGGGCTTCTTGCGATCCTCTTCTTCGCAAGCGACCTCGCGGGCGGGTTCGGCAACGTCGTCGACTATGCGCGTGAGCGCGACCTCTTCCACGCCTGGCCCGAACCCACGATGACCGGATGGCTCTTCTGGATTTCGGCCGCCATCACGATGATGATCGGCTCGATCCCGCAGCAGGACGTCTTCCAGCGCGTCATGTCCGCGAAGAACATGCAGACCGCGGTCGCGGGTCCGATCATCGGCGGGTGCGTCTACATCCTCTTTGCGTTCGTTCCGATGATGATCGTCGTCGCGTCGATCCTCGTCATGCCGGACGTCGCCCAGAAATTCCTCGCAGAAGATCCGCAGCAGCTTCTCCCGACGCTCGTGCGCGACTACATGCCGATGTGGCTGCGCGTGCTCTTCTTCGGCGCGGTGCTCTCCGCGGTGATGTCGACGGCGTCCGCGACGATGCTCGCCCCCTCGACCACCTTCGTCGAGAACGTGCTCTCGCACGTGATGGAGCTCAACGAAAAGAACCTCCTTCGCGTCATGCGCGTCACGCTCGCGGTCTTCGCCGCGGCGGTGCTCGCCTACTCGATCGCGTTCCAGGGTGCGGCCATCTACGACATGGTGGCGATGGCCTACCAGTTCCCGGTCGTCGGGGCCTTCTGGCCGCTCGTCTGCGGGCTCTACTGGCGCCGCGCGACGAAGACGGGCGCCTACGCGTCGATCGTCGTGGGCGGCATCGTCTGGACGGTGCTCACGGTGACGAGCCTCGGGGACGTCTTCCCGAGCGTGCTGGGCGGCTTCCTCGCTGCTGGGTTCGGCATGGCCGTGGGCTCGCTCGTCCCGACCGCCGCCAACCGCCGCGACTGGGCGATTCAGGCCGAAAAGGCCGCCGCGGAAGCCGAGACGCCGCTCGTGCCGCGCCTCGCCTGATAAAATTCGACACCGACGCTCGCAGGCGGGCCGCTCGCAGGGGCGGCCCGCCTCTATTTAAAATCCTCCGAACTCGATTCTGAGCCGGTACACCATGAACATCGTCATTCTCGCCGCAGGCATGGGCAAGCGCATGCGTTCACGCCTGCCCAAGGTTCTTCAGCCGATCGCCGGCCGTCCCATGCTGGACCACGTGCTCGACGCGACGGCTCCTTTTGCGGCGGGTTCGCCGAGGATCATCGTCGTCGGCCACGGCGCCGAAGCGGTCGAAGCCCGCTATGCGGACCGCACCGACGTGCGCTTCGCGCTCCAGTCGCCTCAGTTGGGCACGGGGCACGCGCTCATGCAGGCGGTGCCGTCGCTCGACAAGAACGATCCGGCGACCCTGGTCTGCCTGGGCGACGTGCCGCTTCTTTCGTCCGAAACCATCCGCCGCATGACCGAAGCGGCCGAAACGAACGAGATGGTGCTCCTCACGGTGGAGTTGGAGAACCCCACCGGGTACGGCCGCATCAAGCGCGCCGAAGGCCGTCCCTACGCGATCGTCGAAGAGAAGGACGCGACGGACGACGAGCGCCGCATCCGCGAAGTGAACACCGGGATCATGCTCCTTCCGACGGCGAGGCTCGAAGGCTGGCTCTCGTCCTTGACCAACACCAACGCCCAGGGCGAGTACTACCTCACCGACGTCCTCGCCTTGGCGGCCCACGAAGGCGTCTCGATCGCCGCCGTGCAGCCCGACCACGTTTGGGAGGTGGAAGGCGTCAATTCGAAGCCGCAGCTGGCGCGCCTGGAGCGCGTCTGGCAGCGCGTGCAGGCGGACCGCCTCATGGACGCGGGCGTGACGCTTCTGGACCCCGACCGCATCGACATTCGCGGGACGCTCACCTGCGGGCGCGACGTCGAGATCGACGTCGGCTGCGTCTTTGAAGGGAACGTCGTTTTGGCCGACGGCGTCAAGGTCGGCGCCAACTGCGTGCTGAAGAACGTCGAGGTGGGCGAAGACACGGTGATTCTGCCCTTCTGCCACCTAGAAGGCGCCCGCGTGGGCGCCGCGGGCCGCATCGGCCCCTACAGCCGTCTGCGCCCGGGTGCGGAGCTCGCGGGCGGGAACCACATCGGCAACTTCGTCGAAGTGAAGAAGTCCGTCGTCGGCGAAGGCACCAAGATCAATCATCTCGCCTACGTGGGCGACGCCGACGTGGGCGCGCGCGTCAACATCGGCGCGGGCTGCATCACCTGCAACTACGACGGCGTGAACAAGTTCCGCACCGTGATCGGCGACGACGCCTTCATCGGGTCGGACACGCAGCTGATCGCCCCCGTCAAGGTGGGCGCGGGCGCGACCATCGGTGCGGGCACGACGCTGACGCGCGAAGCCCCCGAAGGCAAGCTCACCCTCTCGCGCGCCCGTCAGGTCACGATTGAGGGCTGGAAGCGCCCCGTCAAGAAGGCCTGAACCAGAATTCACGACAAAAGGAAGACCCAACATGTGCGGAATCGTCGCGGCCGCGGCCCGTAAGAACATCGTTCCCGTCCTGCTCGAAGGACTTCGCCGACTCGAATACCGCGGGTACGACTCCTGCGGCGTCGCCGTCGTCGACGAGGCGGGGCTGCGCCGCGCGCGAAGTGTCGCGCGCGTCGCGGAATTGACCGAACAGGTCGCGCACGAGCACCTCGCGGCGCCGACCGGCATTGCCCACACGCGCTGGGCGACGCACGGCGCGCCGGAGGTCGCCAACGCCCACCCGCACTTCTCCTGCGGAGAAATCGGGATCGTCCACAACGGGATCATCGAAAACTACGAAGAGCTCCGCAAGCCCCTTCTGGAAAAGGGCTACGTCTTCACGAGCCAGACCGACACCGAGGTGATCGCCCACCTCATCCACAGCCTCTACGAGGGGTGCCTCGTCGACGCCGTGAAGCGCGCGGCGGTGCTCATGCGCGGGAGCTACGGGCTCGCCGTCATCAGCAAGGCCGAACCCGACGTCGTGGTGCTCGCCCGTGCGGGCTCGCCCCTCGTCGTGGGCCTGGCGGAGGACGCCACCTACGGCGCCTCGGACGCGATGGCCTTGGCGGGCGTCACCGACCGCATCGTCTTCCTCGCTGAAGGCGACGTCGCCGAAATCCGTCCCGAAGGCTGCCGCGTCTGGGGGCGCGTTGGCGACGACTTCATCCCGGCCGAGCGCCCCGAACGGATCGTCCACGCCTACTCGGGCGCGGCGGACCTGGGGCTCTACCGCCACTACATGCAGAAGGAGATCTTCGAGCAGCCCCGCGCGATCGCGGACACGCTGGAAGGCGTCGCCGCCTTCACGCCCGCGCTCTTCGGCGCGGACGCCGAAGCGGTCTTCAAGGACGTGAAGCGCCTGCTCTTCATCGCCTGCGGCACGTCCTACTACGCCGCGCTCACCGCCAAATACTGGATCGAAGCGATCGCGGGGCTTCCCTGCGACGTCGAAATCGCGAGCGAATACCGCTACCGCACGAGCGTCGCGGACCCCGACACGCTGGTCGTCACGATCTCGCAGTCGGGCGAAACCGCCGACACGCTCTCGGCCCTTCGCCACGCGCGCGACGATCTCGGCATGACGAAGACCCTCACGGTCTGCAACGTCGCCACCTCGGCGATGGTGCGTGAGAGCCGCTTGGCCTACATCACGCGTGCGGGCGTGGAGATCGGCGTCGCGTCGACCAAGGCCTTCACGACGCAGCTGGTCTCGCTCTATCTCCTCGCGATGACCTTGGGCAAGATGCGCGGCCGCGTGACGGCGGAAGCCGAAGAGGACGCGATCCGGCGGCTTCGCCACATCCCGACGGCGTTGGGTGCGGTGTTGGCGCTGGAACCCCAGGTGATCGACTGGGCCGAGCGCTTTGCGCCCAAGCAGCACGCGCTCTTCCTCGGGCGCGGGCTTCACTACCCGATCGCGCTCGAGGGCGCTCTGAAGTTGAAAGAAATCAGCTACATCCACGCCGAAGCCTATCCGGCCGGGGAACTCAAGCACGGTCCCCTGGCGCTCGTCGACCGCGAAATGCCGGTCGTCACGGTGGCCCCGAACGACAAGCTTCTCGAAAAGCTCAAGTCGAACATGGCCGAAGTGCGCGCCCGCGGGGGTGAGCTCTACGTCTTCGCGGACGGCGACAGCGCGATCGAGTCCGCGGACGGCATGCACGTCATCCGCCTCCCCGAAAACTACGGGGACCTCTCGCCCGTGCTCCACGTCGTGCCGCTCCAGCTTCTCGCGTACCACACCGCGCTCGTGCGCGGCACCGACGTCGACAAGCCCCGCAACCTCGCGAAGAGCGTCACCGTCGAATAAGCCGATTCGGACCCCCGAAACGGAAAAAGCCTCCGCGCCGCCGCGGAGGCTTTTTCAATGTGGGGCCGGAAAAATCAGCTCCCCGCCATGAAGGTTCGGATGCCCGAACCCACGAACTGCACGCCGATGCAGATGAGGAGAAAGCCCATGAGCTTGCCCAGCACCAGTGTGCCCGAAGGCCCGAGGCGCTTCGTGATCACGTCGGAGTAGCGCATGACGAACCAGGAGACGCCGGCCGTCGCGCAGATTTGGCGACGCGGTCCACGCAAAGCCACCACTCA